>Ga0126343_10000801_pt1 | contig 13253 bp, 8 predicted proteins | sample Cyp2metagenome_FD_92531 | JGI IMG/M metagenome (GOLD analysis project Ga0126343, IMG submission 92531) | Coral microbial communities from Lord Howe Island, Old Settlement Bay, Australia - Cyphastrea 2 metagenome | ecosystem: Host-associated > Invertebrates > Cnidaria > Coral ... | reverse complement strand
TTTTTCATTTTTAATTTTTTACAGGACCTGCATTGATAGCAGTTTTTTTTCTTAAAACTGAAGCAGCAATCCTGCATAAATATGTTTAAATTATTATTATTATTATTATTATTATTATTATTATTATTATTACTCGTAGACTAGTCAATAAAAAAGTACTTTGAACAGTACTGGGCATAAGCGATGTGGTCATGCAGCTTTGAAAGAGACCTCTTTACTGTATGAAATACTAAACAAAACGTTACATTTATTTCACAACCGTCACAGATTCCCTCTGAAAGGATTCACGAGGCGTTCACAAGCAAGTCGACATATGCCTCTGGCGAGTTGATTTACTCTCCTATAGCAGAGGAGAGCGCAAGACACATCAGGGATGCATTTGTTAAAGGAATTTATGGAAGACTTTTCATCTGGATCGTCAGCAAAATTAACTCGTCTATAAGTAAACCTGCAGTGAGTCTAAGAACATTGTAAATGCTTATGCAACTACGTCTATTTCAAGAAAACAAAAAAGGGAAAAAGCAAAGACACTAGGAAACAAGGCCATTTAATTTTAACGACTTATGGAGCAACATCCTTTCTGGTACTATTGAGCGTAGTGTCCGGTAATGAGTTGATTTAGTAAACGAAAATCAGTATAAAAATTTCCACTAATATAAAGAGATTTTTATCAACCCAGTAGTTCCAGAAGCTTAATTTAGTACTCTAATCTTCTTTAATGCCATTTGAATGTACTTAATCAGTACGTCACCAAATTGATTCAAGTAATCTAGTGTATTAATTCAAGTACTCCAGTACTTGTAAATTAACTCAAGTACTCCAGTGCTTGTAAATCTCACTGACTTTAAGAAAGAGTGACAACACGGGCAGATCAAGAGTGTCGGCACTGTAATAAATTTGTACCTCTAACTTGTTAAACTTACTGTTGTTGTGCAAATTTGTCTTTCAATAGGTGTGTTCCTGTATTTGGCTTACCCTGCCTCGATTAGTTTTTTCTAGCTATTTGCGGGGTAGGCCATCCACTAACTATTATATTTGTTTTTTTTAAACCAAATACAAACTTTCTTTATTTTAAAAGGTTGACTCGGAGGGTTGCGTTTCCCTTGGTGTTCTGGATATTTTTGGCTTTGAAAACTTTGAAATTAATAGGTAAGAAATTAACTGAAATACAACGAGCTACTATAATTATTGCTGTCATAATGCCCTAGCTGAACGCAAACGTACACGTTAGGCGCAAGCTCAAAGGAGCCTTTGATGACTTACTTAAAGGAAATTGATGGAAATTGCACTTAGCGCTGCTTCTTTAGACATGACATTTCTTGCATTTTTTAGTCAGCAAGGTGTTAATATTTGGTTTATTTATTTAGTTCAATCTCAGTCAAGTATTAACTTGTCTTTCTCTTTCTCTCCTTAGTTTTGAACAGCTCTGCATAAATTATGCAAACGAGAAACTCCACAGTTTCTTTGTTGATCACGTGTTTAAGATGGAACAGGTCAGTGAGAAGGACTGAAACCGACTAGCAAACAACAAACTTGAGAACATAAGAAATCCTCGGCCTATATTGATCCAAATGTTTTACTTTATGAAAATGTGGAGACATTAGTATGCTTATAACCAAAATTTATTATATTGCTGTCTCACAAGGACTGGGAACTAGTACAGATTTCAGTACAGTATAGATTTTATTAGCACCCCCCAAGGGAACTGCCGAATTCACGAATGTGATTGGCTGAAATCGATATTGAAAGCGGTCTAGACCAGATTTTCCCATCTAGACCGGCATCTAGACTGGTTACATTTTGCGGTGAGAAAGTTGCAAACTAAATGCAAAAATATTGACTATTTTCTTATAACAATATTTATTTATGGAAATGCCACAAAGCCTGATGAGAAAAAAGTAAAGAGTACGAGCAAACTTTGGCAGAATTAAATTTGGCTCATTGCCGTTCGCAAGCAAAATTTCGGCTATTCACAAACCAGTTATCTTAAACGAATTAAATTGGTCTTGTTTGCCATATGTAATAAAATAGTTTAGTAAGGGCCTGGACAAACGAAAAACGTTTGGCGACCAAACAACATCAACCATCGTTTGGTGACCAAACATGCTAATGTTGAAGTGAGTGGCCAAACGGTTAAAACATGTTTGATCAAACACAGATCAAACAATGAATACAAGGAGCTGAACAAGCTTGGTACGCATGTCCTCATCAAACATGTTTAATTCTACGCCTTAGAATCGGCAAACTGTAAATCAACAAACACATTGCAAGGTATTTTTTTACCAGTTCTTTTCATTGTGGTCTAGGCTGAGTATAGTCGCGAGGGTCTGGATTGGAGCCCTGTCGATTTTGCTGATAACCAAGAAGTTGTAGACACTTTGGCAAAGAAGCCAATGAACTGCTTCGCTCTGATGGACGAGGAGAGCAGATTTCCTCAGGTAAACATTAAAGAGAATTAATGCAGTCAATGACTTAAAGAAAAGAATATATCATTATTCTTTCAGAGTTTCGTCTCTAAAACATCAATACACCATTTTGCTTATACTAACTCCAGACTCTTGTGGGGCTGAATGATCACTTCTTACCTCCATTACTGAAATGGAACTAGATAATATATGCATAAGCAAAATTGCCTATTAATTATTTTGCACGGTTTTCAACTTCAGGGAAGCGACGAATCGTTTTTGCAGAAAATCAATTTCCAGCACGGTAGCAGCAGTTGTTTTGTGAAGTCCAAATCACTTTCCAGAGCTTCGTTTGGAGTGGTGCACTTTGCAGGAACAATTGAGTATGATGTCAGAGGTAAACTGTGACAAAATACCGTTGGTTTCAGGGCTTGCACAGGCCAAGTAGTTTCTTGAACTCAGAATCCCATGTTCCTTAAGCCAAACCTCAACCAAGCTCGTTCGTTAGAATCCCAAACCATTTCCCAAGCCCTTCTTGAGAATTAACGTTGCCTATATATTAATAAGGAGACAGTCAAAATTCTGAAACAGCAAGATACCGTGAGCCACTAGTCATGGCTCTGTGTAACAGACGAAATGACGAGAAATAAGAAGATTGAAATAGTGGAAACGTTCACGTACTGGCCTGACATAATTTTTTTTAGGAAAATGTTTATTTCTTCTCTGATTCCAATCTATGATATTCTCTGTACTAACTGTCTAAATTAAGGAATTCTCGACAAGAATAGAGACACGTTCAGCGCCGACCTGGTGGGTTTAGTCTGCGAAAGTAACATGGAGTTTCTTTTCAATTTGTTTGCTAAGGAGATGTCCATGGTAAGATGAGTATTTACGTTACGTTTTTAATATACATACCACCATCGCAACCTGTTAACCTCCCACAAACTTTAGAAGCCATTTAATTTGCGCGGTTGCGCACTTACCAAAAATTGTAAGCGAGGCTCAGATGCGTCATTTTTCTTTCATTGCGAAATTGTTACTGTTAATTCTGGGGGAGAAAAGCTTTACGGTTCCTCACTCGTCAGCAATTCTCCAAATTGAAAAAAGCCAAGACACATTTTTGTCATTTTCACGAAAATCAAGTTCAATAAAAGTGGTGTAACAATTTTTTTCCAATTAGTTGGTTAGGCTACAAGGGAAGATGTTTCGCTCTGAGCCAATATCAGTCATGTCAAACTGAAAACGCACGCTTGTCACTGAGAATCGGTCCACATACTATGAACGTGAGCTATTCTTCTTCTGACGGAATAATTCGAACCCCATAGTAAGCTGATCAGTGTCCCATTTATTTTCGTAATATCGAGTGTGTCTTCTGGGTTTTTTTTTCTGGGTTTCTATATATTCCACTTTTTTCCAATTGGGTAAAGTGCTTGTTCAAACAGTTTCACATCTGTACACAGGGTGAAGAAACAAGGAAAAGGTCTCCAACCCTGAGTGCGCAGTTTAGACGATCTTTAGATGTATTGATGAAGATGTTATTGAGCTGTGAGCCGTCTTTTGTTCGTTGCATTAAGCCCAATGATCTGAAAAAACCCATGGCAAGTCTTGTTATTCTTGTAAATGCTTCTTTCCCTTGCGAAAAATGCCACTATACATGTATATCGTATGAAATCCAATGCAATATTCTCGATTAAACTTTGAATTAAATAAGACCTTGGTAAAGAAGGCTTTGCTTTTGTGATTAGTTTATCATAGTCTGGCAGGGAGAGTTTTTTTTTTACTATAAGAAAACAATTTACTACAATGCTCCACTCCATCAAATTTCCTCGACACCAAAGCAAAAATGGGCTGGTATGATTATTTATTACTTTCTCTTATTTTTCTTTTCACGCAGATGTTTGATCGTCAGTTGTGCTGGCAACAGCTCAAATACTCGGGGATGTTGGAAACAGTAAAGTACGATTTTATAATGGTAATGGAACTGAGTGGAGTGCAATTTGGTCTGAAATCATACGCGTGATTTCAAAATCGAACGAGCGAGTAGCGCGAGTTCGATTTGAAATCACTAGTATGATTTCAGACCAAAATTGCACGACACGAAGTTCAATTGCCACGTTATTAGATCCATTTTGAAATTCAGCACAATTTTTGGAGAAAAAAAATAACAACAAAGTTTTTGCATTAGTAGTTGCAAAATTCTCTACACAATGAATGACCTTTTGCCTTTTCTTTCCCTGAAATTTTATTATTACCTTAATCGGACCTTGAAATCTGATTGGTTGTTTTGTTTTACTGTCCCATTCTCATTGGCTGAGAAAAAGATGCGATTTAGAGTGAAAAATGGTGCGATTGGTGAATAAATCGCACCACTGAGAGCCAATCAGATTGCAAGGAAAACCAGTTATTTCAAAATGGATTTAATAAATCCATTTATGACTTTTCAAAGGATGATAAGTGAAAAAAAAGCTACTTTTATTTGATTTCGATCAGCAAATAAGATTGTGAAGGGTTTTGCTGAAGGAAGTCTTGCGTGGGGTGGTAGTGCGTGAACACTGGGGCGAGTTTAAAACTGTTGGTTCCAAGCTTCGCCCGTCCAAAGATCCAAAATGGCGGGTTCATCTTCGGCTTCGCTTTCTCCAGTATCAAGACCTTCAACGAGACAGTCGAGGCCAAATTCCAGGTAAATTTGCTTCAGATACGAGGGTTGAAGCAGTACGAAGACTTCTGTAAATGATGCAAGTGTCCTTGAAGCTCTTTGAGTTAAAAAAAGTGTCATGTTTGATGTGAACTTCTTTCCTGTAATTACAGGATTCGTAAAGCTGGCTTTGCAATTCGTTACACTTTTAACGAATTCGTGAACAGATATCATGTCATCATGAAGGATGTAAAGCTGCCACGCGACGGTCCACGAGAAATGACGGAGGCTTTAGCAAAAATATACCTCAATGATGTGGAATGGACCATCGGTCACAGAATGATATTCTTAAAGGTAGATATAAATCCTTTTAAATGGCTGACCTACACCTAATAATGACTGATTCCGTAGACGCTAGAGAACCATATTTATGTCACAAAGTTTCCTTCGCCGAGGTCTCATGAAAAGCAATTCAAAACAAGTAGAAAAGGCAGAGGTTTATGTATGCTTTGAAGTGAGCTTTAGTCAGTTTTATCAGTGCCAGAATGAAACTGTTATCAACACAAAATGTATCACCTCCATATCATTTCTATTTATCGAAGAAAAAGAAGGGTTATATAAGCCCTAAGCTTACGTCGTCTAGATTACGCCATTTGGCACTTTCAATAGCTTTTTCAGTCATATTTTAACTACTTTGCATTTTGATCATTTGCAATCTACATAATGTATACTCGCTTTAGGGTTCTTGGAAACCTTCAAACTGCCAAAATCAAGCACTGACTATTGCGACAAAAGGGCAAACTTCTGGCACTCCAGTGGAATGCACCTTTAAAATTTACTAGTAAAAACTTAAACAGTTGTTAACACATAGATGGAAATTCAGTGTCCTAAGATATCAAAGTGCGTTATAACGTACTTAATGACAAAATGACTTATAATAAAAATATATCACGAGGTAAAACAGACCACAATTTACAGAGCTTACGGGCAACTTTTTGCCAGGGGGCAGATGGGGGGAGGGGCATTCGCCCGAAATCTTCGCTCAAGTTGTCCAAATTATTTACGGAACTAGTCGAAAAGACACGAGGGTTACTAACGGTGCACTAACATAGACCTCCATATGAAGTGAAAATATTCTTACATATGATTCTATCATATGAGCTCATGAAATACGTTAAAAAAGATTTAGCCACATTTATCTTGTTGCCCAAATAAATCTGATTTGAAGCGCCCAAAATTTGGGGGTCGGGGGATAGGACGCTCGACCCGTACGCCTATGTCAATATAGATGTTCGGTTTATTTCAAAAGAAACCCTAACTTTTACAGTTGGTAGTGATGAGATCTAAATATGTTGTGCCTTAGAACAAGAAATCGTGCGAGTTTCTGGGAATATCGTTAACTGCTGCTTATCAGCTAAAAGCCCTTGGACATAATTTTCCCCTATTATAGGCCCATCTACTTATAAACAAAGTAGTATGACATTACTTTCCATTACAAGCCCCTCGGATATTAGTCCCCTCTGTTGTTTTAAACAATGCAATTTCATGATGAAAATCGTATGTCAATCAACAGTGCTGTAGCTAAATTGGAAAGTTTGTTTATTCTGCTTATAAGCCTCTCCGGATATAGGTCCCTCTGGTGATAAGCCAATGTAATACCCCTTATGAAGCCGGCTGTACGCCCAGGGCCTGTATGCGGTAATTTGCAGTATTGAACTGTTGATTTCGTCGTGCAGCCGATAGAATATGACAATGGTGCGTGATATTTCTAAAATTAAAGTTTAAATTATTTGTTGTTTTCTTTTTGATACATCAGGATCACCATGGAGACATTCTTGAACAGGCCCGCGACGCCCTACTCACCAATGCAGTGGTTGTCCTTCAAAGGGCCATGAAGAAGTTCTTACGTCGGAGGAAACGTCATAAACAGACAAGCGCAGCTGTATTGATTCAAAAGACCTGGAGAGGATACCACGAGAAGACAGCCTACCAAAAGGTTGGTGATAACTGAAATGTTTTACATTACGTGAAAAGAAAAACCGCTTTCAAATAGCGTCGTTTACACTAGGATTTCATCTGAAATGAAAACCATTGGAGCCATTTGATTGAAAATGATTTGCACTGTAGTTTTTGTCGCAAAAAATATATTGCTGTGGAATTATTTTGACTTAATTGTCCGCGACTGATGAAATAAACGCGCATGCTGCTTCCAGACTTAACTAGCTTTTATAGTTAACCAAAGAAATCAAAAGATCTTATCAGGTTGCCAAAGCATTCAGTCAGCCCCTTAACTTAATGCCCCCGGTGGACAGCTGGCAAAGGTCATAGTCAGAACTCTCGACTTCTATAGCTCTCACCTACACCTCGGATTTCTTTGAAGCGACGAACGTTCCGCCAAAGTAATGGGCTAAAAGACAGGAGCTCAAAGATAAATTTACTTTTACGTTTACCTTAATAAACATTGACTAGGTTCAATCATTTTCTCCTAGGTTCTTAAAGGTATCACAAGACTCCAGGCTATTATGAAATCTCGTATTCTATCTTCCAAATTCAAACGCATGCGTGAAGACAAACAGAGAGCGGAGCAGGAAAGACTTAGAAGATTGGAGCGAGAGAGGCAACAGAGAGAGAATGAGGCCAAACTCAAGAAGGTAGGCCAACATAACTAAAGGACCTTGCAATTTGTCCTCCGACAGGCAAAAACTGTGGTCATATCGAGATCTAGGTCTCAATGTTTTGAAAACACGCTTGATTATTTTCGTTGAAATTAGTCAAAATCCCACAAAGAATCTAAATCCGAAAGAAATGATTTTGAATGACGCTGAAAATGGAGTTACGTTCTAATTTACTACGTTCAAACGAACGCAAATTATTTACCACTTAAATATCCGCAAAAACCAGGTACAACGAAGCATGGGTGGATCGCATGCGTCCTCCGACACCTAACACAGAAAAACCCAGCAAGGAATGTGTCGCTAAAATACCAGCGGAAAATGTATGAGGGTCAAACCGAGTACATGTACTCAGAAGTTGAAAGCCCTAGTAACTTACACAATACAGGTAACCTGGAAGTTACAATGAGGATCCTAGCCTATTGAAATGCATTCGACGTGAGAAAAACTCCTGTCTGTATCTTTCAGTGAGGATTAGTCGACTAGGTAAAAGGCATGATGATCCATCACTTGCATACATGTGTCATGTTATTGATTTTCGTGTTTTATTCTCAATCAAGGCACAAGAAGATGCCGCAGCTCAAATTCAGGAGATGTTCAGTTTTATTACAGAAGAAGAAGAGTCGTATTCTGAGAAAGGTTCGTGACACTTGCTGTCAGAAGCCACTTTGGAATGATGCGCACAGTATTGAATTACGTCCAGTTCTTTTAATGCCAGGTCAATGATACTTTGATACATCGAATGGACTTTTTTCCTAATTGAAGTTCTTCGAAATTGTCTTCTCCCGTTCTGTTCACATTCACACTTAGGCACAAATTTTAGCAGTGAGGAGCCGTGAGTATTTCGGTGCGACCGCAATCCTCTTCACTGGCAGCGGAGAGGATCGCGGGCGCACCGACACTCCCACGGCTAGAAAATGAGCCGAGCTTAGACCTCGCCATCGACAGCTACTGAATTTGCCGGAATAGTTTTACTCTGATTCTTGCTCATTAATCTGTGCTCAACAGCCGAACAGCCGAGGCCGTTACATGAGCGCATGCCATCTGAAGAACCAAAACAAGATTTACCTTCATCAACCCTGGGATCAAGCCTTGTGGATGGTATCAGAAGAATAGAGGAGTTCAACAGACCAGGTTGGTATGTCGTCTTTATCTGTCGTCTGTTCCATACCTTCTCCCCTCTCTACAATCCCATAAAACTCTCTCTTTCCTTATTTCTCTTGTTTCATCTTAGTTTTCCCTTTATTAACGACCCTCCTAACCTTTGAGGGGCTCTACTTTTATACTGATATCGTAAGGCTCTTACGCAAGCCTGGAATAATGGAAGACTCGGCCGTAGTGATCTGAATAGGAAGTTTTATATGACGTTTTGTAAATTGAAAGCTCTGCCAGTTACGGTTATAGTTTTACAGTTTGGCAAATGATCTGCTAATTGGTGAGATTGATTGGTTAAAAGATTGTATTAATACGATTATAAGGATTGGGGAGGTTCAAAAAGTTCCATAAGCCGTTCATATCATGAAATGGGAAAATCATAGTTAATGAATTATAACACGAACCGAACTTGCTAATAAATGGAGTCCAATTCGGTATGTAAGCATGTAAGTGATAACAAAATCGGGCTACTGAAAAGCGGAAGTCCGATTTGTTAAAGGGGCTAGGTCTCGCCATTTTAGGCAATTTCAGCACTGGTCAAATTGTCATAGAATTAACTTAAATATCAAAATAACGGCTCAAAGCTATAGAAGAACTCGAATAAAACACAGGAAAGACAAGAAGGTACGTGGATGGACAAAACTGGAGAGGATGGAAGTGGATTGCATTTGAATAAATTTGAAAATCGTCGGCCCACCTTTTTTCAAATTTACGGTATGTCAGTTTAAACATTATCAAAATTTCGTTACCACAGCTGGAAAATCGTTCTCAGTTGTTATGTGACCATGATTTTGCAAATGAAAGACTCTTGGTCTGCCAATTTGACGTTAAGAGTTCACAATTAGCAAAATTAAACAAAATTACCTACCATGACCTAGCCCCTTTAATGAAGAGTACAGACAACACGATGTTCTGTCACCAATTAATAATAGTCATTACAATTTCCCACAAAAGTACAAGTTTCATTTAAAGAGAACTTTTGATAGTCATTTTTAAATACCATAATTAGAATATGGAGAATAGCTTGCAAATGGCCGTTAAGTTTCTTTCAAAGCAGTCACCGGAGACTAAGCCTCTACTAATTAAAATCAATGCAAGTTGTGATTTGTGGATTCAGTGATGAGGACTTAAAATGATTGGCTCGTGTAACTGTCCGATTACAGTTGTCCGATTACTACTTTTCAGATTAATTAGCGCAGAAAACAATAGTTTATTTGCCAATCCCATTTGGGGAACGTCTTACAATATGGAATCCCTTGTTCACCACTGCATCGTCCATAGTTATTGACTGGTAATATTCATCTTCTACCTATTCCTGTTAACGAAAATCCGCTCTTAACGAAAATCCGTTCTTTTCTTTCAGCTCTTTTGAGTTACAATTCTCCTGTGTTGAATGGATTTGGTCGGATTACCCAGTCCCATTCGTCCGAACTTGCCCTAACATTGACAGCCCTCATCCTGGGATTAGCATGCCAACAAGGATCCACCAATGCGGATCAAGCAGCTTCATCACGTGACGAGCCTAACAGTGCGACAGCAACAAGGTAACTAAGTTAAACGTCAAATGGAACCATTTGAATTGTCAATCAAGCCCGTCGGAAAAATAGAAATAAAGCACACTTATCAGATTTTGATTTATTCCCAAGTTTTTTTCTAGCGGTACTATTTTCTATCCGTGAATAGTGCTGACATTAACTTAGTTTTGTAGAAGTTACAGTAACGGACTCAAAACGAAAGCAAAGTGACGAATTTGTAAGAGAAGGAAAGTTCTAAACATAATCTTGAACAAGAAATAACACAAATAAGCTGTTCTGGAAGTGGGCTATAAACCGGCCCTCCAGATAAACGTGCGATGGCATGTTTGAAGGAACTAGCTTTGCTGGGTGTCTCAGAGTACATCTGAGGTGAACTTTAGTTGACCAATCAGATTGTAGTCATTTCTGTGATGCTCACTGCTGCTTTTGCATCTAATGTTTTTTTATTTGGGCTCTTTCAGCAGGGACCCAGAATTTGTGTCCCCTCTGCGGTGTGAGCCTAAGGGCCCACAAGGATCACTTCGGTGGCGCTCTGATCAATCATAACTGCAAGAGCAATATTTTCAGTGGAGCCAACGAAAACGAGTTAGTCGATATTTTTTTCCTACAGGAATAAAATCAAAACTGTTGGGGTTCAACTTCGATCAGAAGAGGAGAACAGTGAATATGGGACAGACTCAACAAATACGTACAGCTGAGTCGTAACTGGAGTTAAGAGCAAAAAGACAATAAAGTAGTATTTACAGAACTTAAAAGAAAAGCGTGATGAAAACTAAGCTAAGCTACATACTACAAAACTATCCTCGTGTCTGTATTTTATAGAATTAAATTACACGACATGAAAGCATGGTTTTAAATTTGCCCTGAATGGAGTCAAGGTATTCTTCAGTATTTTCTCATATACAATCAATATTTTGCGCTATTTTCTCATAGTTTAACTGTTGGGATAATTTAAGAGTGAGAAATAAAAAGAAAAAAAACGCTTGGAAATAATTAAAAATTGTCATGTAAACTTGCACTATATTTTATCATAAAATATTTTTGTTTCTTCCAAGATGCTGTGCGCTTTTTTTTTAAGTGGATCTATAAGAAAAACTATTTCAAACACCGTCCTGCATGCCAGTGGCATGCTCTTTTGCACAAGAACAGACCACGAAGCTTTTCGCACCCCATGCAGTATGAAATCCGTAGCCATTACTTGGGATTTCAAATATCTCATAGAGCGGTCGCTTGCCTGAAAAATGTTCAAAGATCTCCAAGAGCTTGGCATCAGAAAGGAAATTAGAGCAAAAGAACCCTGATCTTACAGACGTTTGGTTGTCCCACGTTTCGATGTGTTCAGCACAAGGAAAGATTGACTGTCTCAACTCATTCGAAACCTGATTTCTGAGGCATGATTGTACAGATTTTCGTCTTTAAGAAGATCTGTTCGATACTTAGCGCGTAGTCAAACGCTACGGTACGCGCCTGAACTGCTGCTAATCCCTCTGATCTTTCGCTTCGTCCGTCGTGCGTGACGTGAAAGAAAACCACGAGAAAAGAAATGGCCGCGCAGAATGGTTGGGGCGAGAAGCGTGCGAAAGTAGTTTCTCTTCCAAAGGATTTTACGCGGCTTTTTTTCCTTGCAGTTTATTTTCGGTCTTGCTCGACAGACTAAGAGAAAGAGGGACTACTCGTGGTCTTGTACGCGCTTTATGTCGAATAAGCACAAGGTCCCCTTACTATTACCCTTTATTCTCTAACGGTGCAGGTCAATCGGGACCTGGAACGGCTGAGAATCAGGCTACCTTGAGGGTGGGAGAAGTGGGGATACCGATCACGCATAACGCATTACGCATCACGCAAAATTTTGTTTTCTCTAATCAAGCGTAAGGTAAAAAGAAATACATGGCTAATTCTACTTTCTCGACCCTAAAAGCTTCGGCGTTAAAAGAAGAACTTTCAACTTTCATTCATCTTTGCCAATTCAACCACAAAAATGCAGCGGCAAATATATTGCTTATGGTATCCGATCGAACGGTATAGGTATATCTGGGAGATTATTGAGATGTAGTCTGTTTATGTATGGATTAATAAGCTGTAGGATGTGTAGCTATATGTGGGGGATTCATAATGAGATGTAGGATGTGTAGCTATATGTGGGGGATTCATAATGAGATGTAGGATGTGTAGGTATATGTGGGGGATTAATGAGAAGTAGGCTGCGTAGGTATACCTGGGTGATTAATGGGAAGTGAGCTGTGTAGGTTTATGTCGGGGACTAATGGAGTATCAAGCAATTACTTTTGGAAGGGTCGAGAGAAATCCTGTACTGACCTGTGAAGGAACCGTTATCCCTACTCAAGATGAAATGGAACTCCTTGGCGTCATCATTGATAATAAGCTTAAGTTTGAGGGACAGATTCGTAAAATCTGTCGCAAAGTTAGTCAACATATCGCTGTTCTCAATCGCGTGAAGAAAATGTTGCCTTTTGAACTGAGGTTAGATATATATCGAGCCTTCATTGTACCGCATTTCAATTACTGCTCAGAGTCGTGGCATCACTGTGGTAAAAGAGGTTGCGCCAAACGTGAAAAAATAAATGAACGAGCCCTGCGCTTTGTGACCCATGACAAGTCAACTACGTACGAGACGTTGCTAAAACAACTAAATCTTCTGTCCCCACCTAATCAAAGAATTGTTAAAATGACCACCGGTGTCTACAAAGCTATTAGGGGGTATTAAGTCCCAAGAGGAATAGGAGAGCTATTGCATGAACGATCAACTAATTATAATCTTAGAGGAAAACACATCCTCGAGCTACCCAAAGTGAATACTACCACCCATGGACTTAAATCTTGGCGTTACACT
>Ga0126343_10000800_pt1:10000-13258 | contig 13258 bp, 8 predicted proteins | sample Cyp2metagenome_FD_92531 | JGI IMG/M metagenome (GOLD analysis project Ga0126343, IMG submission 92531) | Coral microbial communities from Lord Howe Island, Old Settlement Bay, Australia - Cyphastrea 2 metagenome | ecosystem: Host-associated > Invertebrates > Cnidaria > Coral ... | reverse complement strand
AATGATTGCTTGCTCCCACGCGTATCCTGCTTGTTGTGTAGCAGGCTTCATAAGGGTGTTGGATCAGTGCAATACCTCGGGTGCCGTGAAGAAATGTAGCGGTTGTCGACGACGTTTAGTGGTTGATATTATCGACTGTATCTGCTGTAAAAACGCTCGTTTTCAAATTATGAGTGCGTGCCATGTCCATTATTTAAGAGTTGCACCCCCGTACTTCCCAGCTGACTACACCTTCCAGTAGACAGGGGCGGATGCAGCCATGGGGGCTGCTAGTTGTAAAGTGTTGGGCCATTGTCGTTGTAAAAGAGAACTGCGACAAAGATGATATGCAAAGGTGTTACTACCCTGCTATTGTTATTGCGAATAGTTTCCGAAAAACTTTTGAGAGGATGATGTATTGAAAATCGTCTTATCTTATGCTATCTTGTCTTTGTGTGTGAAATGACCCAATGCAAGTTTATTGTGATATATGAAAATTTAAGAACACCTGAAAATCTGTAGGTTTAATTTATTGCAGAGAATGGTGTAACCAACCGGAGGCCCATTGGCACGACGCAGAACTTTCTTTTATTTTTGGTGAATGTGGGATTTTAATTTTTTGTTTCCAAGGCAACACGTAGTTTAAGGGCAACGTGCCACATGTTTAACCAAAACAAACTTGGTAAATAAGTTGGAAGCATTGAATTGAAACAATTTGCAGATAAAATAGGGTATGAAGAGAAGAAATTCATGAATTTAAATAAATTGTGGTTTCCATAGAAACCAGTGCACATCCAGCTTGCCATTATATCTGAAAATGCTTGTATTGGTGACTGCTATCGATGTGCCAAATTCCACGCTTGTATCAAAAAGTGCTTAATTTGCCTGAAATTTCGAGTTATGCCGCCGGACTATTTCCCCAAAGCACGAAAGTGCCCGCTCATACAGGTTAAACCGTACTCGATTGCCGAAAAAGAAAAAGAAGACGCTGACATTCACAAAATTGTCAAGCTGTATGAATTTTTGAAAGATTCAAGCCGTTATTAAATGTTTTGAAAGATCAACAGTCCAGAGAATTGAGGATAATTTGAACGGCGTGTCCCGCTGTTTACAAAGATAAGATAAGATGAGATAAGAGTTTATTGAACACTCCCCTGAGGGGCTTTTCGGTGATCACTATGTTTAAAATGAATACACATACATACGGCCATGGCGAAACGAGGAGCAAAACGTTGATATAGAGAGGACATGATATTACGCAAGGATGGCAGTTCTGCAGTCTTTAATATCGCCTTGGAAAAAGGAAGGGAGAGAAAAAGGAAGGGAGAAAAAAAGGAAAAAAAACAAATTATTACAACACGGGGGACTCAAATTTGGTCACCCATCCAAGTACCAACGACGCCGAACAGGGCTTAACTTCGTTGAGCGGGCGAAATATGTTCCTTGTGGTATAGTGACTCTGTGCTGAACGTGTCTTCTTAAATTTCTAAGGTGTGAAAAGGCATCAAAAAGAGAAAAAAAATCTCTGAAACTGGCTGTGAAAGTAGAAAACGAAAATTAGAGAAATATGAAAATGACTATTATTACTTGCTTTGGTGATCAGACATGCGGCACTCTCCTCGGTCTCTCGGACAAAGATAACTCTGTCTCACGAACTGATAACTTTGTGAATGTTTTCAACAGAGTTACATCTCCTCCTGCACTCTCTTGCCATTGCGTTTTGCACTGTCTCTTAACAATGTCAGTGGGCTTTCACTTTAACTTAACCTTTGTATTAAAGCCTGAAGTCGGTGGCATCAAAATTGTAAGTCACTGTGTACAAACGATCCACTTTCCAAGTTGAGTGGCTTATAGCCACTTTGATTAACAAGTTGTAGTGGTGGGTCGATTTCACTTCTTCACTTCTTCACTCCTTCACTCCTTCGCTCTTTCACTCCCCGTTAGACATTTGGAAACCGGTGGAGCGGGGGGGTTGGGGGGCGGGAGCTCCCATACGAAAAGGCATGGAATGCTCATCAGAAAATTTGAGTTTGACTTATTTGGACGTTGTCTGAGCTTCATTATACATGTACCCCTAAAAGATGCTAATTAAAACGGAATAGGTTTGATTACTAGCTATTGCTCAAGAGAGGATCCCGTGGGCACTTGTTGACTCGACTCGAGTAATCGAGAGAACGGCAGAAATCAAGCCTGAAAACAGAAATTGAAGGGGCTCAGTCACGGTTGAACGGTTTGAAAAGATTAGCTAAACTTTTCAATTTCGTTGCTTTTCAATCCTTGTCAATCTTCTCCATCCTTAACCATCCTCGTTTTTTCATGCTTTGTTATAATCTCTCTGGTGTTTTTCTATCTTTGTTAAGTATTATTTTTAGGTTTCCTTCAATTTAACGGTAATTTTGTCGATCTTCAAAATAACTCAAAATACCGTGACTGAGCTCCTTTAAATAAGAGCGTTTCTTTTAATTGTTATTTATTCGAGTGCACCCTAAACGATACTTTGACAGCTAAAATGGTGATGTTTCGTCGTCAACACCCCAAGTGAGACCAGAATTGTTGATTTGTACCGGAGACATCGAGTATTTTATCAACCTTTGCATATGGGAGTTACCCCCCAAGTTTTCAACATCTGCCGTTTGTACCGTGTCAAGTTAGTTATTCTTTGAATTTTGTCCTAAGTACTCAACATCTTATAGGAGAAATGCATTACATTCTATAAATTCTAGAAGTCTCTTTTAAGAAAATAGCTCATTTCCTGAAAGTGCCCGCTCAGACAGGTTTAACCATACTCCATTGTCGAACGAAAGAAAAAGAAGACACTGAAAGTCACAAAATTGTCGAGCTGTAGGAATTTTTGAATGATTCAAGCCATGATTAAATGTTTTAAAAGATCAACAGTCCAGAGAATTGAAGATAATTCGAACGACATTTCCCGCTGTTTGTTTATACGATATTGCAAGAGAAGAAGAAGAGAAGAAACCATATTACACAAGGATGGCAGTTCTGCAGTCTTAAATATCACCTTGGAAAAGGAAGGGGGGAAAAAAGGAAAAAAAAACCAAATTATTACAACACAGGGTATTCGAATTTGGTCACCCATCCAAGTACTAACCCCGCCGAACAGGGCTTAACTTCGTTGAGCGGAGGAAACTTTCTGCCCTTGTGGTATAGTGACTCTTTGCTGAATGGGTTTTCTTAAAGTGATAACTTTGTGAGGGTTTTCAACAGTGTTACATCTCCTCCTGTACTCTCTTACCGTTGCATTTTGCACTATTTCTTAAC
>Ga0126343_10000800_pt1:0-5000 | contig 13258 bp, 8 predicted proteins | sample Cyp2metagenome_FD_92531 | JGI IMG/M metagenome (GOLD analysis project Ga0126343, IMG submission 92531) | Coral microbial communities from Lord Howe Island, Old Settlement Bay, Australia - Cyphastrea 2 metagenome | ecosystem: Host-associated > Invertebrates > Cnidaria > Coral ... | reverse complement strand
AACTGAACATAAATGTTTTAGAGTTCTAGTCGGTATCTTAGTAGCATTTTATAGTCGATTGTGTATGTATATAAGCGCACACAAGAATTTTACTTTTTAACTTGAAAATGAGCGTCGAACAGTCCAAGGGTCGTTAATTTTTAACACTAATTTTTATAGTGAAATACCAGGAGCCGTAATGGAAATACCTAAGTTTTCCCTACCTTAAGAAACCCACTGTGTTTTTCTAAGTTTCAATGGTAGTTTCAATGTTATTTGACAAGTTTTATGTTAATTTTGCAATACACTTACAATTACCGTTACAATTACATTTACTGGACATACACTGTACTTACAATAAAATAAAAGGATACCTAAGTTAAAAATGTTGTAATAGTGAAACGAAAATATAATAAATAAATAGTTCACACAACTAGAATATAAAACCTTTACTTCTGATATTTTGTAGGAGGTTTTCCTCTGTGACTGTAATTGAGACAGCACATTTTTGTTTCGTTTGGTTGAATACTAGCCGGGAAATGGGCAGATATATGCGACGAGCACATACATTCTGTGTAATAGGGTTCCAATACATGCTCTATCGTGAAACAAATCATTCATGTAGCTTGAGTATTAGAGCTATTGTTCTGAAGTTTAGCAGACATGATCTCTGTATCAATAGCCTTAAAACAACTCTTTTTTTGTTTTTGGATTGAAGTATTTCTAGCTGAATAATCAGCAGGGTTTTTTTACACTGTCTGTTCATGATTGTTAAAAAGTCAACAATTGGATGATGTTTAAATTTTTATGTCTACAGAATGACAATGAAGGCTCTGTTATGTTTTATCACTGTTGAAATACTCTTTGCTAAATTGTTCCCTAAATATTTTATTATAATGACGGGTGTTTTTTTGGGGGGAGACAAGACCAATGGTTTCAACTTATAAGGAAAATTGTAGGCTAAATAGAAACCTTGCAACATCAGAGTTTGAAAGATGATGCCATGATATCATCTCGTTACAGGTTACAGCTGATACAAGAAATGCTTGCACAGACCGTTTTGGTGCCAGTTCTGCCTCTGCAGCAATGGCTTCGGGACTCATAGCCTTGATGTTGAGTGCAAAGTAAGTTACCCGATCAATGAACGTAATTAACCCTTGCTCCTTTTAGATAGAGCAGCCTTTTGCACCATACATATAATTTTATCCCAGCCTCCCTGTCAATCAGGAGGCTGGAAAGTTATCGCCTATTGTCTGCTATACTGTACCTGTAGGTGGGATTTGCGAACGTTTCGGCTGGTTATCACCTCCCCCATGTATTCTTGCTCAAAGCATGCCAGTTTATTTATTCATTTCAGTTTAGGTGTAGAGGGAAAATGTTCCAACATGATGTGACGAGCTAAATCATTCTTGCGAAGTTGACTATCCACTCTTTAAAGTTTAGGGATCGATACCCATACTGATAGTTATTTGCCCAGCACTAGCCTACTGGCATGAAGGAAGTCTGAAATTTGGCCCCGAGGCAAAGATGAAGATTTTGTAAACGTTTACGTTTTTACCCTTGAATCCGTTGTTAAATTTGATTTCTCACACCCCTCTGGGAGCCATTGTCAAGCTGACCGCCGCCAACTGACTCTTTTATATCTCAAACCAATACATGCAGCCTGACATGATACTTAATGTAGGCAAAATATAGTAACATTTATTAAACAACAGTTATAAGCCTATTAAGACTCTATGCTGACAGTCTTAATAGAGAATATCTAAGCAACAGAGTGTATGTTATAAACTTAAGCGAAGGGTTGGGTGGGAACTGGGGCTCCGAAATATATGTCAGCAATGGGGGACAGCAAAGAAGCAACCAACAAACAACACTGAGCACGTGACTCAAAAAATAAGCCCTCTGGCCCAGGCCCCAGAGGAGTGTGTGAAAACATTTTCCACTTACTTCACTCTTCAGCCAGTGGGAAATACAACTTCTCACACACCTCTGGGAACCATTGTCAAGCTGACAGCTGCAAATAAGAAAGCATAGAGAGTCCAGCATCCAAAGGCAAAAACAACCAGCCTATGTTAGTCTGCGATACTATGGAAAGTGTAACGTTCGCAGAAGTTCTTAACAACCCGTATTGTCCATGCAACAAGTAAGTCCAGATCCCCAAATCCTTAATAAACGTTAAAATCCTTAATTATTTAATCCTTAAATGATCAATGAAGTTCTCCCACATTAAGAGACCACTTGACATACAGTCTTCAACCTGAGCCCTGAATCGTCCTTGTAACTAACTGCAAGGAGTCCAATGACTCCTGGATATAATTTTTTTTTTTGCCTGAGTGCTTCTCCATCCTCCTGCCTCTGGACAGGCTATCTGAAATCTCAATCTGGAATCTCAAGTGCTGCTGCAAACGAAGCACCCCCTGACCAGGACTGTACAAGCTTGGGTCCAATCCCTTACTCTTCAACTCTTTCTTTACCAGCTCGCTCACACGAGAATTCGACATAGGTGGTTCCTTAAGCCTTTGGCTTCTCTTTGTGCTCTGGATCCTACGAAACAGCCTTGACCCCATCTTAAGAAACTTTTCTAACACTGCCACAGGGCAAGGAGGTGCCTCACTTCTGGAAATGAAGACCTAAGACCCTTCCTGGAATTGGTCATTCTTGCGTTGGAGCAAAAAGAGTGCAACATGCGAATCAGCAAATAACAGATTGTCCACTGCCAGATTGCTTAAATCATACCACCGTAAGAAACCAAAACCCCATGGCAAATATCGCTGCAACTTGCACATCTGCCAGACTGCCCTTCTCCAAACGAGATGTAATGCATATCACTTAGATGGCTGTAAGGGGTTTCTTGCGTTCTGGTGGCCTAGCCAGGATTCTATGGGCAGCGTCCACCACCTGGTTCTCGAAAGGGTTCTCAGTGACTTGTGGTTGACCCACCTTCTTCTTTAACCAGCTCACTCCGTAAAGAGCAGAGTTAATGGTAGAAACTGACTTGTTCTCCTGGATCAACGTAACTAACTACAGGGGAACACCACTGGCTCACGGCACTGATCTGCCCAACACTTCCATGCCCCAAACGCACGGAGATGACTGTTAACTGTCTTTGGAGCTTTATCTTGGAAGCAGAACGGAGGGTAGCACCTTGGCCAGCTGATGCAGCAATGGATGCTGCAGTCCATCCACAGGTACCAAAAAAGATAAGTCCAACTTGCCAGTGTCGCCACTGGATACTGAAATCACATAACATGACAATGTAAGGACCCAAAACATAGTTTCAAAAGAGCACCTCCAAGCGACTGTCAGAAGACAAACATATTGGTTGATCCCAATACAGGGCTAGGCAAATGTCTCTGTACATTGCTCTTGTGCAAAGACGTACAACTGGACCCATGGCAAGAGACATAGAACCCAGGAAGCCTGTCAAGCAAGACAAAGTCCTTGCAGATACACGAAAATGTGGTATGGCCTGCAAATATGTCCAGATGGTTATAACCACTTTTATAGTCAAACATAAACACCCAGCCATCCTTCTGGAACAGCTCCAAAGCTGCTGGGATACCCTCATATTTAAACTTACAGGATCTCAAAGGATTATTAACATAATGCAAATCCAAAATTAACCGTGACTTGCCACTTGCATTTTTCACAACGCGCAATGGATTAACAACCAACATGTCCTCTTGCCTCACTTCCACCACTGCACCAGAGGCTAAACGTTTCTTAAGTTCTTGGCACACAAACTCCTAGTTTTGAAGAACACAAGGATGATTCTGAAAATTCCTCGGAGCTGGAAGAGATATAAAAGGTAAATAATAACCATTCTATATAACACTTAGCACCCATTTAGACGGCCCAGTGTCCTTCCAAAATGCAATGTTCTCCTTAGTCTACCTTAAAAGATGTTCGTGCCCAAAAGTTCCCACGCACAGACTTTTTTTAAACCTGCCACGCCGAAAGGTAATGATATGCTATTGCCAAAAAGGCAAAAAAAATTGGAGGTCACCGACATCATTGTGGAGAGGAAATGCCCTGAAAAATACCCTAAATCTGAAAAATTGGGCTTCGTCAGCTAATAAGGCCACTGACAGTGTCTGCAAGCTCCAAAATATTGCATTTAGATCTTTGAAGTGAAATGTTCTCTGCCAAATATTGTTTAAGTGGACCTATTAAGTGAATTTAGTCAATTGGCAAGGTTCCTTAAAGAACAAGTTCGAATTTAGCGACCATAGTTTCAGGCACCCTGAAGGTGCATGATGGCAGGATTCGATGTCCCCTGGACAGAAATCTTGAATTTTTTTAACTTCCCACGCTCAGTTTTTGTTCAATTTTGGACAATGTGGAGATGATTGTGAGTAAATCTGTTTCTGCAAAGAAATGTAGGGGTCACCCAATGTCCAAGATCATCAAATCCGCGCAAAGCTGTAGCAATGGCCATCTTCCCTATCATTGTTTATGTTATTTCTTAGCGTGCGCACTCGATGCATGACATGGCGTGTTTTTTTTTTTAAATTTTTTTTTTTTATTGTCATCACAATCCTCTACCATAGTAACGTTACTTACAACAAAAACAATCCTCTATTATACTAGCATTACTTACCAAAAATTACAATACTTACATTGTGGGCTACTTACTCTACTAACAATACAATGCAATACTCTACTTTTTTTTCACGTTAAGAACAAAATTACATTATTACATTGGGCAAAAAAGCAAAAAAAAAATCAATAAATAAATAAATAAATAAATCATAATAATAATAATAATAATAATAAAAATAAAATTTAAAATATATATATATATATACCTGCATGCATCTACATATGCACCCACATGTACCCATATACACGTGCACATACCCACATATATACACGCATATACATATATATATATATACATATAGTACAAGAGATGTTCACCGGTAAGTCCAAGATAGTGCTCGACAGTAAAGGAGCAAGTTATATCAGAAGATGAGTTACTCAATTTCTGAGCACATATGGATTTTAATACAAATTTGTTT
>Ga0126343_10000799_pt1 | contig 13264 bp, 12 predicted proteins | sample Cyp2metagenome_FD_92531 | JGI IMG/M metagenome (GOLD analysis project Ga0126343, IMG submission 92531) | Coral microbial communities from Lord Howe Island, Old Settlement Bay, Australia - Cyphastrea 2 metagenome | ecosystem: Host-associated > Invertebrates > Cnidaria > Coral ... | reverse complement strand
GAACATTTTGTAAAATCGCACACTTTCGAAATAAGACATTGTTGAATATTACGTGTTTTCCGTCAGTCTCAAAGGGATTTTAAAGTCTCCTCTCTTTAAACGTTGAGTAAAAGTTCGTATTAACAAACTATTGGTTTGTTTTTTAACTCATAATTTTGTAGTTTGATGCATTTTTCTCTTTGCAATATTTTCGGTTTGTATCAAAGTAGCCGGGGCCCAGACTTGTAGTAGCTGGGGAAAATTCCCGGCTCCCGGCCCTTAGTGACAGCCCTGGGTTATGCAATACAGTCTTTGTAAACATCAGTGGACACTTGATATAAATTTAAAAAATAGATTCCATGTTTGCGTGCATCTGTCCAGTAATAGATCACAGATGATGTCAAAATGTGGTAAGAACAAAAAAGTGTGTCACTGATGTTCTTACCACATTTTGACGTCCTCTGTGATCTATTACTGGACAGATGCACTGCAGCACGGAATCTATTTGTTTTATATTATAAAGAAATAAACTAACTTTGTTCGCATATAAAAGCTGTTTTATTTCACGTAAGGCCCGTGAAAGTGGGGCCTTCTCCATTTTGACAAACACGAAAAAAGCCATTTGACGCCATCTATGATCTATACAAAATGAAGTAATCCCATTGCTTGCTATTCATTCGCAAGGAATTGTGATTGGTTTAGGCAAATCATGCCACTGTTAAACTTGACTGCAATGAACCATAGGCCTGTCTAGTCTTGTTTTTAAATTCCAAACTTCGGCGGCTTGCAGCTTTTCCTATCTTGCTTGTACTCAACAACAACAACAACAGTGTATGACCTGGGTGAGGACTCTTTCTGTACAATGCCATGAGGCCAGGCAGAATGCTTGTGCTGAGGGTTGGGTCTGGCATATACCCATTGGCCAGGCTGAATTTCTTCATGTGCCTTTCCTCCGAGATTCCTGTCATAATTTTGTTTTGCTCTGGTTCGACAAGCACCAATTTCAGTTTTGACTGCAACTGGATGTGCGACTTCAGGCCGGAGTCATTGGAAGTATGCCCCTCGTGCGTTGGAATAAGAGCCTTTGAGCTGGCAAGTGTTCCTGGCCCTGTTGAGGGGTGTTTCTTTAGTCCAAGAGTGCTAAATGGATATCCTTGTTCTTTTGATACATCCTCTTGACAATCTTCACAGTGGCTTCGGCCTTGCCATTTCCTTGTGGCCAGTATGGGGACGATGTTACATGTTCAAAGCCATATTCAGAAGCAAACTGCTTGTACTCAGTGCTGATGAACTGTGGGCCACTGTCCATGATTAGGCGCTCTGGTATCCCAAATCTCGCAAAGTGGGCTTTGGTCAGCTCCACTATTGTTGCAGTGAGTGTGTTGGGTTGCCCAGAACATCGATTTCGACCCAATCACTGTAATAGCAAGTCGTGATCAGATGCCATTTTCCTTCTCACATGAGAATATCTTGGCTAACCACGGACCATGGGTAGTCTGGAATATCGTGGCTAAGCATGGGTTCTTTAGGGGCTTGACTAGCATACTGAGCACACAGTGGGCATGACGCGCACTTGTTCTTGATATCGGACGTCATGAATGGCCAGAAGAGAGACACCTTGGCTCTTTGAAGGCAGGAGCATACTCCAAAATGGGTTTTGTGGATTTTCTCAAGCATACATGTATTTGTTCTCATTGAACTTGCAATAACTGGTTCTTGGCCTTTATACAGTATGCTGTCTGCCACAGAGAGTTCATCTTTGAAAGTGTAGTAAGGTCTCACCAATGGATCCACACTTGTTTTGACAGTTGGCCAGCCAGTCATTATCAGAAGAGATAGCTTTTGCAGTGCTGGATCCATAGCTGTCTGCTCCTGCAAGTTTTCTTGGGTAACCTTGGAGATTCCAGAATTATCCAAAGCCATTGCTTCTAAATGTACTCGAAATATCTGTTCCCCGGAAAGATTTGCTGTGGAATGCTGTGGTAGAGGAGCTCTGGATAGGGTGTCTGCTATGCCTTGTTGTGCACCTTTCTTATACTTCACTTCATATGACCATCTCTGAAGTCTCATGCGCATGGTTTGCAGTCACCATGGTGCTTTGTTGAGAGGTTTCTTGAAGATACTCTTTAGTGGCTGATGATCCAATTGTACAGTGATATCTGACTTTCCATGAAGAAGACTGTCCCATTTCTAAAACACCAAGCAGATAGCAAGACATTCCTTTTCAATCACAGCGTATCTCTGTTCAGTTTCTGTTAAAGTGTTAGAGTAGAATGCCACTGGTTGATCATTCTGCAAGAGCGCTCCACCAACGCCAACCCCCGATGCATCCACCTGAAGGGTTACAGGCAATTGGGGATTGAAATAACACAGAACAGGGGCATGAGCAATGAGTTCCTTAGGCTCAACAAAAGCTTGGTCATGTGAGTCTGTCCACTGGAAAGCAACACTGCACCAGGCTGTTGGCTCATGTTGTCGGCAAATCTTTCCTTTGCTTTCCATTTTGTCTAACTGCTCTTTGGTTTTGGCATGTCTTGCTACTGGCTGCCAGTGGATGGCATTATGGACTGGAGTGACATTCGGGCCCAAATCAAAAGCAACAGGCTTTCCAAACTGTTCCAACCCTGTATGCACATCAGGAAATGCTTCTAGAACCCACTCGAGAGTCATCTTGGCTGGGCAGAATGGCAGTGATATGTTTGGACGCCGATTGTCAAACATCCGTGGTGCAGGTATCGGGTCTGGAATTATAGGTGTGTCCCTGTTGGGCGAGTTCTCAGGTGTTGGTAGTTGTACTGGGGGCTTGGGGTGGGGTTTCTGGTGTGTTGCAGCACCAGGTGATGTTCCAAATGAATGGATTTCGTCTGCACGGATCTTCACCAGTCCCAGCTTCACACAGTCTGAGCCAGACAGGAGGGGTGGCTTTCCTTGTATACATGTATGTGCGTCTCTCAAAACATGAAATGTTAGGAGGTGGTACCCTGCTGTGGTTTCAGCTATTAACTCTAATTTACCCATAGGTGTGAGTTTAGAGTTGTCATAGGTAAATAAAGTTGCTTTGCTAGGGGTGAGGTAATTTGTGATCTTCTGCCCACGAGGAATCAGTCATTGGGCAAGTCTTTCTGGGAGTGTGTTGCAAGTGGAGGTGGTATCCAACTGCACCCTGATTGATTTGGTTAGGTCCTTGGTCACTCCTAGTTTCAAGTTGAAGAATTTATGGCCCACCACCGTCCCATGAGGATTTTGTGAGGTGCTGTAGACACTTTGGGCATACTTTTCTGGTTTGATATCCACCTCAAAGAGGTCAGTTTCATACTCCTCCCTTAAAGTGGCATCAAGATGGTGCGCCTGGGTGGAGCTGGGTAAAGGGGGTGGCCCCATTCAGCATGCACAGGGCAAAGTGTCCGATTCTCTCACAGCCCTTCCTGGAGCATCGCTTGTTTGAAGCTGGGCATTTGAAGCGAGGGTGTGGCGGACCAGCACAATACTGACAAGTGCCAGTTTTGCGCTGGTGGTTAGAAAGATCTTGCTCGGACTTTATAAGTGTCTTTGTGCTTCTGTAGTTACCCTGGCCCCAGTTGTGCTCCGACTTTGTGGGCAACTTTGTGCCTGTGTAGTTTACTTGTTCTGTGGGACCTTCAGCTTACTGCATTATTGCCTATTTCTTTCGTTGTTTTATCTCTGTGGCTTTTATCCACTAGTTTTGACATCAGTCTCTCATCGTTGATCCCTGATATGAATTTTTCTCTAAGTAATTGGTCTTCACATTTGTTACAGTACTCTCCTTGTTCTTTGACTCGTCCTTCCCAGGCCGTGACAGATTCTTGGTCTTCCTGTTTCATTTGGGCGAACTTTGTTCTTTCCATTAGCACTCCTTCGCTATAAAGTGTTCCTGCAAATGTCTGAGTATAACGTTCGGTTCCTTTAGTTTGCTTCTTCCTCTGATAGCTGAAAGCCGTGCACAAGGTTTTCAAGTTCTTCGTTACCAGCAATGGCAGAACAGAAAGCTGCCAAAGCTTTCCCTTTTGCGAGCCACTTTGGCTCCACAGGCATGGGATCCACTCCTTCTTCTGGTGCTTCAGGTGGAGGCTCGCTGTCATACCATCCATTGAGCTCGCGCCAATCTTTGAACATCTGGATGAACTTTTCACAATTTCTTCTTGGGTCTCCCGTAGTTGAAAACCTTGGGAGCATGACCGCTGCGACTCCCTGTCCTGACGAGGACGCCATCGTCAGATTTATCCTGACTTCTGTGTTCCGAAAAGAGTGTTAAATCACTTCTGACACCATGTTGTGGCAGCACGAAAGCACAACAAAACAAAGATGGACGCCACTTTTATTTCTAACTGCCACCCCCGCGGCATGCTGGGGCAAACCATAACGATGGATGATGTAACAGGCACACACAAGGGGCTAACACTTTGCTGCTCACTGGCCCTTTTTCTTTGCAAAATATGAGCTGGTGAATTGGACTGCTCTACCATGACTGTGATACGTTTGAATTCTGCAATTTCAACAGGGACTCCACACCTAAATATTTCTTGCACCGAATTCTGGTCGGAAAGACCGACAAAAGTCTTCTCGTCATCAAGGTACCTTATTCTCAAGTCTTGGTCATCAATGTTGTTGAAACAGCTTGTTACATGTACTTTGCGAATTTTCTCTACTAATCTTTGTCGTGAAAAATTTATCCTTGTCGAATGATTCTAAAAACATTGCTCCCTATTTGTCATGATCATATTTGATCTTGAGCTGATATACAGTGGCCATTCTGACAGTGGCAGACAAAAAGCACGGTATTAATAAGCTTTGAACTTGTATATAAACACGTTCTGAATGGACATCACATGATACGAAAAGTCTTGACGTTACACAGACAAAATGTCCTCACGTGAGGCATTTCAATCTACCACGGGATTGATTTGAAACAAACTTGCGGCTTTAAAAACGTTGCTCTGAAGGTGGCAAAAAAATCGTGGGTGTCGGGGTCTACTGGGAAGAGTAATAATTTTGAACGCAAGTTGTCTCAGAAAAAAATCATTTTTACTCCGCAATTGTATAGTCTTGTGTTTTAACGCGATAACGATCAACGTGAAACACTTGTACTTTAGGCGTATTACCAGTATTCTTCTTCCATCGCGAAATCAATCGTTTCCTTGAAACCCTTTCGAGTTTTTGCATATTCGAGAAAGCCTTGCTTCTCGATCCTGGGGACTCGATCCTCGAGACTCAAGACTTGATACTTGAGACTCGAGACTCTACCGTTTAGATACCCACAGAGTCGGTAATTTACAGCATGTTCTCATGACAATAAAGTTGTCTACATGTGGAGTCAGAGGAAGAGTTGAGTGCCCATATTACCGATGTTTTTACAAAGTTCCAGTCTATTTCTGGTTAAATTTCAAACCCAAGAGGGGGCAGGAAATAGGAGTTGAAAGTACCTTAGTTAATGAATCAAATTGTACTTGTTGTATTGCTGACTGCATATGGGAAGAGTTAAATGTTACAAACGTATGTGATTGTAATCAGGCACTTGCGCACTTGTGCTCCAACATGAGTCTGCGCACAGGCTAATTCTAATACTAGTAGTAATCAAAGATTAGGGAGTGCGTTCAACACTGTTAAGTACCTTGAAAGATTTAATGAGCTGACTTTCATCTCCTTTCTATTGCTAAAATCAACACTTTTTTAAAAAAAAAATCAGATCCCAACGACGAGCAAATTTGGAAAAGTATACATAGATATGACACAATCACAAAATCCATGCCAGTATTTTCCTGTGGTTTTCTTGTTGGCAAGTAGAGGTCCCTTCTATAGACTACAAACTATAATTTGTAGAGACTTTGTGTTACAGCGCCAGTTTCCGGAAAGTAACAAGTTTAAAAGAACTAAAATATGATTTACATTTGCCTTCACATTTTGTAACAAATGTTTTCACATTTACTCTTGATGTTTTAACGTTAAAAGAAAATTTAGAAAAATATTCAGTACCAGACAGAAGTAACCCAACAGGAAGACATTATTGGAACGCAAATGGAACAAGAAATAGAACACTGCAGGAACGCGTTCCATGTTGATTTTTCTGTTAGATTACTTCTGTCGGGTGCTGTTCATTTTACATACATAACAAGAAGATCTGTCGATCTTAAAACCGCGCTTTTAAAAACATGACGAGGCTGGATTGGAAAGGAATATAATAGGTTTTATTTCTGCTGATGCGAAAGTGATATACTGATACTGCTTCCCAGTCAGTGTTTCTGATTACATTCTTTGCATAGCGTGGGTTTAGCGGCAAAGGTCATTTCATTGCCCTTTCGGATGTTTATTTACATTTGTCCCGAGATGAGCTTGTGTTGAAAAAAGGGTTTTTGACGAGTGCAGTGCACATTCCAAACAGTGCTTGATGATTCATTGATTACTGTACACTGTAGACGCCACATCACTTAATCAAAGGGCTATTGTAGCAAAGAAGTCGCACAAGTCACTAAATTCAAGAATTGCGTTATCCAGGGCTAGTTATTTTCCTACCAATGACGTAATCCCAGCATTCCCGTCACATTCTTTGGTTGGCTTGCAAATATTTAATCTTCTTTCCAATCTCTGAACTTGCTGCGATGAAACAGCCAAATAGTTCACTTCATTTGCCGTGACCCACAAGAGATATTCGCAAAATTGCAAATAAAGTCATGACGGTTGCTTCTGGCTAAATCAACTAGCAAAGTAAACATGATCTTATTTGTCACTTAGCTGAAGTGAAAGCTTCAACGTCAGCCCGTTCCATGACGATGTAATACCTTTTTAGCGTATTTCTTATTCCCTTCGAATCCAACACTGAAACCAAAAGAAAAAATATATCCCACAGAATAAAGGCAATATCTGTAGCATTGTCTGTGTATTTATGTTTCAACAACGTTTGGAGATCTTTGGAGTAAACATTACAGATTGCGTGATTTAAAACTGGCCGAGGGGAGTCTGCGGCTCTTGACCGATCAAAAAAAACCACGGGTAGATTATGAACCGCGGGCGGCCCATGGCTGCGCGGTTAATAATCTGTCTATTCTAATCTGCTGGAAGCACAAGTTGAATATTAGCCAGCATTTGTAATCGCTTTTCTTAAAGGAGTTCAGTCACGGTATTTTGAGTTATTTTGAGGGTCGACAATTATTTACTGTTAAATTGAAGGAAACCTGAAAATAATACTTTACAAAGATAGAAAAACACAAAAGAGATTATAACAAAGCATAAAGGAACAAGGATGGAGAAGATTGACACGGATTGAAAAACAACGAAATTGAAAAGTTTAGCCAAACTTTTCAAACCTTTTAACCGTGAGTGAGCCCCTTTAATCAGTGGTAAACAAGTTCTGTGCGGCTGATTCAAATATTTCCACTGATGAATAAAAATAAACAGCATTTACGTTGTTGTTCCTAGATTCAGAATAACTCCTATAGACCTGGGCTTCAGAGTACCTTTCCACCAATTCCAAACAATATCAACTGGAGACAGACTGAATTATTTGCCACTCTGGAACTCATCAACATAATTACAAAAATGTAATAAATAATCTACTGCGAAAGAAATAAAGCTGTTCACAGTTAACACCGTTAAACCAAGGTGTTTCAAATTCGCAATCATGAACAAAGTGAATAATTGACTCAGTCATGTAACAAAAACGAATCATCTCACACCCTGACAAAACAGGCAAAATTTGTGTTTGCATGGCTCAGAATCATTACTACAAACAAGCACTCTTTCTGTCATAAAATCTCCATACAGTTCTCCCATAAAATCTCCATTCAGTCTGCATTAGGACTGCGTTCTCCTTTTGGTCAATGAACTGGTTTTGTCCACTGGATGGGAAACTAGAACAAGCAAATGATCTGACTTCTCTCGATCTGCATGATGGAAGAGTTCTTTGTTTCCAGGAGGGTATATATGTTGAAGCGAGTTCACAGCCCCTAGTAATTTTTTGGGGAGAGGGGGAGAGCAAATTTGTGTCTATGAATACACCGTAAAAAATTCTTGATTTTGACTGCATTATGAAGGCGTTCTTTGTCAAACGCAATAAATCAGTACCATTAAAATGTGTGTGTGTGGATGTTGCATGTGTTTTCTAATTTTTATGCTTAGCATAATTACACATATACATCTTTCAATTATCAGGATGTGGATTCTGAGGAGGACGATGACACTGTGCATGTGATTATGGAAAATGAAAAAGTAGTTGGTGAGTGAAAGTTTGATACAGCATGCAAAAGTATAGGGTGTGTTCCTTTGAATGGTACTATATAATACAGTCATGACACTCGTACATGAAGATGTACACATTTCTTAATATGACAAATAATCGAGTTTTATTAATCAACAAACTTTTAGAAATTAAGTGCAAAATGATTGGTCAATTAAAATTTCTCATCACAATTGATCCTCAAGTTGCCTAGCAACAGCCTATGCTATCGAGAAGTTTCTTGTTTCAACATAGTTGATGAGCAATAATGCAAGCATCACTGGAGAGATATCGAAAGTCAAAAGCCTACCCAAATTCTATCATCTGAGATAGGGAGTTTCTTAACTCCAGAAAAGTCCTGGAAGGGAAGGCCAGTAGACTGTGAGAACAAGGTAAAGGAAAGCGACTAAACGAATGTGGTAGTTTGACAAAAGAAGAGGAAGAAGTCCTCTGGCAGAATGGCCAGTTTGGAGGGGCACTCTACTTAACACCATGTGGTGGCTGGTCACTCAGCACTTTGGCCTACGAGGGCGACAAGATCACAGCCAAATGAAAGTTGAAGATTTGATTAAGTTACAATGGGACAACAACAGAAGTGAATTTCTAGCTTTTGCCGAAGGTCCATTTAAGATGGAACAGGGAGGACTTAGCATGAAAACCAGACTAGTCACCGCCAAAATGTTTGAGTATAATGAGATTATCAATAATCAGAGTTAACTGGGAGGCAGCGTGGCTGTGTGGTTAGAGCGCCAAATTTGAAATCTGTGGGTTGCGGGTTCAAATCCCGCTCTGACCACCAGCTGATGTTGTTTTCGGTAGCCCTGAGCTCAACCTCTCGGCTGCACTTGTAAATAGCCAGCTGGTCTGTATGACAGGTGCCAGGGGAAGGTGACCCGTAAAGCTTGCCATGGTTACCCCCTTTATTTGCATTTATAATTTGCCCACACTTGTTCATTAACTGCTTTGCTGTCAATTGGCACCTACCCTCCACTTTGAATATTGCTTATCGACAGGTTAAAGTGATAATAAAAGCAATTCAAGATATATGTTACCATGGCACAGTGAGTGTGTAACTTGCCCCTCGGGCAACAGTTCCAGGTTCAAATCCCAAAATTATTGACCTAATACTTTTAAATGAGCTTTTATTATTATAACACTGTATATTATTTACTTTAATAGTGGAGCACCTGGAAATTAGCAAATAACTAAGCATGTTTTTTTTGGCGCTTGAGGCAAGGGTACGAATGGTGCAAGCACTCGAGCATTAAGAAAAAACAGAAATTAAACATGGTGGCAAGACTCTTATCGCGAGTCACATGCCACTTATCCAGTTATCTTTTTTGCCCTGAACAAGTGGTCATCAAAACACGTCTGGAAAGGTGCTAAAAGTACAATTCTTTCATCTCCTCCTGACGTAGTTAAACCGAGAAGCCAATTCGCAGCACTTACTGCGCCGACATCAGAGAGAGAAGACGGTCATGATCTTAATCGAAGGGAGTTGCAGAGTAGTCATGGTGTACTTTTTGTGGTTGGAGGCTTCGCTTTGAGTTTCCTGGGCAATGAAACACCAACCTGGCAAAGTTTCATCGAAAATGGAGAGATGGCATTTGTCACCTCTGCCTGGTCCTCTCGCAAACTCAGTCTTAACCCATTGACTCCTGTGCCGCCCGTAACCGCCCGTGACGAGCCTTGGCCTTTCTTCCACTTCTGACGTCATCACTTTTGACCAAAATTGGCATCACCTATACTCAACTTCCGCTGGAGAAAAAGATCTTTCCAATGATGCCTAGTTCACAGTGATCGGCTTATTGAAAGCTGAAATATGCACAAAAATGCTCAAGAAGTTGAGCAAAAAACTCAGAGCCAAATTTCCTGCCACTACACCTACATGTAGCTGCTCCGTGGTAAAAATTGGTCACCTTGATTACTCTTCCTGAAACATTTTTTAACCCCAAGCAAGCCCAGGAGAAGGCCAATCACAGCAGCAAAAAGAAAACCCAAGGGTAAAAAGGAAAGGGGGAAAAAAATTGAAAAGTCGAAAAGCCTAAAGCCGTAGGTCACTTTCTCGTCCATGGAAATACCATTGATAAAATGATTTTACAGTATCTAACTTCGCCCCTGTCTCTTTGTTAAAACTAGTCTTTTGTCACGTTGTTTGAACAGCTTTTATCACCGAAAAATAACAGATGCCAAAAATTTTATTTCTGATTTCATCAGGCCAAGGGTGACTCTAAACTAAGGTGAAATTAGTTTTGAAAACGGAAGTTGAACTTGAGAGATATTTGAGTCTAAATTTGAGCTAATTTGCATCATAACTAAATGTTGCGTGACATGGGTAGGAAATGACAATTCTTGATTGGCACCTATCTGTTCAAATGACTTGAAATTCCTGTTGTAAACTAGGATAGGTCCAATCTTTATTTGTGTTAAGTACCAATAAAATTCAATGTATTCTGTAGGCAGGAGTGATGTCTAAATTTGATGCAAATTTTAGTGATATTTTTGGGATTTTAGGCAAAAAAACTAGGGGGGTGGTCTAACTCCTATGGGAAAAATCATGAAGCCGGCCCACTTTGTCTTTCAGAGTTATTGGGTAGTACCTTCAACCTGGCAAAGTTTCATCGAGAATGGAGAGATGGCATGTATCACCTCTGCCTGGTCTTCTCGTATGGTTGGTTCGTATGGTGGTTCCACTAAGACAGCATGGCACTCAATGGAGAATAACTAGAAATATTATTATTATATTATTATTATATATCATTAAAGAACATAATGACACCCATCGTGCCATTGCCACAACAACAGTCAAGCCGCTGGTTTGGTTTTAATTATGACTAAAATTTCCAGATTTTATCTTAAACAAGGATCATCCACTCCCACCAATCTAATGTAACTGCCCGTGACGAGCCTTGGCCTTTCTTCCACTCCTGACGTCGTCACTTTTGACCAAAATTGGCATCATCTATACTCAACTTCTGCAGGAGAAAAAGATCTTTCCAATGATGCCTACTTCACAGTGATCGGCTTATTGGAGTCTTACACATGCACAAAAATGCTCAAAAAGTTGAGCGAAAAACTTTGAGCCAAATTTCCTGCCACTACACCTAGCTGCTCCATGGTAAAAATTGGCCACCTCGATGGCTCTTCCTTAAACATTTTTTAACCCCAAGCAAGCCCGAGAGAAGGGCAATCACAGCAGTGAAAAGAAAACCAAAGGAAAAAAGGAAAGGGAAAAAAAAACATTTCAAAAGTCGAAAAGCCTAAAGCCGTAGGTCACTTTCTCGTCTCAAATTTTTTATTTCTGCGCATGCCTGGGCCAAAATGCCTTAAACACAATTCCAGTGGCAAGAACGGCTAGCTGTCATGTTGCAAATGCGTTTTCCGCCAGACTGAAGCTAATTTGGCCGAGATCCAGCCTCGAAACCACCAAAATGTAAAAAAAAAAAACATTTTGGCGAAAAGTTCCAGGTGTCAATGGGTTAAAAGGTTGCAAATGGGGATATTTAGTTTTTTGATATTTGGACTCATCGACATTGTGTAAATCCTTAAATATTGATCTCACATTCATAAGATTACTAAGACAAAATGTGACATTATCCCTCTTTTTGTTACTTTTACCACCTGCATCCTAGGTGAAGCCCAAAAGCATGAATTCCAGGCTGAAACAAGGCAGTTATTGGACATTGTGGCTAAGACACTGTACTCAGAGAAAGAGGTATGAAATAATATGTCAGTGACCATTCACGGGAAACTTTAATGCTTATCCGTTTACAATTACAAATAGCACACCAGATAATTGATTTAAATCACCGAATAATAATGTTTCTTCCTTGATGTCAAAAGTGTTGTCAGCACAGCAGATCAATTTTTTTTGTAATTTCTGTTTAAGCCAATTGCATGAGAAGTCATGCCCTTGAATATGAAATTCACATGGCACTTCTAGACCACAGCCACCTCTTCTGTTTACGTGCTTCTTTTTGATGATGGCCTTTCCTGAATTTAATGGCCTCTTTAAAAACTTAGTCAACCATGTTTCCATTAGTTATGCATAAGCTCTACACTACGTCATTAACTGTAATATAAAATGGCATTTTCACCGCGTGTGCTGACCTGTATTCTGTACAACCTGTATTAAGGAGTCAACCTGTATTAAACAGTCACTTGGCAGTTGTAAGTGAGAGTGGAAATTCTGTGAAAAGCATGAAAAATAAGTGATGAAGTACGCTGACTACATTCAGTCCTGCCAGAAATAAAGTGACATACATTCTATGTAAGGCACTTCTAAATGCTTGCTCTTACTCACAGCTAAGCACTGCCATTATTGTTTGTATGGCATTATAATTAGGGTTTTAGTGTCATTAATGACATTATTGTTTTAATGACATTAACAGCTCTCGTTGTATGAAAAAGCTACAATCCCGGCCAAAAGTAGATGGAACACTTTAATGAGCTGTATCACGTGTGGTTTTTTTCCAACAAAAGGGGAAAAAAATCATCTGATTATTGAAAGTGGGGAGAGGGCCGAACTTGCTTCGTGTGCCAACTCTTTAGCCTGGGATTGTCTGAAAGAAGAATTTAAAGAATGTCACACCACTTGCTCTTACAAGGTTTAGTAAAGAGGGGAGTTGTAACTTGTCGCGGGTGCAGCTAATGAGTGCTACTACAAAGAAACTGTATACAATGGCACGTTTTACCTGGGTAGGCACTAAGAAACATAAAGTCTCGTTTCTAAATGACGTTCTGCGGTAGATAATTGGTAAGTCTGTAGTATGACCTTCTGTTGCCTCTTGAGGAACAAACGACCCACTTGCTTGCCTATAAAACTCAACTTTGCACAAGATATTGTACAGGGTTCGTACAGGTCATGGAAAACCTGGATAGTCATGGAATTTGTTATTTCAATTTCCAGGCCTGGAAAGTCATGGAATTTAAGTTAAGGTCATGGAAAGTCATGGAAAAGCAATATGCTTGGCAAAATGATGTTTTAAGAATTGAAAAAACAACAGGCGAGTCAGAAACAGGCTTTAATTTCAGAAGAAATATACACAAGCACACATT
>Ga0126343_10000798_pt1 | contig 13267 bp, 12 predicted proteins | sample Cyp2metagenome_FD_92531 | JGI IMG/M metagenome (GOLD analysis project Ga0126343, IMG submission 92531) | Coral microbial communities from Lord Howe Island, Old Settlement Bay, Australia - Cyphastrea 2 metagenome | ecosystem: Host-associated > Invertebrates > Cnidaria > Coral ... | reverse complement strand
CTGGTGCACTTTGCTGTTGACAATAATCTTCCATGCCTTCTTCTTTCCTACTCTAGACAGAGCACTTGTCGAATCACACCCAGTTAACGCGTGAAAGGCAGGTAGGACTTTGCACATCAGTGGTCCAACACCAGCTGCAATCTTGTGGACTGGGATGTAACGTAAGCGATCCTTCACCCCAGTGCAAAGCCACAGCTCGTCACATATGATCTCCTCATTGTGGGTGCCACAGAGCAGTAGCACATCAGTATCAGGGGATTGAATGACAACCCTCTGTGCATCTTAACTGGCATGTTTGGGGTGCAGTAGCATTCTGGTGTCACCTTCTTCGTGATCACAATGCAATGCTGTGACTTTGGTGCACTCCCCGTTCTTGATCGATAATGCTAACTGCCCGTCCGTCGCTCCTCCTCCGATGACGAGTTCTTTGTCTGCCGGCCGACGTTGTTTCGCCATTTCAATCGAAGCCTCTGTGAGGAAAGCAGATAGGCTGACTTCGTTCGCAGCATTACTGATGTACTTTGGAAACTGCTTGGGGACTGGTGTGGATGCACCATGGATCCGTACTTCTAACGCGTCTCCCTCGCCTCGTTTCTGCCTTTCACCGGCCTTGATGGACTGCTGCCAGTAGCGATCCAATGCTACATCCAATCGATGGCACCTATGTTGATAGTGAGATGTGAAGACTTCAAAGTACTTGGTTGCTATTTCTCCGAAGGTCGTTGCTCTAGCAAATCTAACGTTTTGCACTAGTGCCATAGCATTTAAAATTTGAACTGTTGGTATGTCTGGATGGGAGGCCAGGGTGTCAGCGTTGTCATAAATATAACTCATATTGTACGCTGATGCACGTTATGGTGATACTTAGTTCAAACTATCTGTGTTCTATAGCTCCCAAATTCTTGTATAAAGTTTGTACAAACATAATTTAAGCACTTACCTGTCAAAGCCTTTGAAAAATAGAGAGCCAACACACAGCCTGTCCGTAACCCATTTTGAATCTTGGCTCAATATGGAAACGGGGCTGACTGATGTCGTCTCGGAAATCGCGCCTCAAAGCAGAAACAAATCTAGCACTATTGCCAAAAGAGGTATAGAAAGTTGCGATAAGAAGTAATAAGACTCCGAAATCGAAAAAAAATCAATATCGTCTTTTAGAAATACTTTTTAAAAATATTACAAGTTGGTGGTATTTTTTTCACTGACAATTTAGGCAGTAATCTCTAAATGTCTTTCGTGAAAAAAGAACTTAAATAGATAATTAAAAATCCACACTAATTTCTAATCATAATTGTGTGCTTTCTTTTGATATTTTCGCATTTCTCTCTTGTTTGAATTCATATTACACCTAAATTTCTAATATTTGCGTTCAGCCTTGTTCACGCTGCACTTCTGGTCACCTTGAAAAACACCCTCTTAACTCGAAACTGATACCACAATCCGACTCCACAATATACCTAGCGTTAATCAGGAGGGTTCAATCTATAACAATCCGCTGTCAAACCTCTACTGTGGAGTGGGTTGAACCAACTTCTTAACTAAAGGGTTTTTGGACCCCTGGCTCCCCAACTATCGCAAAAAAAAAAGATGACTCGACAGAGAATGACTATCAATAATAGCTCTTGTAGTGTCTGAACGTGCAGCTTGATAAACGTCTACAGTGTCTTCAGGAAAAAAGAATTGCACTCAACTTGCAATGGAAAACTCTACCGAGAAGGAAGACAACCGCAAGACCATTCAAGCCTTGCTTTGTACAAACCGTTCATGAGGAAACCATTGGGTTTTTCTGTCTGCTTTAAACAGCCCCTCCTCCATTACTGCATTTCTAGGAAATACTTTGATCTTAGTTGAGTCATGAAAGGAGACATCCATACGTCCGCCATCAAAACTCTTCTAGCGCTGCCTTGCAATCACTGATTTTTTGGTCGGCCTTATATCAGAGCCAAGCACCGCTTTAAACCTCGCTTTCCTAACAACGGAACACCGATTGACTGATCTTTGTTTTTTACCCCCCAGCCCTTTGGACAGTCACTTTTAAAATATTATCTGCAGTTTCTTTGCTAACGCTGTCCGCGATTAGTGTTGATAGACTACTCGCTCTGAGTTTGGGGTTGAGGTACAGAAAAATAGCCAGCATAACTTTTGCATTGATGTGTTTTGGAGCATCGCTATCGCAAAAAGCCATAGTTACACAATAATCTTACTTTACATTTTTGTCTTAGCATTTTCTTATTCGAAGATTTTCCTTACACTTCGACACCACAATACTGAAATTCACTAACACCAAGGACAGCCACAGAGCAGAAAGGCGCCCTTGAATATAGCAAGATACAGAAAGACAGTAACTACTGCGATATGGGTACTTGTGCATCACTAGCTTGTTATAGTCCTAGTTATCTTTACTACTCATGGATCGCCTCCACTTCTTGATATGATTTGGGAATTAAGTGCAATTCTCGTTTATTTAAATGCGTCTTTTAAGCCAATTCTTTATCGCTGGAGGAGGAGACATATCAAACAACAAGTAAAGAAAACCATCCGGCACATTCTTTGCTTGTCAGATGAGGCGACCTTTTAAAGACTGCTTTGCGAGCGTTTGTTTTTTATTTGATTCTGTCGGTAAAGAAAGAGTTAGAAACGGACCTAATATGTTCGCTTTCGACGCCTTTTGGCTTATCATAGAATCTCTACATTTTTTTTTAATCGACAACCGGTCACGTGCGAATGCTTAAACGTTTTCAGTTTGCTAATATTCCAAGAAAAGTTTTCTTCTCAAGGAATAGAACCCAACTGAGAGAAGGCTTAGTTTTCATCGATATAATTTCAAGAAATCTTGCCATAGCCAAGCTAACGAATGACTCTACAGGCGATGCGATTGTCTTTTCAGAGGGCTAAAATGCGAACGAAAATAAAATGACTGATTCACTGTTATCGCTAGCCTTACGACAGAAGACGGGAGCAATAACTTTTCGGAAAGTAATCTCTTAACCAAGAAATCTAATTGTGTTTACCTGACAAATAAAGTGGGTTATGTTTAGATAACTAGTACTTCCATTACTTACAATCTTGCGTCATCAGTGATATGGGATCCAAGGAAATCAGCTGTTATTGGATGTCAAACCCTTCTCGCATGCAATTATCGCCTGACAATTTCAACATTTCTTGTAGCCTGTAATAGTCAGCAAATCCATCTGAGGGTCGTGTGTCGCATCAAACTGCTCAAGGAAGTGCGCTGCAACTTAATTACAAAAACAATAGGACCGCAATGCATACTTATATTCAGTTCTCTCAGTGGATGACTGTTTCGTACAAGTTGTGACAGAGCTTTCTTATATACTGGCACATGCCAATGCGTTGCACCCCACCATTATCAATGGGCGTAGGCATCTTTCTGATTGCGTCTACTTTGGATGGGTCCGGCTCGACCCCTTTATGGGTCCTTTATTGACAGGGGTGAATAGGATTTCGAATCGTCGGATTTGGTCCTTAAAGTGCACCTAGCCCCCAGACATTTTCTCACTAAATCGAATCATCTCCTTGACATTCGAACCATTTGGGCGAAAAAAAAATTGCATTCGCTTGAATCCTCTATTTTCTATGCCCTTTCAAAGTCGCGCTCAACCTGTTGCACAACCGAGTTTCAGGGAGTCTGGGGCGACGGTTGCTGATGACATCTACCCAGGAACGAAACACAATGGCGCCTCAGTCAGTTCTCTGTATTTGCTCGAGAAAGAGGAAAACAAAAGTAATCGTTTCAATATATTTTTTGGGACTAAAACGTGCAAGTCTTGTTTCAGAATTAGTTATTTCTCGTCACTAGAGTCAAAGTTAAGTTTCGATTCAAAAGACTCCGAAATAAACTTTGATCGGGCACTTTGAATAAAGGTAAGAAGATCCTATCAAGATTTTAAGCTCTCAAGCTCACCCCGTGAGAGACAATTGAACTTGAAGTTACACATATCTCACTTAAAACGGACGTTTCGCGTTAGTTGAAAACACAGGCATGAAGCATTCTTCCGAGGTTTGACATTAAATTTCTCGAGAATACTTGGGATTTTCATCGCGGGGTCACCTGGAGAAATGAACTACAGTGAGAAGTTTCAAATAGTATTCAAAAAGTTAATGTGCTGTGAGTAGATTTTTAGGAAAGAATTTTTGCACTTATTGCTCGAACTTTGAGCGGAATCCGTCTTAAAACAATTAAGTGACCTCTTTCGCGATAGATAAGAGACCAGTCATTATTTATTGCCTGGATTGGGAGGGATTTTTGGCTAAGGACAGTAACATTGAGTCGATCCCCCTTTAAATGTTATTGTGTTGAGGTGATCCCCCTCATAAATCTTAATACATCTCGTGATTATCCCCTCCCCCATTTCTTCGCACATATATTCATGTTTCGATGTGTATATTTAGTGCTTTCAACGGTCATTTGAAAGAACTATTTCAGTACTAGTCTAACAATGATATTCTTATTGTGCGATGAAGCCACCACGGTGCAGCCTCTTAATCCTTGTGATCCTAAAATCTGGTCAGGGTTCTTAGGAAAAGTTTTCACAGGTGTCCAATAAAACATAACAATCGGCGTATAGTAAAGCGGGGTCCGAAGGGGCAAGCCAACGTAGAGAGGTCCGACGGCATGATCCCTCGGAAATGTTTCAAATTTTAGTTTGCCGAAGGTGTGTCACTTTATGTATTTTGGGAGGCAAAACAAGAAGAAAAGGGTTGTTTATGATCCTGAAATTTGACCTAGAAGTAGCACTGTTCACTTTTTGAATACTATTTTCTTTTTCAAACCTCTCAGTCTGTAAGTCTTTAATTTATTGTTACATGAGTGCAAACTTTAATAATATACAATTTTACAGCCAGCCGTGGAATCGTTCTCATGTACTGAGGACCCCGTGACTGATATCAGTTGACATACCAGAAATCTAGCCATGCCAAGAGCTTGAAACTGCAAATTTACTTTCTGAGTGCTAAACAGTCATCCACCAAGTCTGTATGGGCATGCCACATGTAGAGGTCCCTACATGTGGACTCTTAGTTATGACTAGTCATATGATACCCATGTTATACTCACGTGATGAGGTCAGCGGCTGACCGAGTAAAAGAGTCTGGACTGATAAATGAGCCGTTGCTGTGCGTTACCATCTGCCAGTGGTGCAGATCCTCAGCAAAAATGACCAAGTGAATCACAATTGAAAAATCAAAGCTTTTTTTGTTATCCCTAAAATCTTCTCAGTTTTCCTTTATCCCTATAATTATTTAGGCAGTTGTCGTTTATCACTAAAATTATTTTGCCAGTTGTCCCTTATCCGCAAAACCCCTAACAGGGCCTCGAAGTTGAAGACCAGCCATTACTCCGAAAGACCAGCTCTACAACGACATGTTGTCACGCTTAGCGGCCTAGTCCGGCCTGGCAGCTGACGATTTGTTTCAAAATGGTGGCTGTCGTGTCGGACCTCGTTGGAGACTAATCCAGTTTGCTTATTTGTCCAGTTTTCCGTCATAAAAAATTCATATTTATACATTTTTATATAAGGCTCGTGTTTTAAGCTGATATAATGCATGCTCAGATTGGCACATTCTAGAGCATTATTTTCATTTACATGGTGTACATTGGTAAAGTCATAATACATCATGTGCTACTTAAATAAAAAGAATGAAATTAAACGCTTAATTCATAATAATTTAAGAATACTTAACACTAAAATGAATATAATTGTTTTTATTCTCCTGCAAATTAAAGCCCGCAGGCCAATTACGTCTCTGCTAAAAGGTCCTAAGACAACGCAATAGGGAATTAAGAAAACTACAATTGCTTTTCCAGAAAATTGCAGCGACTGAAAATGATGATTAAACACTTTGAGAGTGCATTCTATTACCCTGACAAGATAAAATTTAAGGAGAGTAGAGCATTCACAAAGTTAACGTTATATCTCAAAACAATAGACCATTTTACAGTTGTCTTCTCAGGGACCTGGCCATTGGATGGCAGCGAGGCTGGAGTTGACCTTGTTTTTATACAGACCTCACTGCTTTTGTAATGTAAATGAACCTAGTTAGCATAAAAACAACTTGTTTTACACAACAAAAGCAGTGAGGTCTGTATCAAAACAAGGTCAACTCCAGCCTCGCCGCCATCCGAAGGCCAGATCTCTGAGCAGACAACTGTAAAATAGTCTATTGGTACATGAACAACAGAAAGAAAGAAACAGCCAGGAAGAAACTGAAACTCTCTCCGACAAGCACAACAGTAAAGCACAACAAAGAAAACAGTCAGTAACATTGGGTTAATGTCATTTACACTGTTCATTACCACGTAAAGCTCTTCGCATTTTTTTAAAATCTCCCTTTTATGGAGCATTTGCATATTTTAAGCGTAAACAAATTCAGCACCGGGGAATCAAACTTCTTGTTAGCAAAAGTAATAGCTCTGGCCATGTACCCCCAACCAAAAGCAAATCAAAATCAAAATCAAAAGATAGCTTATTTGCAGACAGGGTTTTCGACATTTTGACTAAAAGCATTTCACCAAACCGAACTAATAGGACAACAAATTAAAACAGGGAAAGCTACATATTTATAAACCTAATATGCATATCATCTCAAGCAGCAAATCCCTTCTCAATAAAGGAAGACCCAATGAAAGAAAAGATGAAGACAATTCGTTTGTCAAATACACTGGACTTGACATTTTAGTTTGTTATTGTTTCTGTTACGCGGTCATGTCATAAATGCATGCGCGCGCATTGCCATATGTCAAGTTACTGTAAGATCGGATCGGCATTAATGTTTGTGCAACGCTACGACCGGCGAGGAGTGGCAGGGGATGCAAAGGGTCGAGGCACCAATGACTGGTCCCCGTAGCGAGTTGGGGACCCGAGAGAGGGGTAGGTGCTTGGACGGTTGCCATGGGAACCGCTGCCAAACTGACGGACCGAAGGAGATGAGGGAGACTCTTCAGAGAGAAGGGGACTCTGGCCTGAGCCTAACATCCCCGCGTAACGAACGAGGCGTAGAAAAATGGGCAAAAGAACTACCGACGAGATGTAAACAAAACAACCGAAATATTTTATTTACAACCAGCCTCAACGGCAGCCGCGACGAACAGGTCACCTGCAGGGTGCAGGGTGCAGGGTGTGAGTATGGCGTTTGCTCGCAAGTCCGGTTACCGCGACACCATCGATGGCGATTGTAGTGCACGTAACCAAAGTGTTGCGAGTCCAGCTATCATGGCAGCGGTACGCTAGTCCAGAGCACGAGACAACCGCTTCGTTGTGGGAGTCCAATGTTCGCGACAGCAGCGTTGAGGAGTACGGTGTTCGCAACCACAAAAGATGACAGTAGTGCGGAGGATAGTTGAAAACTTATTTAACGGTACGTTTTCGGTTCGGCGGCATTGAGTCCTTCGTGCTACATTCTGTATCACAGCAATTTTGGATAACAGTACTCCTGACAAAAGCAAGTGGGAGTCTAATGTTTGCGACAGCGGCATCTACGGCTTTGTACGACAACTGCTTTGCTTGTGTATCCAGGTTTGGCAAGGCAGTGGATGGAATCTCCTATAAAGGCATTTACGACTGCGTGAAGTGTTCCTACGTGCGGCGATTGCAAGTCCTGACGGCTGCATGTACAAGCAAATTGATCGAGATTGCAGGGGATGTGCGATTCCAGTGAACACGACGCTGGCATGTGTGATGGTAGTGCGCGAGACGGTAGTATTTGGGATGCCAGTGTTCGTCAAATCAGCGTGTGTGTGCGGCGTGTTTGTGTGTTCGTCAAAGCAGCGTTTGCGAGTTCAATTCACAAGGACAGCGTTCGTGTACATGATATGCAGTTTTGGTAACTGCAAAGGTGACGGCAGCGGATGCAGACACGGTGAACAAGAGGGTAGCGAGAGGCAGTTTGGTGATCGGGACCAGCGGCGTTCCTGTGCTGCGTACCAAACGACAGCTAAAGCGAGTCCTGCGAGCGGGACAGCAGCACTCGTGTTTCTGACGGTAGAGAGATCGAGTCGGTAACCGTGACAGCGGCGTTTGTGAGCCGCGTTCGTAATTGCAGCGTTTCCGAGACATGACGGCAGTGTGTAAGCACCGTATCGAGTTCGGTTATCGGGACAATACCGTGCGTGTGCAACGAACGTAACGGCCAGTGATTGCAAATCCATTGAGTGTGACAGCAGCGATTTCGAGTCCAGTATCTGACCACAGGGTTCAGGAGACTGCAGGGTTGGCGAGTCCAGCATCCGTCCCAGAAATGGCTGGGAGTGCAATGTTTGCTACAGCAGCGTTTGTAACGTCAGTGCACTTAACAACGTCGTTTGGGATGCCATTGGGCGTGACAGTTGGTCACAATCGGGAGGCCAGTATTAGCTCTTGTCTACATCTGGCGAGTGGGGCGTTCGTGATCGCAGCGACTGCAAACCCCATTACGTAACTGAGGTTTTGTAGGAGTGCTAACGCTGTATTCGTAACCGCAGCGTATCACAGTAGGGCTCGCCAATCCCGTGCGTGTGACAGGAGCAGTTGGGACGCCAGTATGCGTGACAACCGGCGAGTGCGGCGTTCTTGACCGCAGTGATTATGGCTGAGGTTTTTGCGAGTGCAGTATCCGTAACTGTTGCGTTTGCGAGCCCCCTGTTCCTACCAGTAGTGTTTACGAGTCCAGCGAAGTTCGTAAGAGAAGCGTGTGTAAAACTAGTGACGGCAAATTGTGAGGGCCCGTGGGCAAGGGCGCGAGTGTAGGGTAAACCAGTTTGTGTTAGCGGCGAGAACGTATCTGCAGCTCGGGTGACAGAGACAGGGTTGCAAGGGCCTTGTGCACTTGAGAACAGGAGGGCTATCAGCCGAGTCTTCGTAACGCCAATTTCTGAGTTCGAAACAGCCGTGACGCTCAGGCCAGTCTTCAGTGGGACGTGCAGCGTGACGAGTGGAGTTGATACGAAGTTCAGTTGGACGTTGAACCATTTGAATTATCGAGGATAGCGTTGTTCGAAGATGCCATCGAATAGGTTAACGTAAAGCTAAACAGTCGAGACGGTGGGCGAACCGAGCGGAAATGGCGAAAAAGCGCAAAAAAATCCGGCGAACGACAGCTACGCGTAAAGAACCAAACCCGGAGACGAAACGTACCGGGCGAAATACCCCCCAACGGAGCTTATGGCGCGAATAAGGTTGAAACGAGCCAAGGCCTGGGCCTTGCTTCGTTGATCATTAGGGACTTTGAGCACCGGGAACGCAGACGGCAACGGGGACCCCAAAACGCATGAGAAGACTTGGGAGAGAACGCCGTTGTGGTGGGAATTCTGAAACATTAAGCAGCGCTGTCGCCACGCGGGGTTTCAGAACAGTCAGACTTATCGATAATCAGGATGACCTCATTGAAACAAGTTCGAGATCATCTTTTGATAAGCCACGATGAGGGTGTGTTAAGCGATGACGAATTTCTGCTTTTGTATAATTTAAACAGGTCTTATAATCTGGACCTACCATATGATTCATATCCCGATTTTTACTTCGATGAGTTAGAAGACGACGGGTGCCTAGCCGAATTTCACTTCCATAAACGCGATCTGCCCCTTCTCGCTGATTTATTGGAGATTCCCGAAACAGTGGAGTACTATCAAAAAAGCATCTGTAGTGGATTGGAGGCTCTTTGTGTTTTGCTCAAGAGACATAGCTATCCTTGCAGATATTCCGACATAGTAGCTCGATTTGCAAAACCTGCACCCGTGTTGTGCATGATAAACAACTACTTAATAAACTTCATCTACCAGTCACACAGCCACCGAATTTTGGAGTGGAATGACAGCATACTTGACCCCCTACTCATTGGAAAGATATAGCCGTGCCATTACAGCCAAGGGATCTCCATTGAATAACTGTTTTGGCTTCATTGATGGAACGGTGAGACCAATAAGTAAGCCTGGTAAAAATCAAAGAATCGTATATAATGACCACAAAAGGGTTCATGGGATAAAATTTCGGTCTGTGGCACTTCCAAATGGCCTTATTGGAAACATATATGGACCAGTAGGTAAGGGAAATTACACACTAAATGACCTTTTGGCAAAATTCCCAATCCTAATACTTGCTTTCTTTGTTTTAATTTATCTAGAGGGCAGGCGACATGATGCTGGCATGCTAGCAGACTCAAATCTTCTTGAAGACATGCAAAGTTATGCTTTTACACCCGGGCCTGTGCATTATCCCCTGTGTGTTTATGGAGACCCAGCTTATCCAATGAGGGTACACCTTCAGGCTCCTTTTAGAAACATGGTGCTCACCCCACAAATGGTAAATTTCAATAAGGCCATGAGCTCTGTTAGAGTCTCTGTGGAGTGGTTATTTGAAGATATAGTTGAATACTTTAAGTTTGTAGATTAAAAAAAAACATCAAGATTGGCTTGTCCACTGTAGGAAAGACGTATATTGTTTGTGCTCTACTAAGAAATGCATTAACAAGCTCATATGGCAATACAATCGCCGATTTTTTTGAACTGGATCCTCCCACATTAGAGGAGTACTTTGCTTAGTCAACTGATAACATTATATTATGTGTAAGAAAAAATACAGAGAAAATGTGCAAGACCATTTTTGAATCCAAGAGACCCTTTGCTCTTAATCATCACTGTTATATTCAATTGGCCCTTCCCTAGTAGAGGTGTTTGCAGCCTCTTCATCCAGCACCCATGGTCAGCCCCAATGCATGTTATAGCCCTTTTTAGGAAGATGGTCACGCAAGGAAACAGATTAGTTAGTCATCTCAGTTTATGCAACAAATCTTTCTTAAACAAAATACAATGCATTATGAAGTAGTGTGCATTTTCCCTCAGAGAGACTATTTTCTATCTTTTAAAATAAAGTACCCTAAAGAACATGGCTAAATCCAGAGACTTACATTAGACATGTGCCATGTCATTTCCAACAGCTATTTTTAACGTCAATATCTGTAATAACTTAACTGCCCCAAAGGAAGAAGAACAAACTTTGTTTTTTTCATGCAAAACTAAATATTTAGCATATCAATATGAACCCAACAGTAAAGTTTCTATGTCCCAGTCATTTGACCCTCCGACCCTCCATTGGGGAATACCCATGGCAAAGGGAGAATTTTCACCTCATTTTTATTCCATCTTCGTTCTGGAAATGAACCCGCTGAGTGGGAGTTTGGTAGGGAATTTCACTAGTGGAGAAAAAAAATAAGTAACCTTGAACCTTAACCTCAGTGGTATGAAAAAATCTTGTGAAAGCTCCAGTTTTTAAAAAAAATTATGATCTATATTTAAGGAATTGTACTTGATGTTTAGAGGGTGGGGACGGTCACTCTGAATTGGTTCCCTACAAGAAAGGAATTCCACTGCATTTCAAAGATAAAATTGAATGCCTCAAGGGGAGGGGGAGGGGTTCAAATGACTGGTGCATTATTCTGGACTTGAATAAACTTCTTCTTGGCAAACTGCTGCAGTACTGCTATGAGAGCCTGGCTTTGCTACTGTTGTTGTTGCATCATAGCCATTTGCGTCTCGCTTAATTACTGTAGCTGCTGATTTTTTCTGCTGCTGTAGGTTAGCAAACATATCTTGCTGATGCTCTTGTTGTTGGATCACTTGCCGTGTCATTTGCTCTTGACGCTTTGCTTGAGCACACTGTTCCTCTTTCCTTATTTGTAATTCTTCTTGCCTGATTTGGAATTCTTTTGCAGACTTTTCCTTAAGATAAGCTATGGTCCCTGTTCCAGATCTTCTGGCTCTTTTTTCTTTTTTTTTCAGGCTCTCCACTACAGTTATCACTAACTGCTACTCTTTTTTTCGTTTCTCCTACTTTGTCCAAAGCCTGAGCTCGCATATCTTCTGCCTGCTTTTTCTCTTTCTCTATGCTGGCTTTTCTTTCCTCAGAGATAACTTGCTGATCCCTCTCAGCAGTTTCAGCCTTCTCACATATTTCATCCATGCCTAACTCAAATTCTGATGGCTCATCAGGGGTTATGCCACTGGCCTTGTTTTCTTCAGCAACCTTTTTCTTGTGTTTCTTTATTAGGCCCAGATTTACTCGGTCTCGTACGGACCGCACAGTGACTGACAATTGCGGAGCTGAAACTGAATTTAGGCTCATGGCAATTTCTTCCCACAATTTAGCTCTCTCTCTACTTCCCTTGGGCTGTCTATAGGGATCAACAGCCAATACTTCTCTTATTAAGAGAAGATCGTGATCTTTCGTCCGGTACATTGGGGTAGTCCTTAAATAACATAAGATAGATTTCAGTTAATCCACAATGCAAAAAACAAAGGGACACCCTCCAAGGTTTACTCCAATAAAGCAACTACATGTACAAAACACCCTCAATAAAGGGACACCCATCAGAGTTAAAAGGTGTAAGCCCAACGAGTTCGTTTAATTCCCGAATCAAAAAGCTACCAAACCCCACAATTTCCAAGCTTAAAGTAGCGCAGAGTTTTAAATTAAATAAGAAAATGCTCTGTCTCAGCTGTCTGAAACTCTCTTTTGTAAAAACAGCTTGAACGGCAAACTAACCAAACCCGAAGAAATTAGCTGTCAAAAGTGGCTCTGGATTATTTAGTTACAACCAAAGACCCAAATCCTTTTTAGTATCTGCAAATCTGACTTATACAATAATGTAAATGAAAATATTATCTGCAGATATTGTTCAAAGCAAATCAATGTGCCGACTGATAAAGATCTACGGATTAAAGAAAACCACTGATCTTACGATCTTACGACTAAATATGTTCAGATTTTCATCATAATAGACCAAAATTGTCATTTGAGTGCTTCTCGATGAAAAAATGGCGATTGAAATGCCTGTAAGGTGTCTTTATCTACACGGTACTCACATGTTCGCCGATTTGCTTCAAAATCTTGAGTCTTTAAAAAGACATAAAAAAACATTATCTCACATAACAAGAGGGAAAGACAATTAAAGTTCTGGAAATTAGTAGCACGAGTTATTTAGCGTTGAAACAGCAGAGGAAACGAAAGCGATTTAGCTCGAATACTCACGTTGTCTGACAACGCGAAATCAGCTCCATTCGCGTCGGGCCCGAACGCAGAAAGTCAACATGTTTCCCGCCGGTCATGCGCAATGGAACTTTGACGCCGTTGTCATTGCTTAAGTCCCTAAAATTAACTCAAGAAAACAGCCGCGCTGATGATCAATGTTAAGCCGCTGGGGGAGGGGGGGGGGGGGGGGAGGGGGGGGGCGAGGGGGGGGGTTTGGGTGTTTAAGGTGCGGGCGTTTGGCGAGCCGG
>Ga0126343_10000797_pt1 | contig 13269 bp, 8 predicted proteins | sample Cyp2metagenome_FD_92531 | JGI IMG/M metagenome (GOLD analysis project Ga0126343, IMG submission 92531) | Coral microbial communities from Lord Howe Island, Old Settlement Bay, Australia - Cyphastrea 2 metagenome | ecosystem: Host-associated > Invertebrates > Cnidaria > Coral ... | reverse complement strand
CTGCCCTCAACCTGACCAAGTTATTTGGGATTAACGATTTTCCTGCTGCAAAGGATTCTGGGAAGGTTCTTATTATAATTATATATTGTTATTTAATTATTATTATTATTATTATTATTATTACTATTATCATTATCATTATCATTATCGTTATCGTTATCGTTATCGTTATCGTTATCGTTATCGTTATCGTTATCGTTATCGTTATCGTTATCGTTATCGTTATCGTTATTATTATCATTATTATTATTATTATTATTGTTATTATTATTATTATTTTCTGCCTAAGTATATCAATTTTTTACCTGATTAAACTTGTAGAATTCATCGGCCCTAACATTTCTGGCTCCATACGCTTGTTTGTAGAACTCGTTCTTTATAGTGTCTGTTGCTTTCGTGATTTCTGCATAACGTACCCTGGTACCATATCGGCTGCTTACCCGTTTAAGTACTGGATCCAAGAACTGAACCTTTAGCCTTCGCAGAAGGTACTGACATGATTCACGACTACGCAAGGCATTCTTATCCTTCCATGCTGTTACCTTTTCCTGCGTTAATTCCTGTTTAGGAAAAAGGATCTGAATTATCAGCAACAAAACAGAGTGGTCACATGTCTCCGGCATTTACCATACATTAGGACACCGCTATAAATTCGAAGCAGGTTGAGCAAATTCCTTTCCTTTAAATTTTCCCTTGTTCTTCTAATCATTTACAATCGGCTCTTTTTGTATCCCTTTGCCAAGAAAAAAGGAACTTTCTTTTCCCAATACCAATATGTCTCTGACTACTTTCGATCTTAAGCTGGTGATCTCGTCGATCTCATGTCAATGGTTAAATTCACACATCCCTTGTTAAAAGCGCTAATCCGACGAAGTAGTTTTTATGTACATTGTACCAGACTTACAACACCATCGACTGGCGCGCAACCACTTTTCACCTGACTCGAGAAAAAAAATACGAGAGTAAATTTCCTTCCCTTCTTGCTAAGTTTTCTTGAAAAAGAACCTATTCAAGTGCATAAAAAACAAAGATAGCGAACACAGTTCCCTTGCGAGGAAAGGAATGAAATTTACTCTTCCATTTTCTTTTTTTTTTTTAAATTATTATCAAATTAATGTAAATTCTCTTTTCTCGAGCAATTAGTTTTGTAAATAGTTCGAAATAGCTCCGTGTTTTCTGATAAGTACGGCTTTTTGTCACGAACTTAGACTTTTAGGGTGTTTTTGATAATCTGATAATTGAATTGTCCTTTACGTCTCCTACAGCCGGTTACTGTGGTTAAAATACACCCAGGGAAATACACCTACCATTAGCTTAGTAAATTCGCTGTCAATATTTGTGGAAATTAACTCGGCGGTTTCTTTTTCAAACGCCTCCATACTCTTATGCTGAGCAACTTCGTGGTTCTTCAGAATTTCGTCGTTGTCACAGGGCAAACGTCCACACATCAGCTGGGTCATGTGTTGATCGTAGATTTTCAAGGCCACTTTTTTCGATTTCGCACATTTCCTTTTGATGAATGTTTCCCAAGCCGTTTCTACATTAGGAATCGAGTTAGGGTCGTTGATAGCCTCTGTGTATAGCTCAACCAATGTTCCCAGAGCTGCAGATTCATTGGCATGAAATAATACCAGAAGTCAAAAGGGCACAGAATTAAATTCTCTAACTCTATAGCAATAATTTTCATGCCAATAAAAGCATCCCTTTTCGCTGTAACTGTCTTCCTTTTCGCTTGTGTCTGCCTGCCTGCCACCAGCTTCTGTTTCTGCAGGTTGGTCCGCCCATTGCTTTATCAACTTAAAGTTAAACGAGGTAAACTAAATGACAGAGCGAGTATGCGAAGATGATGTTCCGAGCATTAGACCTCCTCAGAGCTCCCATGAAGAACACTGAAAAAATACGTAGCGTCTTTTAAACTACAAGTGAATATGTTACAAATGGCTCATGAAAAGCTCTGAGGAAACGTCAGCTTCCGGCACTAACTCGTCACAGCGTTTAACGTACCTCGTTCAACTTTAAGTTGACAAATGGCTAAGGCCCGATCAAAGGCCGTACTTCACGTGAGCCGAGCCGTTAATTCAACCAATTAGGCGCAAGTGAAGCTCGGCAATTGACCCAATTAAGTTCGACTGATTTTATTTGGAGCGGCTGAGGAGTTTCTCACGCCAGCCGTGAAGAACGCCTGAAAACCGATTTTGGGTCAAAGGCCGATCTCTACATGGGTCAAACCAAACGCATAAACAGTGGTCTAAAGGCGCCATTTTGACTTTACCTTAAACCACTCACCAACAAGGCTGTTTTTGTCAATTGTTTGGTGTGGCAGTTCGGTTCGACTGAATTAAGTTCGATGTTTGACTCAAACAGGCGTTCCGGCTTTCAATTGTTTGAGTCAACCCAAACTGCAATTAGGTCCGGCCTAAGTCCTTCATTTTCCCCACTGACGCGACCAAATAGTTTTTGTAAAAACTAATAACTTTTTCTTCCTGTTTTCCTGTCTGCCTGCTGGGATGATCGATGGGTCCATAAGCGTACCTACCCCCCATCTACGGAAAATAACTTTATTTTTCTGGCAAAACTGTCATGATTCGCGCAACGACACTCGAGAGAAAACAGTACAAAATAATGCTGTTGGCTTGATTCCAAAACTCGTAAAAAAAATTCAACATTTTACGAATCTCTATGCGATTAGGTGCCCGAACGGAAGTCCATAGGCCGTCAATTGGTTTCTTCAGAGAGATAGTACCTCGAGTAGTACCGTGTAAAGTGTACCATTTGTATCTGCTGCTGATCTAAGTATCGTTGGCGCACCGAAGACACGGTAGTTAGTCGAAACAGCAGCCTTTCCTTTCCTTTCTTGAGTACACACTGGGAGTTTTCTCTTTGTTTTGCCTTCCAAGTTATGATTTTGTACACCTTTTTTAGTGTTGTTTGAGTTGATTTGTAAATACAATATGAGGTTTTGGTTGAGGACAGAAGCCGTGCGAAACTGGGTAAGATATTTACCTTCTCCTGTGATTTTCTCGCCTTTGTGAATGCTCGATTTCGGTGCCAGTTTAGACTTCAAAAGAGATTCAAATCGCTTTAACCCCGCTAAGAATTTGGGATTCAACTTTTCTTTGGAGTTGCTGAGATTTTGCATTACGTCGTCATCACTTGTTGGCGAAGGAAGAGCAAAGGCTTCAAATCCAGAGAAAAGCTTCAAAATGCTTTCGGTAACTGTTTGTCTGCCTTTTTCGTCACATGTTGTGTTATCCGACTCTTTGAAGACCTAAATATACAAGGAACGTTTCAGAGAATATGTAAATAGTGAATTAAAATATCATATGTTGGGCCCCCAGAGATTAAACATTTAGTTGTAGACGACTGTTTGGTATCGACATCTAAAACAAGCAGCGTGTCAGATGAGTTGTCGACAACTAATCGCTAATTTCATAGCGACACCCTACCTGGTAGAAGCGAAACTTTAAAATTTTTGCAAAGTCTCAGAGACATTTTTCGAAATAAGTGGCCTGAACAATATTGGCATCACGTTGGTAGGGATCGAGGTACCATGGTTCATAATAGATAGAATAGATAGTGGTTCATAGTCGCCTCTCAGAAATTTGATGTTCTTAAAACAAATATTTGAGCGAGAAGCGAAGCTTCGAGGGCAAATATGTTAGTTTTAAAAACATCGAATTTCCAAGGGGCAACTATCAAACCGATAGTTCCGAGATAAAGACATTCTACTTGTCTTAATTGTCCACCACTAAATTTTCTTCCGCACCCCAATTCAAAAATCATATTGAATTATTTTCAACTCTTTTAGATGACTGACATGAAAGCCAAATGTAAAATTTAAAATGAAACTAAGCAAAACCTACTTAATACAATTTCATTTGTTTATTTTTTAAAAGATCGCTTGTTTACAGAAAATTTTTCGCAGACGAGTGCGATCCATCCGGGTATTCTCTTCGGACGGGGGCATGGCACCACCAGATGGCCACATTGTTTCGTTTTCCCAAAGTTTTGGAGGAAAGTTTAGATCCAAATGGAGAATTAAATTCCTGAGAAGACCAGAGGAAAGACATAGCCGGTTTCTTGCCTTTCAAAACTCGAAATTATTGAAAAAACGGACGCGTGCGTACTCCGCGTCTTGAGGAGTCCGAGAGGGGGAAAATCGATTCAGTCAATCGATCATTCCTTTATTTGGTAAAGCAGGTTTTATGATAAGTAATCTTCATTTATTGTCCACTCCATGGACATTATCCATTCCAAGGAGATAGGAACAGATACTGTCCAAGGACAAATATTTAGCAAAAATATTTGATGGATTAAAAGACAAATATATTCATGATCACTGTTGAAACTATAGGCTGAGGTGGACCTGTGAAGAGCAGGAGATGATTATAAAAGCAGAATAAATAAAAAGAGCTAATAGGCATAAAACATGTTTAAAATAAAATATTTAGTAAGAATAAATGTCTGATTGCCTTTACAGCATTTCAGCTCTTTTACACATTTCTTAGCATTTGCTGTGATCTATTTTGAGTGCAATGCTTCAACATCTATTTGGTGACATTTAGTGGACGCTTGTTTTTTAGTTAAAATATGATGACAACCTAAAGGAATGAAAAAACTACAACGCGGCCTTGAAATTCTTGGAGGCTTAAATAGGAGCCATTGTGTACAACATGACAACGCAGGACAGCATCATTCAAGCTCTTTGTGTCTTTCTCTACAGGAACCTACTAGTTGCTCAGTCACTCTTTTCAATCGTGTAGTTGTAAATATGAAATCACAACATTGAACACGTCTGTTGCAGTTAACAGTAGTCAACAGCTGCAACGAGACAGGAAAAAGAGCCAACGAACCTTCACAACAAAAGCCAACAACTAAAGCTGCTGTACGATCAAAGCCAACAAATTTCACAATGCAGCAGACTTGAAACACAAAGAATTGAATTCAAAGGTCTAATAACTACCACCGAGAGTGCTCCATAACAGACAAAAATCGATCACGTCGCAGGGAAATTTTGGTGAAATCAGAAATAAACAGCATCTCGACACTCAAACGGATCGATGAAAGGAACGGCTGGTTCAATCGACACAGAGAAAACGTGAACGTTTTACGTTGGCTTCTCTCGTCCCGTTTTCAAGATGGCGGTCTCGTCACTTACCCGCAACAAAATTCACAAAAATACACGATAACGCGCGAACAAAACCAAAACAGATCATGCACACAGACAAAGAGCACCCCCGAAGCGCTCACTCGTTGCTATGTGACGTCACACTGGTAGTGATGAGTCGGTCACGAGTCAATACCGGAAAACAATAGAGTCACCCCCTCCCTCCTGGTTGTAACATTTGATATGTATCAGTTTATTAAATGAATACAGACGTTATTCATTCACTTAGTAATCATAAATGATTGTGATTGGTTTAAAAAACTCCTATTTTCCACTAATTCACTTGCCAAGGTTTAATCGGACAGTCTGTTGTTATTCTTATCGGATGGTTTAATAAGGCAATTACCTCCAAAGTTGTTGTTTAAATCAACCCCCTTGAATCAAACTATCACAGTCAAACTTGTAATTACGTGTGTACGTGCACGCGCTTGCCTGTTTTTGGTGCCTAATTGCCGGTAAGAGGTGCGGTGGTCTTAAAATGTTTTCATTTCCTTTCGTTGTAGGTATTTTAATGCGAATTTTCCCTTTCATTCATAACTTGGCTACATCTTTTCTCGGAAATTGCAATTGTTATGATTAATAGGTAATAAGACTTCGGAGGTAATGCATGTAAAATGAACATACCAAGAGGTACTTGTTCACATCACCTTAGACTAAAACATTGTATTACAATTCAATTAAACATCTTCGAATTCTGGTCAGTTAATCAGCCAAACATCACTTAGCGACGCTTAACAAACAAAGAAGCCTCGACTGTGCTCTGTTCTATTGTAATGCACGCAGGGAGCGGTAGAGCACATAAGAATTGTGGGGGAAAACACGAGACGAAGTCGAGAGTTTTTCCCCTCTTCTTGAGTGCTCTACCGCTTCCTAAGTGCTTTACAACGGAACAGAGTACAGTGGAGGCCTCTTTATTTGTTTTATGATAAAGAATCCGATAATTTCCCTAAGGCTTTCGGCTGAATGTTCAAACCAAACATTATTTTCCAAGCGAGTAAAAGTGGCATCAGCCGTGCACTGTTAAACAAATAGATTCCATGTTGCCGTGCATCTGTCCTGTAATAGATCACAGATGACGTCAAAATGTGGTAAGAACAAAAAAGTGGCACACGAGGCGATAGCCGAGTGTGTTACTGATGTTCTTACCAAATTTTGACGTCCTCTGTGATTTATTACTGCACAGATGCACGGCAGCATGGAATCTATTTGTTTTATATAATAAAGATTAAACTTTGTACGCATAAAAGCTGCTTTGTTCCACGTAAGGCGCGCGAAAGTGGGGCCTTTCCAATTTTAACAAACACGAAAAAAGCCATTTGACGCCATCTATGATCTATACAAAATGAAGCAATCGCATTGGTTGCTATGCGTTGGCAAAGAATTGTGATTGGTTTAGGAAAATCACGCCACTGTCAAACTTGACTCGAGCGTCACTTCTCGTGGAAGGAAGAATTGAACAGCGAAGGAAGAATTGAACTTCGAAATCTACAATTCTTAAAGAAAATGCTGGAAAAGTCGAGTCAGTTTTTGTCACCAGATCAGCCCTGTGAGTCGAAAAGCTTAGTTGTTGCCTTGATCATTGCAGGGGTTGAAAACTACGCTCGGAAAGCTTGCGATTGCGGTTAATCTGGATCATTCGATCGGAGTTTTGAACGGAAAGGAGCGTTAGTGACAGTGGAAATTTGTGTCCTCTGTGGTCGGTGATTCTCAAATCAGTTTGAAATAGTGTCGGAGACACCTTTCAGCTGCGATACAGTTGGCCGTGAGCTGTACTTTGCTCGCTGCTGTGCCTTGAAACGAATTGGAACATTCGCATCGGAAAGCAAGGTTATGTGTTTATCTTATAAATCTGAATTTAAGAAGTGATATTTTGATGTTTCGCATTCCTAATATCAGTGTGTCAATAATTTTTTGCGACTGAGAAAAGTAGAATTTATTAAATGAATCAATCTCATAAACTTTTGTTTATTGGGTCAGTGTTAAGCAATGGTTCTCGGCTTACCAAGACCAATTTTGTGTTTGGTTTAGTCTCGCTCTATTGCGGACTGCTCGAGAATTGTATCTGAGCCATTTTCTAAGAAAGAAACGGCTTTATCTTTCTTTTTCCTGCTAGACTCTGCTTCTCGTACCTGTTCATTGCCATGACTTATCTTTTGCACAATCATGTAAAATGCTAGCTAAATTCTTAAAACTTTCCGCCATTTTAAAACACAGAGAGAGAAACTTTGCAATGATGACTTCAATCGTGCATCTGTCCTCTAATACATCATAGGCGAGAACCAATCAAAATGCGAGAATAGCTTGGGTTATTATATAATTTTTGATGAAGCACACTACAGTAAACCAATCACGATCATTGTTGGAATTGTTCAAATATTTTGATTGGCTAACGAAGCAACAGCTGTCAATCACAAACTGGACTTCAGCAAAGCCTTCAGTTTCGAGTAGTTTCGAGCGGCTTTCGAGAGAAGAACGATGCTTCAAAGTTCGCTATTTAGTTACTTTTAAATACGGATCTAAAGGCCGGTAAAGGTTTATAGACGGTCCAGAGGAATCCAGCCGTATTGTGGCCCATGAAAACGTACACTTGTCTAGTGGAAATTTAGAAACGAGGAGCTCAAAGATTGCGAATGAAAATGCGAAATACCGAGTGAAATTTGAAAGGAGCTACAATTATTTACGGCTAGCAGCCGCATGCAGCAAGATTGCCCAAACTAGCGTAAAAGTTAGAAAGACTAAACTGCTCCTATTGGTTCTACACCGAGCAAAGAGGAGAATATCAGAGCAAGCTGCATGTAAGTTTAGTTTGACAAATTAAGCATTTTAACGAAAATAAAGCTCTCATCATAAACAGAGAGAGTTCAGTTGTCGTTTTCTGTCGTTGTTTCACTTCGTAGCGAATATGTCTTTTATCGAAGCACGTTTAGGTTGGGAACTTGTTCATATATTTCGTTACACCAAAAAGTATCCAGAGGTATTGGTGTTATTTGTAAACTGAGATATTTTGTAGACAGCAAAGTTTTAGTTCCGTTGTATCATGCTATTATTTTGCCATTCATATCTTAGAGTTACCTGATTTGGGCCAACACATATTCTAGTAATTTAAATCCACTTTATATTATGCAGAAGAAAACGATTCGTATAACTACATTCTCCACATTCGATGCTCATTCTAGTCCTTTGTTCTCTCAGCTTTATCTTCTCAAGCTTCATGACTATATTAAATTTCAAAGTCTTTACTCTATGTACCAATTTGAAGCTGGCAAAGTGCCAAATAACTTTGATTCTTTTTTTTATCAAAACTTCAAGCAGCATAATGTAAGGACTCGTTTTGCAACCCGGTCTTCGCACTAATTATGGCAAGTTTAATATCAGATATAATGGGCCTAAACTATGGAACGGAACTTGATGAGAAATTTAAATCTCTCTCATCTAATGCATTCAAAAAAGGGCTAACTTCATATTTTATCGATCGCTCATGATTAACCTGGAATTGTCCAATTTATCACAAAATGTACAATTACAAACCCTACATTTTTGTTTAATATATTAATATATACTTAGTTTTTGTTCAGTTCATATCGTCTTTGATTAAGATTAACCTACAAGTGTTTGGTCTCTTTTACATGCTATGTGCATGTACTAGTCATATATGACTTTGTCTGTATCTATCTAGTTTATATGTGGTACCTTTATGCTTTGTTTCTTAAATGTAATGGTAGCAGTTTACTTCAGTTGTTAATTTATTTGTACTGTTAAATTCTATTGGCAAAACGTCAGATGTCTCTTTACTGACTTTTTGAAAAAATGTTAATTAATTATTGTATTAATGGTCACCCAACTAGATTAGCTTTGTGGTTATTTTGGGTGACCAGTTACAGTTACTGTGTGCATTACAAATAAATGTTGTTGTTGTTGTTATAGATTTTTTGTCAGCGGGAATCTAGCAAAACTTTATATTGCAATACAGTTTCAACACTGCTGTTGCTAGCACTGGTCTCTGTGAACCATATTTAATGGACACAAATAGCTCATTTCCATTGCGTTTGTCTGAGTCAAGGGGAATTGTTTAATTTGGGTCAAATTTGTTAAAATTCCGAAGCAAAAATTTGAAAGCCAACTTACTGTCATCAAGCCGTGCTCTGTTCTCTGATAAATCACACTGATTCAGCCAATCGGAGTACGTGTTATCTGGAAACTTTAATATAAATCAATAAAAATAGCTTACCCTTGTTGAAAAGTATTGGTTCATGTCCTTGCAGTCTGCTGGGAGCCTCTGTGCAACATCTCTCAAGAGCCAAATAAAGAACGGGAATGTATCTCGGAATAACCCGTCGTCAACGCAGCCTCCCTTTGATTGGATTCTAATTCGCTGAGACAATTTTACTATGAAACTTTAGCATTATTAAGGATATTTTGCCAAACCAATGAAATCTTAATCAACACTACATAAATACACGCGAAAGGAACGAGGATCAGGAGTAGAGAGAGGAGGGGCAGCAGGAGGACGGTGAACTCATATGTAACGTGGAATGACAGAAAAAAATGTTTAATCTGCCCCGAACACAAACATTGTTTAAAAGATACTTTAAATCATTGAGATCATTCCTTTTCGGAACTCCCTTTGAGTTGTATATCAGAACTGATGCCAGTAACACTGTCAGCGTGAATATCTGGTTATCATTTTGACCTTCTGCAGTAACAGCATTAATTCCTTCAGAATCCAATAGGATCACTGTAAAATCCCGTCCGCTGGAGTCCTAAGAAGACAGAATTAGAAGAAAGGAGAAGTCAGTAAAGCTAAGCCGAAAATATCTCTCTCTCATAATGCATGCGTCTATCTGTATTGACCAATCTAATGACCTCAATATGCAACTTGAGGCCGCTAGATATTACTTTTCATTACTTTTCGTTTAAGTTTCAAACCTAAGTTTAAAATTACGAATATGAAAGAGTCCTTACAACTGATGGCAACAAAAAGGACCAGAAACGAAGCAGTGTATGAGGCACGGGTGCCTCAGTTTTAGAAAGTTGGACGCCGGCTTGGAAAGGTCTAGGTCAAGCCCTAGCCGGGATCATTGCGTTGTGTTCTTGAGCAGGGTAATTTTCTCTCTCAGTGCATCCTTCTACCCAAGGAAATAATTGTTCACTGTCGTATTGCAAGAGCGCCCGCGGTAACCTGCTACGGACTATCCCGTTTCCGTGATAGAAGCAGAGATCGCAAGGGGAATAGTGATATTCTTACAAGTAGCAGATCATGTTACAAAAACCAATACAAGACAAGCTGATTCAAGCTCTGGCAGAAGTTCTGAGAGCACGAAAGACTGAAGCGCAGCCGAGCAATTCTACATATTGGGTGTGTTTCCTTAAGAAAATCCAAGATTGGGTCCTTAAATTCGAAAGAACCCCACAATGGATTTTGCTTTAAGGATATTTTTGGACTCGAGGATCCAATTCTGGGTTTTCTTGCTATCAAAACTTCCCGGCCAGGTGTATCATACCTCGATGATGCAAAGGTAGTTGGAGAAGACAGAAAGCAAATCAACTGTTCTGGAACATTGCCGGCAATGTCTCATGTCGTGACTTCGATAACTACGTTAAGGACGTTCGCGCCTATTGCTACTGCGCATCGTTACTACACATGCAAATTCACACATGCAAATTCACATCGAGCGCGCGCGCTAAGCAATAAAATGAACAATGATGAGCAAGATGACCGTTGCTACAGCTTTGCGTGGAGTTAACGATCTTGGACATTCGGTGACCCCTAATTTTCTCTCCAGAAACAGATTTTATTTACAATTATCGGATAACGGATACTTCACCGATGATTCACCGATACTTTATCAATACTTCACGGAGTGATGTATTGGTAGACATGATATATAGGATGCATCGGTCGATGTATCGATCGAGGTATCCTAAAAGATCCATGATGTCAATTATCTACACTGCTCAAAAATGAACAAAAATTGAACGTGGGAAGTGAACAAAAATTTATACTTCTGCCACGGGACATCGAGTCCTGCCATCCTGTTCTCTCCAAAACGAGGTCCGTGACCCCTCCTCCCCCATTTTTTTTCTTTGTTCCTTTTTGGAAAAAAGTAGATCAATACCTTTCTGCATGACAAGTTAAAAAGTAATCTGTACGTGGAAACATTTTAGGCACGAACGTCCTTAAAATGATCAGTGAGTAATCATTTTCGGTTCTAAATGTTTTAAAACCTTAAATTCTTGACGCACGATCCACATCCAGAGTCCCATAGTTTCGGGATCCATTTCATGGCCGATAGAAAAGACGTCCGTCTCACCAAAAACTTCAGCCAGTATGTAAGACTTGCCTTCTCTACAAGGACCAGCAATAGATACAACACACACTGGCTCTAAAATGTAAATCAAAATGGCTGTGAGCCACTAAACATTGAGAATATGATTATGAAAGGTGTTACGAGGCATTGCTCATTAGGTAACTACTTGTTATGTAAAGACAGTCTAGCTTTCGAACAACTGAGCCCCTAAAGCCTTTTTTTTCATTAAGGGGTGTGTTGTGATATTTGCAAAATGAAAAGGTTCAACGTTAACAAACTGTTTGTTACTAGGGCCTGCCTGCGCGTTTTACATACTACATGTATCTGAGTACATGTCTCCCTTGTGCTGTAGTAAAAAACAGCAAGATCACTTTGTTTGGTTAAAAGTGGGGTATAGACTGAACGAAACACTTGATCCTGCAGAACGTAAAGACTTTCGCCATCTGTAAACTAATGCACGAGTAGCACATTGTAAATGAATGCGATACGCGCTAGCTCGCCTTGCTAGACAGTGGGAGCTCAATTCCTGATGGTAATAACTAATAATTTTTCCTTTTCCTCTTCATTTCTTTTTCTTTTTCTGTCAAGAAACCATTTACCAAAAAGAAGCGTTTGACTTTCTATTTCTCGCGTTAAAAAAATCGTCTGGAACATTTAATCATTCGCTTATATCGATTGCTTTTGAACTCACAATATCACGCATGTTTGTGAAAGAAAGACCAAGAAGGCTTCAATCCTTGAATCGAATCGCTAAGCGAGAACCATAAGTATTTCCTTTACATTGAAAAAAATCGTTATACCTTCTTGATTTCTGCTGCTCGAGTATGAGCCAGTAATCGAACCTATTCGTTTGAAGTGGTGTCTTTATGGGTCTAACGAAGCTTATGCAACGTCCACCATAGTCTCCCGAGAGTGCGGGAGTGCAGAAGCGCAGGAGTGCATCTTTGCAAGGGCTATTAGAATCCACAAAGAAAAACCGGGGCAACCACGCATTTTTGCAAGATAATAAGCCTTGACTTTCAACAAAAATGCTGACATCAATATTTCACTGAAAAAAGAAGGACAGGATATTTCTTCACAGATTTCCATAGAATTCGCCTTTCAATACAGAAAAGCAAACATATTTATAAAGATCTTGAAACTTCATGGTAAATGGTAACATAAAAACCATTTTTGGTGTGTTTCTAATGACGAAATCGTTGAAACAGCGCTTTTAGCGGCCCGACAGCCTTCCTCTGGTTCAGCTAAAATACAGTCTAAACAGCTTTTGCTCACAAAGAGAAACTAATGACGTGTTGAATAGGCTTGCCGCTTCTATCTCATATCATAAAACGTTGGGGTAACCATGCGTTTTTAAAATCTAGTGATATTTTTTAAAAATTTTTGCGGTGCCCATTACATTTTTTTTTCCTGTCTCCTCCCCAGTAAGCAAAAAATTGTCTATCTTGCGCTTGTTTTGCGCGCACACTACGTCCTCTGCAAGTACATGCTTACAGTTGGATCCCAGTATAATTTTCAACAGAAAATAGTTAGTTTGTGTGGTGGAAGACTTTACCAGTTGCTGCTTAGTGATAATAATAATAATAATAATAATAATAATAATAATAATAATAATAAACCTTTATTTACCCTCGGCAGTGTTTATAGCACAAGTGCTAGTGGGACCGACCTAACAAATATTTCAAATTGAACATAACATTGTTAAGAATCCCAACTGGCCGGAGGCAAACCAGTTGGCTATTTACAAGCGTGGCCGAGGATTTGAACTCGGGGCTACCGAGAAACAAACCCAGG
>Ga0126343_10000796_pt1 | contig 13272 bp, 7 predicted proteins | sample Cyp2metagenome_FD_92531 | JGI IMG/M metagenome (GOLD analysis project Ga0126343, IMG submission 92531) | Coral microbial communities from Lord Howe Island, Old Settlement Bay, Australia - Cyphastrea 2 metagenome | ecosystem: Host-associated > Invertebrates > Cnidaria > Coral ... | reverse complement strand
GTAATCATAAGCCTGCACAAGAAGAGTGACTAGCTCATTTAATCACACAGTCAAAGGTAATGCCACAAGTGGTTACATGTACATGAAATAATAGGTCTGCAAGAGCACATTGGTTTTGTACTGGCAATCATATACCAACCCTGTAAAAGTGCCCACCCTGTTCTGATAGATAGACATCAGTTTACTCCAGTTTTAAATCTGTAGCTGGCTTGCAGTCAGAAGTGATGTGATATGGAATTCCTAATTGGGGCATGCGAATGTTCATGCATTACCCAGATACATGTAGCTTCACCATTTCGGTTAGCTCAGCATGTAGGCCCTAGAGTGGAACCCGCAAGGCAAAAGGAGGGTGGGAAGAACAGTGAAAACCTGGAGGAGGTCAGTAGAAGAGGAGCTCATACAAGCCAACATCACCTGGAATGTGGCAAAAAGAACTGCCGCAAACAGAGTCCGCTGGCGCAGTAAAGTGTCCGCCCTTTGTTCCACAAGGAACCCAACCGTCTAACTACCACTGCTAACTACAGCATGTAGGAACACTGACAACCAGTCTTCCATGTTTACTAAGCTCCCACAGAGGGAACATTCACTTGGTTTGATAAAACCCAGAAATTTACCCCCATTGCCATAGAGTGATTTTAAATTATGAAAAAGAGAGCTCTAAGGCAAAAAAAGCTCAGTTACTTTCTAAATCTCAAAACCCACTCTAGTCTGACCTCCCTGGTGACACAATCGTGACTATCTTTAGGAGTGACCAAGCCTTTCACTCAATGAGTTAGACCACTCAAAATGCCCTTGAATGAGTTAAGTGGCAAAAGCCAATAGACATTGGGCAAATATCATTAATTTCACTTCCAATAAAATGTGTCATAAGTCAATTAAGAATCAGAAGTAAATAAGACAGTCATGCTGACGTAAACTACTGTATACAGATTTTTTACAGCCCATCTCGGTTTGCACGAGGTACTTCATACAGTTACCTTTAGTTTTATTTGTCTACTAATATTCTTGATAGATTACTAGGTACATGTACACCAAAATTGTCAAATAATGCAAAAAATGTCTTACCTCCAAAGAGATATCGCTAACATTGATGTTACACTTTTCAAGTTGTTTTGTTATCTCATTCACAGCTGCATCATCCACTCTTCTCTTTCTCTTCCCTAAGTAAAATCATGATATTCATTTAAAAACTATATTTTTACCTTTTAGAGAGTGAACAAATTAGCACCCATCTGTTGCCACTTGACCTACCCTAAACAGCAGACTTTTCATTTATTTATTTATTTTTTGTTACATGTAGGTCTGTAAGCATGCTTCTTTTCCTTACGATAAAAATAGATTTTCTTGGGCGTGTTTAGACTAAATACATAAATACATGTACACATCCACAGGTGTATCAGTTACAGCTGTAGAGAACTGAAATGTTCTGGAAAGCAACCATTGTTCAATCGAAAACCTGCTTAGAACATTTCTGAGTATGTGGTCTAAATTTTCAAAGAGATTTCACACATATTTTGCAGACAACATATGAAAATCTAAAAAAGACCAAGTTCCGCAATAGCTTCACGTGTACATGTACACGTACTTAGAAGTCTGCATCAGGCTAAGTGATTCATACAGCCGGAGCTAAAGATTCTGGTTTCTGCAGCACTAAGCCAAGTTCTAGGAGCAATAATTCCACTCCCCATTTTATGAGATGTTAGTCCATCACAGAGATGCGACCTGCATTAAATTCTAGATCTGTGGTACCCATTTACAGGTGTTTCCAGAAAGGTTGCCCAACAAAACCGTACGCGACAATGCCAAAAAGTATTATGGGTAATGGGGGTTCATGGTCTTTGATCGAGGCTTTAGGTGGTTTAGCGACATAGAGGGAAACAGCACGAACAAATGTATCTATGCCTTCTCTTTTCTTGCTGGTTAACACCGTGAACCTCTATGAATGAACGCCAAACTCTTTCTACCCATAATACCAATCGGCATTGTTGCGTACGCTTTTACTCTTTTTTGGGACAACCTTTGTCCAGACAGCTGTATACACCTGGGTGGAGAAAGGCACTGTGACAGTAGTGTCACTATACAATGCCTCCAGGAAGGGTTTTAAACAATATAGATGTCCAACCTACGACTCATTAGGCTACCACACCTCCACAACCTAGACAGTCCTCAAAACAGACTGTATAAAACAGACAGATTGTGTACATGTAGCTCAATATATCTTTGCACTGCTCTCATGGCAAAATTCACTGTGACAAGGATTATTTTCTTTTTACAAAACATTTGGTTGTCTATGATAAGTTACTAGCTTAAGTGTGGAGCTTAATGAAGCAGTGCTTCAGTAGCAGTCGACTCAGACATGAACCTACACAATGTACATGTTTTTACAAACTTGATTGTGATCGTTACATTTCAATTAAGAGACCAAGAAAACATGAAAAGAATACATGAACAATGTACTTCTAGTAAATTATGTGGATACCAAGAGGGCAGCATTCAGTTTCTGTTTTATTTACAGTACTGACATTCAGTGTAATCAGTATAATAAAGTAAGTAATGCAACGTATTATGTACTTTTTTTGGTTTGTTTGTTTGTGTTTTTTTTCCTCCTTAATTAATAATAATAATAATAATAATAATAATAATAATAATAATAAATTTAAAAAATAAAAAAAATTAAAAAATAAAATTAAAAAAAGCGCTGATCTTTTCCTGACTTTTCCCTAACTGCAAGGCAATTTTCACTGCAAGGGGTTGTAATAAATGTTTTCAGCAGGCCTAGCACTGGGCAACTGGTTTTCTCAGGTGGAAAAAGCTATTTAAAGTGAAAGTCCTACTAATAGAAGAAAAACGTTCCTGTAGATGGTTAAACTAGGCAAGCAAAATCATCCTCACAACTGGCTGATTTGCCCTGCTGCCCCACCCTTAATGGAACCCATGACTGACCATGCAGGATATCTTTTTATAATTCTGGCACTGAATCAACAAAAATAAAGATGTTTCATTGACAATTTGTAAAACCCAATCGATATAAACGAAATACACTGTTGATAGAACTTTCTGGCGACCTGAATGTATGTAAACTTTCCTGACTTTTCACTAACCTTGAAGTTAATCTGATTTTCCCTGACTGTGGCAACACTAATTAAGGTGCCTACGTGCATTATGGTAGTGTTCATATTACAGTAATGTTCAAATAATAGAGTTGTCAACTGGCATTATATGGCTGTCCAAACTCATGTCTACAATCAATTGTAATAGATTGTGCTCCCAGAATATTCTGAGAAAACCTCACACAATGCATGGGTGGAATATATCCCATAATGTTCCAAATACATCAACAGAAGACTGCACATGTACATAAACTGTAGTGAGTTGGAATTGATATCACTTAGATGCTTCTCTTGTTTCAACATCTAATTAATGAGCTCGAGATTTCTATGAGGTGATAGTTGATGTGGCCGAAGACCAAATCAACTGTACATGTATCACGAATCAACTATCGCCTCATAGAAATCGAGAGCGAATAATCTCCTTGTTTTAGTAGAATTCTAACTGAAATTAACGCAAATAACGGTTTCCAATCCAACGATTTTCCAACACATTATTGAACTTTACCCATGAACAAAAATGCACGTATCGAGCTGTCCTAGGCAAATTTGCTGTTGTTTACGCGCGTACCCACTTTTTCAATATTTTCAAGTTTTTAAAGTCAAGAAACCTTAAAAGTGCTTCCTTTAGTCCTCTCACGAATTTCATTACCCGTTTTCATCTAAAATTTCTTCCAAAACTTCGGAAAAACTATAAAAACATCGCATTTCAAGGACGACCGGCCAACTGTACTCTAATGGCTGATAGTATATGAGTAGCTAAACCAATCAGATTGCAGCATTTGCATTAGTATACTAGAAGAATTCTACTAATTATGCATGGGTTGTGTTCTCTTTTACATCTGTGCATTACAATTGTTAACATGATTCTTCTTCCATTATGGTCCTTTTGTTGTTTAATGTACATGTATTTGACCATAGTCAGGATTGCTAATCGTAGTTTAACTGACATTTAACAGTCTTTATTTAACAAAATCAATATTCCTATCAACAAAATGTATTTGGCTTAGTATCAAACATGGACGTAATGAACCTTGAAAAAGATTTTAATTACTTTAACAATATGAACATGATTATTAAATTGACTCACCAGATTGGAGATAATTTTGAGTTTGAAAAAAGCTGACAGACAATTTTAGTACTGTTAGCTTATCCAGCTTTGACCTGGATTCTTCAGGCAGTGGAAGAAGGCCTCCCAGCTCTTCCAAGGTTGCATTTATCTTTTCTCTATGGCGTCGAGATGCACTCTGTGGAACTTTTGTCCTGCATTTGTGACACAATACACTTTTAATTAAAAATAATTGGTATCATAACACTAGTGGAAAAATAAAAAAGAAAAAGTGTGAAAATGGTTGATCTCTGTTGCGTTAACATTTCACCAATTTCCATTTCACTTCATAATAAAGGGAAACATCATTGGTAGTTACTTTGAGAACTTACAATAAGCAGTCAGTATATATCCATGTACATGTACATATACATAAAGCAAATGAACCATTACAATACCCATTTGACAGTAAGAGGAACTGAGCTATTTTAAGTAAGCCTTTTAAGATGCAAATAATGTTGTCTAATAGCTAGGAATACCAGCTGTGATCAACATACCTTTAGTGGCTTTTATTCTGAGCATGAACGAGTCAAGGTGAAATTAAAAAGTGTCAAATTATATAGATTCTATATAATTCGACACTTTTCAATTTCACCTTACATGAACCTTTCATTTCATTACTGCAGTATTAATTTAAGACGAACTATGCACCAAATGTCAGCCGCCCAGACATCTGTTTGCCCATGAAACAGACAGATCCAACAGTTCCCCCACTATCTTTAGAAATTAAGGCCCAAAGATATAATTGCCTATTTGGTTACATACACATGTTGTGGGACAATTTGCTATTTCCCTTTGTTCTGGTTTACGGTAATGCACATATATTTATATTATAATGGATATGAAACAAAGACAACTTAAAAAAATTATTTTACCATACGTAACCACAGTCATCATCTACACCAAAGTGGCAAAGACAAACACTCATTTTTGATTAATATGCACACAGGACCAGTTAATGATTCAAAGGATGCACTTGTATAATATATACTCAGTACACAGGTATCCAGTGTGAAGGTCAGAGTAATTGCCTCAAACAACGCTTTAAGCTGAGCTCAACTATGGAAAGAGCATCAAATTGTCATGGAATCAAGTCTAGTTTTCCCATTCAGTCTGGTACATCAATTAGCAGGTGACTTCTACAAGGTCGACACTATGCACATGGCAAGCCATAACAATAGACTCTTAGTTTGCTTTTGGTTTTCAAATGTGTTAACTAACAACACGTAACTTCCTGAGCAAGTCTGGGTTTATTAGAAGTGTCTTTTCAAATTTAAAAACAAGCAAGCAAACCATTATGACTTACCAGACATATCTTTAAAATAAACAGAGTTAAATTAACTTTTGGTTTGTTTGTGAAAGATATTTGCTTAAGGCAAGAAAATGGCCACCAGCAAAAATCTTCACAGTTTTCAAGCTAACAATAATTTCATTACCTAGCCTCAAGACATCCTCCTTTCTTAGTGTAAGTATTATTGGACTTGAATTATACCCCGGCCTTAATTATTTTTTGTAGTTTCAGTTCTTAGACAAAACTAATTTATTGTCAGTCTGTAGGATTATTAGACCTTGGAATGGCTTTTGTAAGAGTTCCATATCAAAAATGTGTTCACTGTCAGAAAGACTTTGTAGCAACATGTGCTTTTCGAGAATCTTGGAAAAGAGAGTATTCTGGGACAGTAATCACCTGTTTTAAAACTAAAATTAGCCACACTAGTTTTTGGTCAAAAGAATTTCTTTCAAGTGTCGATGTTGATCTAACAAGCAACTTAATATGTCTGCATAGTTTCAAAGATTACCAGTAAATCGTTTTGCAGATTTACAGGTTGAGCTGACTTCTCATATGTTGCTCACACAGGTTTTCAGCTGTTAATTATACAAAACAACATATTGAATCAACTCAATTTCGCCCTCGGGAAACCATGCAGAAGACTAATCAATCATCAACTCATTGATGTGTCACGGATCCCTTTTATTTTTAAACATTGTCTAGCTCACAAGATCTGCACTAATTTTAGCTGCTGAAATGGTTTGTTGTCTCAAAAAATACGAGATTCTTTACACCATCACCCAGTTCAAGCTCGACGTTTAAATCTGATATCTGGGAATGTGTGTTTTTTGTGCACTTTGCTCCATCGCCATTCATATGCACTGCCACTCCTCAAGAACAAACAGATTTTCAGATAAAAAAATATTATCAGTCAAAATAACAATGCATCTTTCAAAATGCGACCCCTTGAATGCAGCCTTTGAGGGAACATTTGGTTTCAAGTTAGTAACAACAATAATTGCTGCAACAGCTTTTGGCATTAACCTTGAACATAATTTTCATGGACTCGCTTGATTAAAGTAGCTATTTAAATTAATCAATTAAATATAATTTTATCAAGAACATCAACTAATCATGCCAGGGTATTACCAACACTCTGTAGTTACTCAGATAAATTCTAAATGCATCATTAAGCATTTTATCTTTTTTTTAAACCATTCACTCAATATGGCAGGTGTGAAACAAAGGATTTTTGAAGCCTAACTCTCAGCTAATGATACACTCTGGGGTGGTCACATGCAAGGGTTTCCTTGCTCCTTGCATCAAAAGTACTTCCTTAACCTTGCAGGAAGCAGGTCACTAAAAAGCCCCTTCAATTATTGAAACCTTTTTAGCTGTAGGATTGTTCATTGAAGAAAAGTTAAATTCTCGAGTGAAAAGGAATGAACAAACAGTTGAATCAACAATGAAATATTACAAGAAAAATACTTAGAAATGCAAAATGCAAAATGCTTTAGTTCAAGTGTTCTTATTAATTTGCTATGCTTATTTCCGCTACAGCCGAACACAATCTTTCGGGGATACGATAATAGTCCCTAAATAAACTAAAAGACAATCAAATTATAACGCCGATGGCACCGAATAACTTATATTATTTTCATTCCCTCTTTTTCTTAATTTTCTCGATTTTTATCGCCTACAATTCTTCTCCACTTTGCACCATCACCGAGCACACTAATTTATAAATTATACATTGTGAATTTTATCTTCACAATGCACCTTATACCGGTGCTAAAAATTATAAAAGATTGAGGTGTCTGATAATCTCTCCCATCACAAAACAAGTCAGCGGAGCGTGAATATATATTTGACAGTGTAAAACTGTACAAATTGACGTGAACTTAATGAAAACATAGGTGTCTTTCACAGTTTCTTTGATTAATGACGGCTAGCTGCTGCAGCAAAGCCGCAAAACACACAAGATTATATTTACTCAATGGCGAAAATGGAAGTCTAAGAAGATTATATCTAATACAGGCAGCGAATGGAACTTGTAGCTCTTGCAACCTTTCTAGAACTTAAGATTATCCCTTCGACAAAAATAAAAGGGTTGCATTTTAAGCGACAAACATGCAGCAAGAATAATAATGAACTCTATAATTGCGTGCTTCAGAATGCAGTGTGAACTTAAATTACTACGGTGACACCTACAACATTTTATTTATAGTCCGAGAAGAATTAATTCTCACCTCTCTTGTTCACGCGCGGGGTCGCTAGCAATCTTGCGTTTTCTGTCTTTTCCACCCGAGTTTAAACCACCGTTAGCTTTCATTGTACTACTCTTCCGCGATAACTTATGGCATTACAAACGTTAACATCATCCCTGGCTTGTTACATCAACCGACGTACCACACAGAATTCTTCAAGTCGCCATCTTCGCGAGCCCAGTCGATCTGTCAAAAATCACAACATAGCCGCGAATCAACGTCTTAACTTGCAAACGAAATGATACCAGACATCGCCTTGGACAAGTAAGCAGCGATATTAGTTCTTAGTTACCTGATAAAGAGGCGAATTCGTTCACTTAAAACCTTCCAAACGGCTCGGCCTCCTCAACCCGGACTTGCGTTGCGGCCTTTGGAATCCCACCGCGAGCCCAGTGCGTGATACCGTGTATTGATAGCGCGGCCAAACAGACTGGGCCTGATCGCCAAGACAATAGTCGTATTGTCTTTCACGTTTGTTTTTCCTAGGTCAAAATTTTCCGGTAATAAATTCAGTTTTTTACCTCCTTCCTTTGGATAGAATTTTTTTGTTTGCTTTTCCTAAAAAGAAATTACTCAGACGTATTTCAAGAAAATGTCGTTTGCAATATTCCCCAGCTTTAATCTGAAAAAAGACCTGCCTTAAAATTTTTCCATGTTTGTTTTTGTATGTGGCTCCGCGGAATTGACCCTTTGCAGATAGGAATCACGTGATCCACACTTGAACGGAAACCTTTTAACTCCGTAGGTGTTCTCGGTGAGGGGTTAACTCTTCATTTAGCAAAATGGAGGACTTGAAAAATACTCTATATAATGGATAGGGGACATGGCTTTTGTTTTTCAAGGGTTTTTGTAGTTTATTCATTGCTGAAAGGTTTGAATAGGGTGCATAATATTGAGAAATCGCTACCACTGTTTGAATGAATATGGTAACCAAATTGAAACGACGAAATGTACTGTGTAAAATGCGGGTACTCATCAACATAACTGCATTTGCATTCAGGTTTCGTGATGTGGGCGAGAAAAGAACTGTGGGTAATAATCAAAATGGCCGGTGTGTTGCTCGGGTCAGTGGCCTTGTAAATTTGACTGATTCGATATTTGCGCACTTAATGGAGATCGAGTGTGTTGTCAAAGAAGGTTGGGCAGTAAAAGAAAGCGGACAAGCTGTGCTTGGTCAGACAAATTGGCGGAGGCGATGGTGTCGTCTCGTGCGAGGTCCGCATGGGACATCTTGGTCGTATTACAGGTTGTTCTATGCCATCATTTATTGTTTTTTGGTACTTTTGTTAACGGTGGTAAAAACTTAAGTTTACATGAATATTTGATGAAAGGTAAAGGCTTTTATGTGTACGATCATGGTCTCGAACATCATTAATATATTTATCAAAGAACGTGACAAGAACGTGAACCCGCAACCTGCCATATTGCGAAAGACTTTGGACCTTTGTATATAAAGATACCGGAGTCTTCTTGTCTCCCTCGAGCTTCCCATCTGAGCAATATTGTTCTAGTGATTTGATAACAATCGCATTACGCTTCAGAAAGCTTAAGCTTATATTTACTCAGAGGCATTTTGTTACTGACATCTGAACGTTTCATTATCCTTGAAAATTAACATAGAGGCGTAATTGTAATCTTAAAGTTTTAAAGGTTACATATTATAATTCTTTTGAGTGGTCAACCGTGAAGTTTTTACCCCGCAAGTTAGAACATTGCTTACTTTCGTTCCTGACTGAAACAATTTGAATGAAATCTACGTCATTATTAATAGGGACACTAAAATTATTCAAATTCGCGAACAGGCAAGTATTAAAATCATATGACAGATCTGATGGTACGTGTAGATTAAAAGTGATTAGCTCATCTGTTAAAGGTTATCTTGTAGACTTCAAATTTGGAGGTGACTCATCTAAATTCTCCATGTCCCAAGTTCAACTCCTTTCAAACAAATGGTCATGTTATTACTGGCTAGGCTGGCTTCCCACCAGTTAGGGATCTTTATTCAGTTTAATTAATGTTTGAATTTGCAAAGTTTGTCTGTGTTTTTACAGTCACTGTGTCAACAATCATAGTTAGAAAAAAGCGTGCAAGAGGGCACATACTAAATGCTCTACTTCTGTACTGGATTGAAACATAGAATCGCATCATTTCTATTGTTCTTCCAAAATTCCATATTTGTACAACTCAGTAGAAACAGAGAGAATGTTTTCCTTTTTCTTAAGTACTAAATCCACCAATGTGCTTGGTAATTGGGTTAGTTTGGCTTGGAAAATTATGTCATCAATGAAAGACCTTTTGCAGTTTAATGATATTAATGATATTGATCATTGAAGATTGTTTAACAGTTTAGGTGTCATGTTGTTTTTAGTTACTAAAGTTGCACTACATATTACTATTGTGCATTGTATAATGCCCAACTGTAGGACTGTAAGAATGAATGGTTAAAAGTGTATGATAAAACAGTGACAAGAACCAATTTGTCATTTATTTTATGTTAAAGGAAATTAGAAGATATTACATCAAATCAACCAGCTGGAAGAATAGAACTTGATTCAACATGTAAGATTTTGTCTTAACATAAGTATTCATTTGTCATCTTTGCTAGAACTCCATAATATAACAGACATCAGAGAGGCAGTGAGATTTACATGTATGAGTTTACAGGGGGATCTTTGCTGATTTTTCTCATTAGCATAAGAGAGTCAGCTTCTGATGGTGATACTGAAATGTATTGAAGAGTCAGGTATATTGCATGTGTAACTGTCGCAGGGAATACAAGAGCAATGTTCAGTAAAGTATTTTTTGTGCCGCATGTGTGTTTAAAAACTCAAAATTTAAAAGATAAATTATGAATGGGCTCATTTACACAACTGGAAAGTTTGCAGTTTTTGAATACCAAAATCTCCTTCCATATTTCACCCAAAGAGCTACATTAATATTCAGCATACGCTAAGTTTCTTAAGCTCTGTCAAGATTCGTTTGGAGTCAATGTATATCTGACATGATGCATTCTCAACAGGCAGGAAAGGTAGTTATCTGTAATAAAGTAGGCCTGAATGAATGCCAGGGATCTTTAAGGGAAACTTGCTAAAATGCAGCCAGGGAGGTGGGCGAAAACCTGCGGTGAATAAGCATCCCTCTTGCAAACAGAGTTATATAGCAATGCTCCCATCTATGTGAAGCCTTCGAAATAAGGAGGAGCTCCAACAGCCATCTCAGGCCAATGCCACTTGTGCTTGTGGCAGCAGAACATTCCCTTATTTGACACTTGTATTTGAAATGTAGCCGATATTATTATATCGTACTTGTCATATAATGTACATCCTTCCTCTGTCAAAAGTCAAAACACATACTTCTGTTTTTACTGTAGACGCTGCACGTGAACTTGAAGAAGGAGAAAGAAAGAAGAAGCCAAACTGCTTTGCCCTTGGTCCAGTGTTTGACAATTTTGCTAAGAGAACTTATTATATCAGTTGTGGTAGGTAGTCTGTTCAAGATCCAATAAAACGTCAATGAGGGCATCTGTACTTGGCTATGCTTAAATTCAACCCTTGACTTTATTTTTTGCCCCCAGCCTGCAAACACAGACATAATGTCACTTGTCTCTGCCCCATGTGAAACAAAAGCTGGAAAAACCAGATGCACTCATGGCTACCCTTTCCCTCACAAGGTTATCCAGTTTTAGTAATTATTATTTGTAGCCCTTTGCCCTGACCTTTTGACCAAAATGTATACAGTCAAGTACAAAGCTTGAATTGCTAGAAGGGAAAATTAAAACTCCTAATGGTTTAAAATAGTTTTATTATAGTTTTATTATTTTACTCAATTTCCATGGTAAACAAATGGTACAGTGTACATGTAAGAGACAATATTAAGTAGCCTGTACTGGATGGAATACTAACATACTGAAGTTATACTTCTTTGGGACTCATCTTGGTATGCTAATATGCAGGTGCGAAACTACTTCACTAAACTGGGGCGTGAACACACCACACTATAATGACATGATACCTCCCTGTTACTCCATGTATTATTTTCTAAGAAGTAAAATTGATGAGGTTCAAAAAAAAAATTTATAAGCTACCACATCCTGGCCCCATGCCAGATGTAAACTTGTTGAGTTTGTTGATGGTTCTCACCAGTTTTTTCCAGGTTCTCCGCTAAGGTTACAGTTGCTCTGATACCATGATTTTGGCATCAACTGATATAGAGTGGTTATTAATAATGACCCATACAAATCTAAAAACTTTTCTTACTACCAGAAATTAGCAGCTAGCCTAGTTACTCCTCTAATCGTAGCCCAGTGCCTCGGAATGTTAGTAATGATCAGGTATAAAGTAAGCAAGGAGTTCACATCAAGTAATTACTGTAATACACAGACAGTGTGGAAGACAAGCTTAGCTGGATGGAAGTGCTCAATGCTGCGACTGAGTCACAATCCGAGCCACAAGACAAATTTGACAAGGGAAGAAAAAGTGTTCGACAGAGGCTGAACAGAAGGGTGAGTCTTTTTCGAACCAAATAGCTTGAAACAGGCTGGTACTTTTATAGGGGTTTCATTGAATTTTCGAAAATGTAAGATCTAAAAACCGCTTCAAAGAATTTTTTAAGTTGCTTTGCGATTCAATGATAAAAATGGGAGTCACTGAGGTCATTTTTGAGGTGTATAACGGTAGTATTAATTTTGTCTTAGCAGGTCATATATATTCTTGCTAGGGTAACCTATTGCACCACAAAATTGGCAGAAACATGATTACCAATGCTTGGGCATTTTGTGATACCATGATTTCAGCATCAACCAAATGAATGAAGAGTACTTATGCATGTAATAACCCATCTTACTTACATGTACTGAGTTAGCATATGTTTATAAGTAATGAATGATATGACTTTAAAAGGTAAGTACTAAATGAGAAGCTTTTGAAGTGTATGATCTCATCTGCTCATTCCCTTTCCTTCATCAACAGTCCAGAAAACACACTGCTAGCAAGAAGAGGGGAAGTAGTAGCAAAGAAGAAATATGTTTACATCCTCTTCAAAGAATGGAGGTAAATGTTGCTGAAGCAGCTTACTAATCCAATGTCAGTATTTACAAACTGTCAAATATTAGGTACTGTATAAACAAACAAACCACTGACTGACAAATGGATGACAAAATGAAGCCAAGAAACTCAGTCACACAATGTCATTGTTTACAAAAGTATGTTACATCCATTAGTCAACAAAGGGCATAGGTGTATCGTTAATAAATGACAACTCTTGCCATGTTTCATGCAAAGCTGTAACAGTCAAAATACTTTGTGTAGTACTAGCATTCAATGTTTCGTGCGGTAGCATTCAGTGGTATTTGGACAACATTGTAGGCTTTGTGCACTTCGCCATTGTACTGCGTGTTCCAGCGTGGTGGTCCCTCTCATGTTTTGGTTGTAGTATTGAGCAGCTTCCAGCACAATTCTTTGGTCTATTCTTTGATGTCTTTCTGCTCCCCCCCCCCCCCCCCCCCCCCCCCCCCCCCCCCCC
>Ga0126343_10000795_pt1:2500-13277 | contig 13277 bp, 11 predicted proteins | sample Cyp2metagenome_FD_92531 | JGI IMG/M metagenome (GOLD analysis project Ga0126343, IMG submission 92531) | Coral microbial communities from Lord Howe Island, Old Settlement Bay, Australia - Cyphastrea 2 metagenome | ecosystem: Host-associated > Invertebrates > Cnidaria > Coral ... | reverse complement strand
ATACCTCCTTGCAGTGCCTGAAGTGCTCAGGCCCCCTGCCTACCTGTAAGGCACCAGTTCCCAAGCTCATCGATTGGTGATGAGTTTAAATGTGGCTAAATGAAATTTAGGCAAAGTTAATATTGAGCCAGTGCTGCCAGCGGTTGCCCCCATTTGCGTACATGACTTGCGGGGTGACCCTTGGAGCCTGCAGCACGTGGCCTGCATTCGCTTCGTGTCGCTTTCCAGCTGATCGTTGCGGATCATTTGCTTTTTACAGCTGATTGTAGCGGATCTATCTCTTGCTGCAGTCGTGTTTTTAAGCTATAGCTTTTGTGAATCGTTGCGGATTCTTGCTCCCTGCCCTCCCGCCCTTGCGATTCTGGGGTTTAGGTAAGTATAGGGTAAGGTAAGTATTTTTCTTTCCACTGAAATCTTTTCAGTGTGACGGTGCCAGGTGGCAGTTGCATGCAAGGGTGGTTCCCGCTCGCAGGGTTGCCTTGGATACCTCCTTGCAGTGCCTGAAATGCTCAGGCCCCCTGCCTACCTGTAAGGTACCAGTTCCCAAGCTCATCGATTGGTGATGAGTTTAAAGTTAATATATGAAGTTTAGGCCAGTAATGCCACCCAACAAAGACCAACCAAGACCACCCAATAAAATACTGTGCAAATTGAAAACTGTATCACTAAGTTGATAACAACAGGTTTGGAAAATGAAAACAACTAAGTACCCATTCATTTTAATGAATACATTTATGATCGTTTTTTGGTTCTGAAAAAACTCATGATACTCTCCAATTAAATTTCAATGAATTTGTGTGTTGGCCCTTGGTTGGATTGGTGGTACTGTAACGTTATTCAGGTAAATTGTTAAATACAAAATTGAGCTATAGTGAAAATTATTAATTGTTGCCAGGGGGAGGGGGGGGGGTTGCAACAAGCATTGTGAATTACAGGTAAGTCTTAGTTATGATTGAATAAATTATTATTAATTTATTTAAAATGTACTGTTGAATGCAATCATGCAAACTTCTGCAACAACATTAGTTATGTAATTAATAGTTAATTGGTGAATTGAAAAAATTGTGGATGCTCGGTATTTTGTGGGTTAAAAAATTGTGGTTTGTGGTTTTTTGGGGGGTACAGATTGGGAAGCTTTGTGAAATCCAGCTTCCCATTTGGTATACTGCCAAAAAAAGTGGTTAATTTCTGTTTGAAATTACTGCATCTTCAAGTTAATTGTCCAAATAAAGTTTTCAGGTTGTACACTCTATCTTATTGCTATTTTTCGACCTGTTTTTAATTTTTTAAATTGTTGAATATTAATTTAGGTGCTTTGGACTGATGAAAAGAAGAGTTGGGTACAGGGAGCGAATTTGCCGAAGAAAGTCAAGGAATTCATTAAAAACAAAGGAAAGGACAAGTACATGCACAAGTCACTTCTTCACAATGAATTTGGTCAGCAGAGAATGCAGTCAACCTTTTTGGAAAAATATGGTGCAACAAAAACAGAAGAATTAATCGCTGTATCCCCCCTCAAAAAGTAAGAAATAATAATGGGCTATAAATGAATGCTGTCAGCTAAATTATAACTGATGAAAGAATTAATCTTTGTGGGTTCTACATCCAATGTCCCCCTGATGCTACTTTTAGTAATGAATGTAAATTGAGTAAAGTGGCGCATTGTAAGTGGAGTTATGTACCATGTTAGTAACTACCTCCTGCAATGTAAATTAAAAAAAACAATTTCTGGTCTTCTCATGTTCAATCAATAAATCCTAACTAATAATGTGGAATTGTTTCATTAGTCCTGGCTTTGGCGTTGCTTCATCTGTTGACGATGTTGTGTCAGATGAAACTGGGAAAACCTGGAAAATGAAATGCGCAACGGAAAAACACACAAGTCCAATACACCCGCACTGTAACGATCCGCTAAAAGCAAATTCAGTTCATTCGATTCGTATGGATCGTCAAGTGCCCCTGCGGTCCGCAGAGTTGAGTGTACAGATCGTATGTTGCATCTCATTAAGGAGACTTCACACTTACCCACACAGCAAGAGGCCATGCATGTTTATGGATCATTCGATTCGCAATTCGTGCATCTCATTAGGAATATCAATCGTTGCAAGAATGTGCAGGCAGAAAAAAGACATGATATATCTGAATATTCTTTCTTCTACATGTGGACGACCACCAGAAATGCTTTCTTAAAACATGTGCAGTTTGCAATTCTTGCTGGAAAGGGAATATCAATCGTAGCCAGAATGTGCTGGCAGAAACAGACGTGATATATGTGTATATTCTTCGTTCTAAACATGCAAGAACACCAGAAATGATATATGTGTATATTCTTCCTTCTTAACGTGGAGGAACACCAGAAATGCTTTCTTAAAACGCAAGCGGTTCGCAATTCTTGCTCGAAAGGAAATATCGATTGTAGCAAGAATGTGCTGACAAAAACATGATATATGTGTATATTCTTCGTTCTAAAATGTGGAAGAACACCAGAAAGGCCCTCTTAAAATGCATGCGGTTCACAAGCAGTCCGGACATTTCGATACAAAGTCCACACGTAAAGTCGTTTTGATACAGATCGAAAGTCGTTTCGATACAAACTGAAGTCAATTCAATACAAACTGAAGTCAATTCGACACAACCTCCATTTACCTAAACTTTAGTCTTAATTGTTTTGTTTTGGAACTGTCTTTCAAAACAGCCAATTTCCCGATTGTTATTGGTTCCTTCTGGGCTCACATGACAGCTTGCTAAGTTTCGCTTTCTATGCGCCTTTGTCGTACTGCGTCGTTTCTTTGTTATCTAGTTTAGGCATTGTTTCGCTCACTAGTGTATTTAGCTCTTTTTTAACTGGAGAGAACAAATCCCACGAGATTATGCAGCTATGCATGAACGGCAAGACGACAAAGATGAGTTTCACGACAGCTTCCAGTTTCAACCACCGCCTGTGCCATCAAGTACCCCATTCACCGGGCCACAGACCTCTTCAACTGCACCGCAGAACGACACGGCAGCACTCACTGCTGCCATCGCAAGTCTGAGGGCCGAAAACGATGCTTTAGAGTGAGATTTGGAGGTGGCACGATTACAGGCCGAGCTACATGCCCTGCTGCGTCGGAATGCTCAGTTGCACAAGCAAACTAAGCAATGCTTACCTCAGTCACAATCAACCCAGCCACAATCCCAGCTGACTTTCAAGGCCCTACGATCCAACCCGGCTTTATCGGCCCATGTTACAGAAGAACTGGAATGTCTGGGGTTCTCCTCCAGTGATTCAGAAGAGGTGGTAAATCCTCTCACTCGCGGCACGCGAGGTAAGAAGCTCCGGTTGAAGTCTGAGAAGACAACTTAACTTACCAGTCGCGTTGTGTTCCCTCAGTTATGGCCTCATAGCCAGTTAAGTTTGGCTTATGTATCTAAAGATAAAAGTTATGATGAACTAACCACCCCTGAGTTCTCTGCCGGATACGCCTCTATCCTGAAACTCCCTTCCCTCTCTGAGACGGAACGGTGTGCACGACTTGATCATTTCATTCGCCTTATGTATCTGGTCACAGTTTACCTGGCCGGCAGTTCGCGAGTTTCACGCTGCCGTACTGTTCGAAATCGAATGTGGTCGAGCGCATTGGGGAGACTCCTTCGCTGATCTTGAATCTCGTCTCTTCCGGAATTCTATGAGGCCTACGGCGGGCGCAGTGTTCAGTCGTTCTGGGACGCCCATTCTGTTCTGTCGGGATTATCAAAACGATAAATGTTTGCATGCAAAGGATCACTTTGGACCTACTCAGAACGAAACTAAGTGGCTACAACATATTTGTGCAAAATGCTGGACAGTTTCACGAGTGATGGGCAGGCACTCCGAATTTTCGCCTAATTGCCCCACAAAGTCCAGCGTTTCTGGTTCTTCTATCGATCAGACGTCACCACACAGCCTTCCTGACGCACTACTTCTCTCAGTTCCCGCTTCACGATCGCTAGACTCTAGACTTCCAGCTGCAGACACCAATTTGACGCCTATTTCTAGACTTATGCTAGACTCAAGACGTTTTCGTGATAATCACGATTTTCCTTCGTTGCATGATGCTAGACTCTGTTATCATGACTCGCAAATTATTGTCTCATCTCCTAGTCAGGACTGCAGTTTATCTTGCTCTGCACAGCATCACGGATCATCCTCACAACAGTTCGTTTCTTTACATCAACCTGTTTGTTCCTTTGATCAGTACAACTTTTTGGGAGCACGCTTACCAGTTCCTTCAGCTCTGAACATACCACTTTGGCGGTCAAGACTGCAAGACTATCCCAACTTTATGGTTTGTGAGTTTCTCGAGTTTGGCTGACCGGTTGCGTTGGATTATAATAGTTCGCTTTCAACGGATCAAGTTGCTTGCAATCACAAGGGTGCTACAGACTTTCCTTTGGCGGTCAATTTTTATCTCTCAGCGGAACGTACCTGTGGTGCAATCATTGGCCCCTTTGCTAGCAATCCTTTTTCATGTCCAATTGTAATTTCACCGTTAAATTCAGTTCCAAAGCCCAATTCTTCCGCGCGGCGGATGATATTAAATCTCAGTTGGCCTTGCGGTTTGTCAATCAATGATGCTATTCCGGACAGTATTTACTTATTACTTATTCTCTTGTTTACCCGACGATAGACACAATACCAGATTGTGTAGCATCTTTAGGCCGGGGCTGTTTGCTGTTCAAACGTGACTTAAAGAGGGCATATCGTCAATTTCCAGTTGATCCATTTGATCACCCTTTGTTAGGATACCAGTGGAATGGCGAACTTTATTTTGATGTTGTTTTGCCTATGGGTCTGAAGACTGCTGCGATGGCCTGTCGATGCTCGACTTCTGCCGTTTGCTAAATGCTCACTCAGGATGGATGTTATGTGGTCAATTATCTTGATGATTTTATTGGCATTGCTTCTCCAGACAAACCTTTACAGGATTACCAAACATGTGGCTCGCTTTTACGAGACTTAGGATTGCAAGAATCCTCTTCAAAAGCTTGCCAACCTTCAAACGTTCTCACCTGTCTTGGTGTGGAAGTTAACACTCTTGATTTAACTCTTTCTTTGACGCCAGAAAGGCTATGAGAACTCGAAACGTTGTTACTTCAATGGACGAACCAACACTCAGCTACAAAATCAGAACTTCAAGCATTAATAGGAAAGTTGTCATTTGTTACCAAGTGTGTCAGACAGAGTCGTTTGTTTTTGTCTCGTATTTTGACCCCGCTTCGAACATTGAAGCGCAACCATTACCACGCTTAACTGTCTCAGGAATTTCATCGTGACATTAAATGGTGGTTACGGTTCCTCCGGACATATAACAGTGTGTCTGTTATTTCCTCGTCTCTCTGGTCGGCTCCAGACGGTGTCTTTAGTACAGATGCCGCTCGGTTTCACTCTCTTCATCATCTGAAAGCCATTGCAATTCTCGTTGCTTGTCGCTTATGGGGTTCTTCTTGGCAGGGCTTGCGTATTATGGTACAGTGTGATAGCGAAGCGGTGGTTAGCTCTCTCAATTCTGCTCGTGTCCATGATTCCTATTTAGCTATTTGTCTGCGGGCTATTTGGCTCGAGGCAGCTTCAAACGAGTTTGAGTTGCGTGCTTCACATTTGTCTAGTTCTGCCAATCATCTAGCTGACCTCCTGTCATGTTGGCATTTGAACTCTACCTTTAAAGACCAATTCCATGCTGCTACGGGAACTTTGCCTTTGCAAGAACTTGTTGTACATCCTTCATTGTTCTCCTAGACTGATGAATTGTAGTTTTTCTTCGCAGATCAGGCTTTGTCCAAGCTGTCGCGGGATATCAGGACATCCCGAAAGGCTGCCTATGCTTCAGGAACTCACAAGAATCATCGCACACAATGGAGATCATATTTGTATTTTTGTTTGCATTTTGATCTAGTATTTTTACCTGCCTCCGTTAGTACTATTAGCTTATACTGTCAATTGCTAAGCAGATCTATGATCCCCCTTCTATCCGCAATTACCGTAGTGGGGTGAAATTACTTCATGTAATGTTGGGGTATTCTTTTGCAGATCTTAGCGCACACGAGCTTCAGGTCACCTTATGAGGTCTTGAGAGATTAGCTCAACACTGTCCACTCCGTGCTCCTCCCATCACACCCCAGTTATTAGGTCTTTTAGTCCAATTTGGTAGGGATCTACATCCTATCGACGTCACGCTTTCCTGTGCATTTGTGTTCACCTTTTTCCTTTTCACCTGTATTTCCAATTTAGTTCCTGACGCTCTGGGCCCAGACAACAGTTATCTTTGCCTTAGAAGGGGTGATGTTGTACCTTCTCATTACGGGTTGTGTGTCAAGTTCTCATGGTCCAAGACTAATCAGTTTGGGAAGCATGTGTTAGAGCCACCCCTTATTGGTATCCCAGATTCCCCCCTCTCCCCAGTTCGTTGATTTTACCTCATGTGTGAGTTAGTACCTGCTCCTGGTCATTTGCCCTTATTTGTGTATCCATCTCATTCAGGAGTTTTAAAACCAGTCATCAAACGACAGTTTATTTCAGTTTTGTGTGCCCGTCTTAGGGCTGCTCAGGTCACGCAGTATCACCTGTTTCGAGGTCACTCTTTTTGTCAGGGGGGAGGGGGGGGTACTTCCTGGGCCTTCTCGGCCGGATTGCCAGGGGAGCTCATCCAAGTTTTTGGCGACTAGCATTCAGATGCTTATAAGAGTTATTTAGATATTTCTATGGCTCTCAAACTTAGAGTCGCTAAGGGGATGGTTAGCTCCCTAGGATCTTCCTTCTCCTTTACATAGACCTTTTGTTCGGTGCGTTTTGGCGGCGGAGAGGTTTTTGTTGTTATTGGGCAGTTCCCTCCTACTCTCGTACAGGGGAGACTGGTGTTGTTTCATTTCAATAACGCCTCTCTCTGTGCCAAACCTTTGGTCTCCATGTTTTATTGTCTGGGTTACTCACAGGGAAATTCGCTAAAGAAACTTTGCTGCTGTTTTACATAGGCCAAACAACTGACATTCTTGCGACACTCCGTGGAAATGAATGATACCCAAGCCTCTGCAACCAGAGCATGCAAACGAGACCAAGTCAACCTCGTACGAAGTTTATTAATCTAGAATACAGAGTTTTTACTTAAAAAAGTAAATTGAGGAGGACCAAGAAACAAAGACAGTTGAAGTAGATTAGTTAGTTTAACGGAGCTCTGTTGGAAACGCGTGGGTGAGCGGGCTGACTTGTTACCAAACATTTGCACATCAATAAATGAAAAAATTGTCATTTCAATAGACGTGTAACTGATTGGTAAAAGAACTTGTTAAGTTAGCTCTATTTTTCTAACGGTTAGCAAATAAACCAATCCAAATGCCTCAAAATAAAAAATGAGATTTCGATCCATCTTCATGCATAAAAGGCAGGACAACATAAAGGTAGCTCATTCTCTCATTCAATCTCGACGGTTTACTGATCACAAACACTATTACACTAGCATATCTATGACTAGTGCTGCGAGTGAAGTTTATGTGGAAGATGTTTTTTTATGTCATTTAGGAAGAATTGTAGATAGATGAGTCAACATGAGCTATTAGATTAGAATATTTTGCCAAAGGCCTAGGCTAATGGGCTTAAAAAAATTGCTGTTTAAAAAAACGTACTGAGGTCGACTGTTCACCCAAAACCTTTCATCGACGAGTAAAATCACTGTAGTTGACCGCGACCACATCACTTCACGATTGATTTATGACAACAATATATTTTGTGCCATGCTGTTTCGATGTTCACTGAAATGCTCCTCCGTTAAACTGGCGAAACTGCTTGCTATGCTCCTTGAAAATGTTTAACTTACCGTTCGACTTTTAATACCGTTTGTGACATTCTGAAAGCTCAGCCGCTGTCACGCTGTTTCTCCGCCTTGATTGGATGATGCTAAAGAATAATCCAATCAGCGTGGAGCAAACAGCATGACAACTTGCTCCTTAGCACACGAAATCCCGCCTGCGGATGCAGGTCGCTTTGAAAGCTGCATTTTTTCAAAAATTATTTGGCGGTTACCAATTGGATTTTAGATGGATCTTCAATTGAATGCTTCGAGAAGAAGTGTCAACGATTCAGTTTATTTGGTGTTCGATTTGGAAACCGGGTGTTCGATTTGGAAGCGATTCAAATTTCTGGAGCAGTTGAAAATGAGCTTTTCATCCTTGATTCCTTTATACAATGTGTAGTAACAGTCAACGCAAAACCCACCAACTCGCTCAAATTTGCCATTTTGAGCAGCAAAAGTTTTGTAATGAGCAAATAGTTTAAGTGGAAAGCATAAGTTCAAATTAGTCAGCAAGCTTGAGAATTACTCAGTATGCAAATGATGCATGACATTTATCTCACATGTAAACAATAACCTATTGACCTTTGCATTCGCAAATGTCCAAACTGTTTGACACAAAACTCAGGAGAAGTTTCACTTGCGTTATATCTTGCACCTTTCCACAACTATAAATATATCAATACCGAATCATGCGGCAAAATAACATTTCTGCACACCAAAACAATATAACATGTCGTGCTGTCCGGCACTCACCAGCATGTTGGTAGTGAACAAACACTGGGAGAATACTTTTTCCTCGACACTTTCTAACCGAGTTTTCAAAGAGTATTCGAACCATTTCTAAGGGTTTTAAAGTGTTTCCACATTCGAAAGAGTTTCAAAGCATTTCAAAGTTCCCAAAGCTAATCGACAACCAAGGCTACTGCTACAGCATCAAGAGACAGAGAGGGGTAGTCACTGACTGTACGTCCAAAAAGTCAACCCGTGTTGGGCCACAGTTAGGCAGCACCGCCAGTTCCAGTGCGGCAACCACGTCCACAACCACCAGGCACAAGTTGGGGCACCAATGTCAGCAAAAATTACATCCCATGTTAAGGCGAAGGCAGTTGAGGATATCTTCAAGCCGGCACTGGCTATCATTGATGAGGTAACTATTATTTTACTTAATGCTATATTTAATATTGATAATTAATTACTCCCTGCAAAATGTGATTGAGAAAATACTCCCTTTATAATGTGACTGAGAAAATAGTTAGCTCAGAGCAGTTAAATTTCATAATTTGCACTGCAAGGCAAATTAACACACGTGTTCGCAATTTCCTCAGTCATGTAATTTCGCAATTTCTTCAGTCATATATGAGTAATCGTATGAGGACTCGAGTAATTAATGAGTTACACTACGAGTGATCTTTGAAAATTCTCTCAAAATGATAGGAGCCTTAATGAGCCTTGTAAATCCTTACTTGTGGTCGCACTTGTGTGAAAAGCTATACAAATGGCTCAGGAAGAACAATGACTAGCGGGCTGGCACCTTGGGCTGAATCACTGCGCAGCTGGAAAGTTGCAACTCCCACTTTACATAGAATTCACACCTATTGTCTCATACTGAGTCAAGCACCCGACAACTGTTATTACACTCTTTGGATTCATACCCTTGACAATAACCGACACTATACCAACAAAATCACAACTATCACAATGCAACAATGCAAACCAAAGATAGTTACAAAATCTAATCTTACTTGGGTTTTTCATTTATTTATACAAGCTCTAGTGTCTTCGATACAACACTTTTGTGTCAATAATAATATTGGTTGTGATCATTTTTGAACACCAGTATACCAAACAGCAATTGAACTTTAAGCCTCCAAATTGTGAACGCGAACTTTATCATTCCAACAGAGAGATCGTGTACAGATTTTAAATGGTATCTCTTATCTTATCTGAATCACATTCCTGGCAAGAACCACCTCAAGATTCGGTTAACAAACAGTAGGGGCTTCCACAAACTTCAAGAACATGGGCTATTCCCTCTAAGTGCTATTTCGTATTAAAGCGAACCAATCTTTAAGAATATAATCGGACAATCCCGGAGGAGTACTAGTTAAAAGCGTAGTGTCACTTTAATAACAAACCATCAAATAATTATAATCGCAAACAATATTATCAAATGCCGTCTTTTTTCTTAGTCTCCCTAATGATATGCACTATACGATCCATGAACTGCATTCTACAGAGCGTAAGCACAATTAACCACCTGCACAGATTGAACGGATCGTCAAACCATCTGCCCCCTCACTAACATCAAACAAGTTATTTTTCTGTCTCCTTAATGATATGCAATCTACGATCCATGAACTGTGCACTAGGGAGCGTACGCATCGTTATACCTTCTGCCCCCCCTCACTAACATCGAATGAAGTTATTTTTCTAAGTCTCCTTAATGAGATGCAATATGCCATCCGTGAACTGTATTCTATGGAGCACAAGCACACTTCACGATCCGTACGGATCGAATGGATAGTTAAACCGTCTGCCACCCTCATTATTATCAAATACTGCAAACTAGCCATGATAGTTACCTAATATTCTTGCAGTACAAATTATTTGTATATTACAGTAATTCTGTTGTATCGATTTATGCTGAATTCAAGTTTTTTTTTAATTACACTGCTGTTTGTTTCATTATTGTAATTTGCACATACCATAGCCCTACTTTCAATGGAATGACTAGTTTAATATCATGTAAAAATAAACTTAGAAAATTAATTTCACTTTCCTGTGAAAGTGTTGTATGCTATGATGATGCACGTCATCTAAAAATCTCTGCTCAAAATCCAATCTTCAACAAGTTTACAGAGGTGGCAATGAGGTTAAATAATATCACTATGGTATGTGATAGATTCCACTTTCTTAACCACGTTGACAGCTGGTGTAAAAAAAAATTTCAACCCTTACACATGCAGGGAATT
>Ga0126343_10000794_pt1 | contig 13277 bp, 11 predicted proteins | sample Cyp2metagenome_FD_92531 | JGI IMG/M metagenome (GOLD analysis project Ga0126343, IMG submission 92531) | Coral microbial communities from Lord Howe Island, Old Settlement Bay, Australia - Cyphastrea 2 metagenome | ecosystem: Host-associated > Invertebrates > Cnidaria > Coral ... | reverse complement strand
GTTGAACATTCTCTCCAGCTATGGCGTGCGCAGTGTGCACCCTAGAGTTTGAGGAGGGTGAGATCCGGCTGGACTTAGAATGTGGACACATGATGCATCAGGATTGTTGCCGCAGGTTGTGCAAGCTACGAAATTGGGAGGCTAGTGTCACATGTCCGACCTGCCGGTGCATTTGTGCCCCTGCGGTTCATGTGGCTACGCAGAAAGAAGTGCCAGCAACTCAGCCCTCTCAAGCGGGTCCAATGCATCTTGAAGCTGAAAGATCCCCAGGAACACAAGACCTTCCAAATTCCCAGCTGTCCACTCCGCATGACGAACACATTGTGCAAGACGCGGACTTTGGTTTCAGCCTGCCGGATGCCACCGTTGCAGCTGCCTTGAAATCGGATAGGGACCCGGCTGAAGCTTTTTGCGACAAGGTGATGTCTGCGGAGACGATCCAGGAATTCGCCAAGGCAACCTTCCCACCGGATCTATTTGATGGCTTCAGCGATGAGGCGACCATTGAGAAGACCATGCACAATCTCCTGGACGCTATGGTGGCAGACAAGCGCACTCACCGCGAGCTGGCCATGCGCTATGATTTCTCCATCTCTGGTATGGCTCCACTCCCACACATTGAGGCCGCCAAAGCCTTGTGCTTAAAAAATGGGTTACACCCGGAAACCTTCCTCCTCCTCATCCACAGCAACTTGACGTGGCTCGAGCATCACACAAGCCGCTTGGGTTCTGACCCGCCTCCTCCTGGCTTGGACGTTTTGGCCACCATTCTTGAGCCTGAGCCTCAAGATGACCTTTCTGACATTCTAGACGAAAAGAGTGCCAGGAAGAAGGCCAGAAGAGCAAAACACACAAGCCAGCCGGAGCAGCAGCAAGCTGAGCAGGATTCTCATAGCTTCGAAGAAGCCGCAGCAGCGTTTGTCAAGTCCACCACTCACAACACGCTTGCGGAGTATCTTGCTGCAGCAGCCACGCATTTTGGGCGGCCTATGCTTGACAATGAGCAAAAGGTCGTGCGGGCCGCGGTTCTGGAACACATGGCAGAGCTGGAGCTGAAAAAACCCATGGATGCAGCCGCTCCACAGGTTCCGCTCGAACTCAACTTGAAGCCCTCGTGCCACACCATCGGCACAGATAAAGCAGTCATGGCTGCCGGTTCAGCCTCTGCCCGCAAATCCTTCATGAGTGAGTTGACCAATGCGCCTTGGCGATGCATGGGGGCCAGCTTTGATTTTTTTGACAATATGTTTCGGTCATGATGCTAGGGCAACCTTGCCAATCTTTTTTGCCAGTGTTTTGTTGTCCCTCTTTCCAGGATTTGGTGCTTCGGTCCAAATTCGCTCCCGACTGCATCAAGAAGAATGCCGTGTACATGGTGGAAGCGACCTTCAAAGGCGTCAGGGCATGTATCCTCAGCCACAAACGGGTGTCAGCGAGCACCGATGAAATCATCACAGCTTTGCCAACACCATGGGCTGATCCACAGCAATCAGCCAGCCACATGCTCAGCAGATCAAAGCTTTGTACATGGACCCAGGGCGAGCGAGATGATGTGATGACTGGAGTCGGCATGATCCACTTGCGGCAGTACCGCTTCCAGCTCAAAATGCTTGGGCAATATGAGGCAGTGGAATGGTGCATGAAAATGACACCGCAAGCATTCTTCAAGCGCATCTCTTTCTCCATCATGCCTGATAGCAGCCCACAAGACGAAGATATCAATTGTAGTCTCTCCTTTGGATTGTGGCAGGCCACTCATGACTTCATGTTCCAAGGCCCTTATCATTGCCCTTCCTTTGTGTACTGCGATGGGGTCGCTCTTGGTCTTCTTCGAACAATCCTGAACGCCATCAAACTTTGGATAGAAAAGCGCAAGTCCGCGAAAAACAAGACTTGCAAATGGTTCCTGATGAAAATTCTGTTTGCCAAGAATGACATCCTCCGGTCTGCCTTGCCGACGATGCGCATGGTTCAAAGCCTTGCGAAACTCAACAAGCACGACTTGGCCGACTCCAAACGCGTGAAAATTTCTCCACATGAACTCATGTGCGGAGTCCGCTGTTGGCTCAGATCGCTCGAGCTCCACGCCGGCTACTACCGCTTTGTGCAAGGTGCAACATCAACGGCTGGCGCAGAGTATCCTGATCGCAATCGCAACCCTCTGGCGGAGGAATTTCAAAATGCACAACATCCGGAAGAGGACCGACCAGAAGCACCTAGCTCTTCGGACGCGTTGAAGAAGGCAATCCTGCAGCATTGCCGCGGATGCGCGGACTTCCTTCCTGCGTCCCAGATCAGCAACAAATTGCGCAGCAAGGGGCCATTCAGGAAATTGCAGAACTTCTCAGCACTGGTCACTGAGCAAGCCGGTGTTTTGACCAACCATGGATTGCTTCAAAAGAAGGACCGGAACAAGAAGGGCAACCACAAGGACCAATACAAGGGCTTGACGTGGCAGCAAGTTCAAGCCGATGACAATGCAAGAGCGGCCTGCGAGACATTGCGTCTGAACCGAGATTTCTTTGCTTGAGCGCTAAGCGTTCAGTTTTGAGCGCTAAGCGTTCAGTTGCCTAGCATTCTGTAAAAAGCCTGGGATCCTAGTTTTCACACGTCGTAGCTTCCCAATGCCAATCCGACCAAGGGAGTGGATTGTTTCAGAGCGTGTGCTAATTAACCATATTCAAGCATAGATGCTTAGAGCAATTCGCAGCGTTGAGTGCTGTCAAAGCTGGCAAAATGTTGTTTGCTCCAGTTCTTGTGTTCTTGAATTCTTTGCCGCTGGCATCTCTCATCATCTCTCTTGCTTCAAACAGTGATTTTCAATCCCTTATTTTGTTTCATGTCACCTGCAGCCGCTGCAACCTCCAAAGGGATCATGTCTGCTTCAACATGGACGGAGAGGCTACCGAGGAAACCTCGAGAAGACAAGAAGGTGAATTCCATCCATGCACCAGCTTCGGTTCAGGCCAGACCGGCCCGAATGACCCAGAAACGGAAACGGGGCATCGAGTCAATGGCCAAGAAGGAAGATCCACCGAGAGATTGTAGATTCTCAGAGCTGACAGACGCACAGGCACAAATGGCCAAGCGGCTGCGAATTGGCCAGGTCAGAGACTTGCGACTGGCCTTGTCAGCAATGAGCTTGTTTGCCTTGGACGCAGACACAGCCTTCGGGTCGCATGGTGCCTTGGGAGGCGACCAGCTCAGGCCACGGAGAGGCCTGCAAGCCAATTGGTGTGGTGTGGAGGTTCACATCCTGGACACTTTCATGTGCCACCGAGTTTTCCGGGCAGACGTTGCCGAGATGAAACCTCACAGACAACGTGCCAACTGTCGTGTACTTGGAGCTGTTCACACCGTGCGGGCAGATGAATTGCAGCATCTTCGTCTCGACTTCCTGCTGACCCTGAAGAATGGATCTGCTGTTTTGGAAGCATTGGGCATGCAAGTGCCTCCAGCAAACCCACCCTTGCCCTTGCATGAAAGTGGTTTCAGTGGCGAGGTTCCAGCTGAGGCAGAGCACTTTTCGCAAGTTTCACAGAAGTCCGTGGTGATTGAGCCTTCCCAAGCCAAGGAACATGTCGCATGGGCAGCCAAATATGGCTTCACGCACAAAGTCCTTCCAGAAAACCGAAGGACGGATGTAAGCTTTCTTCTGGATTTGCCCCTGCCACGTCCATTTGTTGCCCAAGCCTACAGATGTTCAACCTGCCGCCATGGGCAACTTCTCATGGACCATGTCCCTCTCCAGGATGTGCGAAAGTTGCCACCTGCGGCTACGCAGACTTACTTTGTCCCTACAGTAGCAGATATCAAAGCTCGTTTTCCAGAAGCTTTGGTCTGCAAATTGCCACGAGAAGCTCCGGTATACTTCACCAAGCCATTCTTTTTTCACATCGCCCAGAATCTGTATGAGACTTTCAACGTCAGGTCAGTGCGGAGACATATCGTTTCCACCTACGCCGCACATGCCCTTGCAGAGGCCATGCGGTTGAAACGTGAAGGCCACGAACCATATAGTCTGGCGTGGCAGCTTTGCTCTGTCCCTCACGATGGAATTCTTCGCGGGCTTCTGCTCAAAGGTTTGGCTCCCCACATGGAACTAATGTGCAAAAACATGCAGCAAAAACAGTTCTTGCACAATTCCAAAGGCATTCGCGTTGATGGGAATTTTGACCTTGCCAAGATCATTCGCGTGCCTGAAGGCCAAGAAGCGTTTACTGCAGTTCTGGGAATTTGTGGACTCGATGGCAGTTTGCTAGTACCGTTTGTTCCTGTCTCGCGTGAATCCCTGAGAAAGATCCAGGAAGTTTTAGCGCCAATCTTTCAGGACATGATCACGACATTCCTTGAGCATGGCTATGCGCTCGAAGATGCCGTTCCTGTCTTCCTCAGCACGGACAACTATCGGGCGCATCGCTTGGGCCTCACCCGCCTTTGCCACAAAGCTTTTGAAGCCCTTAGGGTGGAAACAGAAGGTGACACCCCAAAAGGGCCAGTGAGAAAAAAGACCGTCGATCCATTCTTGAAGGTTCCTACCATCATTACTGCTGACCCACAACATCGAATCATCAAAATGCGTGCCCTAGTCAGCTGCCACTCGAATGATGGCCAAGACTTTCTCTTCGACTTCATTGATTGCGTGAACCGTTTATCCGCTCCCCTGCAGCAACAAAAGTCCGCTGTGGACGAGGAAAGGCCACCCCAACTAGGCTCAGTCGAAAAAAAGATGTTGACCCAGGCAGTCAGATTGCCAAAAGCAAAATTTGATCCATTGATGGCAGAAAGTGAAGACTCGCTAGCCAACCTCAAGCTCTGGATGGGCCATTCCACTGTGGGGGTCGCTCCTGAATGGCAGCAACTCTTTGGTGCTTTCCCTCCTCGAGGAACTCTAGCACGCATCGCTCGACGGCTGCAGGTCGAGTTGCATGCAAATGTCAAGGGGCACGGGTGGGGTAGCCCCAAAGAGTTTTGCCTCGAACTTACCAAATTGAATAAATGGTATGCGACAGGCAAAAAAAGCATGACCCGTCGACGTGGAATCAGACGCGGTCACAAGGCAGGACCTTGGAGAAGTGGTAGGTCAGTTGTCCTGACCAAGAAGATCCGGAAGCAATTGAAACTCATCGGCTCTGGAACCGGTCTTGAAGGCCTTTGGAATTGGCGGTCAATTGCATCCCACTTGCAAACAGCATCTATTCCAGTTCAAACAGGAACTGTGGCTGTCGAGCGGCTCTGGGCCAACGCGGGAGATTTCTACCCAGATGCTGCGAACAACATGGCCCTTGAATGGTGGTCGCTCTTGAGTCAGCTTACTTATGTTCGCTTCAATTACCGCCATTTCAACCAGTCTTCGTTGCCAAACTGGTGCAGAGGGGATTCGTTGTTGGCACAGCGGCTAGATGCGCTAACTTCCTTAGCCAGGGCTTTGTCGGAGGACCAAGATACTTTACCAGCCATCAGTGCCTTGCAAGCTACGTTTGAGACGGCAGCCGAGCCTTGAGCTTCTTCATGTTTGCATGCTTCTGCAGTTTCACTCCCCATCTTCCCGCACAGACAAAAAACGCCTGCTTGCTTCCATGTGACTTGTGCCTTTTGGCGTTGTGTCACATGTTGCACCTCAACGGTTCATGCGCAGCTGCTCTGCTAGTTTGTTCGCACATGGTTCTACACTTGTGGCCCTTGTCCAAAAGTCCACCCACCAACCACCACACCACCACCACCACCATCATCCTCGTCCTCATCGTCATCCTCACCCTCATCGTCATCGTCATCGTCATTGCCCTAATCATTGTCATCATTGTCGTCATCATCATCATCATCATCAGCCTCCCTTTCGGCGCACATCGGCTGTGTTTCCCTTTTCTCGCCCTTAGAGTCCCGTACCGTGCCCTTAGCGTTCCTTTCAGCGCCCGTAGCGTCCCGTGCCGCAACCGTACTGTCTCTTTCCATTTCAACAATAGCTTTTGGTATAACTTCTTGCTTTCACGTACACATGGGGGGCCGAAGAAGAAATCCAGAGACTTGACTCTGAGGCAGAGAAGATTTCATTGAAATTTGTTGCAACTCAAAATGGATCATCGATGTTACCTCTACCTTATTACCATGGGACGTTACGATCAAAATGGATCTACGATGGATCTATCAAAATGGATCTACGATTTGTTACTGTCTTGGAAGTTGACAGGGCCTGAAGTCTCAGAGGAAACATGTCTCATTCCTGGCGGACCCATAGCCATGCGGTCCTTGCTTGCAGCCAAACTGCAAGAAACTTACGTCAGGTCCCTGCTGGGTGACCTCTTCGCCTCATGCATGCGCGGCAGGCTGCTCAGGAGGCCAGCTGCGTTGACATTGTTAGATTGACATCGTTAGAAACACCAGACTGCCAGGCTGCCTTCACGTTTTCATTAGAAGCGAATATTTTCCGTCAACACCCATTATTTCTGCCAACGTAAATTGACGCCAACTTCGTTCATGGCTCGCAGTGGCAGTTTGGACAGCTAACATCAATTCTGAAAGTATTAAATGTTCAAATTATGTGAATGTAGACGTTTACAGTCTCCACAGGAACCAGAAGTGTAACTGAATTGATTCTAACGTAATCCGTGATAAAAGTACATCCTAACTTGGCAAAACCAACATTAGATCTGTCTTGAAAAGCGCAGACTACTCTCTATCTTCAATCACGGACACGGTACAATATGGCATCAATGGTGCATCTACTGTGTGAGCTGGGCATACAATTAGCTTTCAATGGCACTGAGCACTGTAACCACTTTCTACGCTGTTCGAAATCAGCATTCACAGTTCGACATTACTCAACCTTGTTCAACATCTTCAAAACTAAGCATGTCCACCTACACCATTGTTTGAACTCCCGAGTACAAGTACTGCTCAACACTTTCTCCATGTGTGTGCAGAACGCCTACTGCTAGCTTGCAGCAAAGGGCAACCGAGGAGTATGGCGCGGCCTAACTCCACTTTGTTTTGTCTCTCCGATTCCACTGCCTATGGCCTTTTGCCAACTTCCAGTCTCGTGGGAGCAGGCAGTGTGGTGGACACAGAGACCCAATGCGTGATGGTGATTAGCTGCGGCGGTTCTCTGGTGAAAGAGGGTTCAACGGGAAAAACCATCATGGAATTGTTCCAGAAATATCTGTCAGAAGCCACTGGCCTGCCGTCCGACGACACGCCTGTGGTGTGCGGTTGCGTCCCAGCGGAGAGAAGCGTCCCCAACCGATCGTGGGCAGTGCTGCAGGATCACAGGAAGGGCTACAACCTCCGTGAAACAAGCCAGACGATCTTGGATTTGTGCCCTGATTCATACAATACCAAAGGGATGCACTTTAACAGATTGAAAGCAGCGGCAGCAATGCGGCTCATCATCAAATCTGTGTCGGAGGAGCTTCTGCAGGGACAGCCAGACGGATGCATTGCTGTGATCATTTGCGCTGGGTGGAACATCAAGAAGGAAGACCAGATGTAACTTAGACGATTATAATTTTCATTATGTGTGTTTTTTTTAAATCTGATGCCATTTTTGATTTGGCTACTTTTCTGTTGTAACCTTCAGGGTGAAGCACAAGTGTCATCAGATGTTCGCTGTGTCAAGTCCCTCTGCAAGTATCCCTTTGAGTGTCCATATCATTTATTTTATCCCTGTTATTTATCTTGTCGTTTCAGGCTGGATGAAACCCTGTGCGCCCGATTGCTGCTCAATGCGCGAACCTTCTTGGACCTGCGGCGTGCAGCGCAGATCTATGGCAATCCAGTCTTGGATTGGAGGTGCATTGAGCCTCTGTTGGAGCCTCCGCCAGGCGTACTGCTGCAGACATATCAGGCCGACCACGAGCCAGCAGCGAACAACAAAGCTCGTTTTGCTCCGCACCTTCGGCGTGTGTTCGTCAACGATGACCAATGCGAGGAAGACATCCAGGCGTTCGGTGGTCAACGTTTGCTGCAACTGTACCGGAGCTACGACAAAGGGGCGCACAGGGCGGACATGTGGAGATACATCAAATTGTTTCTTGAGGGTGGCCATTACTTGGACATAAAGTGCGCGCTCTATCGCCCCTGGAATGAAACCATGGATGCCATTAGCCAGCAGGGCACGGCCCAGCTGGCTGTGCAGGGCACGGCCCAGCACAGGGGACAGGGCACGGCCCAGCCCCTCATCATGGCAATTGGAAGAGACAAAGATCATATCTTCCAGGGCATCATTTTGAATTGTCCGAAAAACCACCCTTTGCTCCTCCGAGCCATCAAGCACTGCATGCAGACAACCTCGCAAGAGTTGACTGGAACGGGGTACATGCGGTTCTGTAAGCACCTGTTTGCTTTGCTCACAGAGGACCTGGGCAGGGAACCCCAACCCGGTTGGAGTCAGTGCAGTCAGTATGGACCCATCTACTTGATGCACGAGACCAAGGAGAGAAAAATGAACAATTTTGCAGACTCAGCAGGCAACCGGTTTCATGTTGATGGCCACATGATGTATGCTGGGACCACTTTGTTTGCTGCCACCAGGGCATGGAAGTGGCAGCATGGCTTCAAGAGTTCCGACCTCCAGGTGCAGGTGATCAATGCTGCTGCTGAGGCTGCACAATTGGATCAGGGCACGGCCCAGTCCATTGCAGCCAAGCTGGATGAGAGCACGGGCCAGAGCAGTTCTCCAGCAGCCGTATCTACGGGAGCTGCCGAGGTAATGCCTTTGGATACTGAGTTGCCAACAGCGGATGAGTGCACCGGATTGATTCAGCTTCTCGAAAGCTCAAGCTGGTACCAAGGTCTGGGCACCCGAGAGATCATGCAGCTCTTTGTGCTTGGTCTCCGTGAGCACCCAACAAGCCAGGGATGGGTGGGTTGCAAACATTGCAAGAACGCTAGCCGAAAACCGATTCATTTCTCAAACGTGGAAAGTCTGCGCAAGCATTTTGAAGAGAAACACCTGCAGGAGCCAGCTACTGCGAGCCATGAAGAGGAACAGCATACACGGCCAACTGCGAACAAGGATGAAGCAGTGGACAATGAGTTGCGTGGCGTTTGGGCCGACGCAGAACCTGACTGGGCCAAAGCTGATATCAAAGATCGGCTAGCCGCAGCAAGCAAGCCTGCGCCAGCAGTTCCGATGGCTGATTTGCTTTTGAGTGAGCTTCGGCAAGCCGAAGGACATGTTGGCCGCTTCATTCAAAGAGTTGTCCAGGTATTGCAAGCTCGCGATGCTGGGCACGGCCAAGCATTACAGACCGCCTTCCAGCAGCTGGGCATTGTCCCTGACATTCTGTGCCCATCATTTTGGCGCACAAAGACCAAGAAGCACCTGACTTGGTCGGGCTTGACCCAAGTAGAAGTTTTAGGGGACGGGAAAATCAAGCTGTGGTCTTGGGATTCAGAACGCTGGGCTTGGGTTGAGGCAACTGTTCAGGATACAGCCATCACAGGCGCTATGATGAGTCTCTTCATTGATGGCATGACGGAAGTGGCAGAGAACTGCTCATTGGATCTGCCCAAAAGACAAGCAGCAAGCCTTAGCACTGCCGTTCTCTTCAACGAAGCTTGCCTAAAGCATTCCCAACAGCAACGGCTTTTGGTGCAAAAGGATGGCTTCAGCCTCAAATATGAGCATACTCCTGGAAGAGCCGACTTCAAGTACACCTCACGTAAGAGGAATCTCACCAACACTCAGGCCCAGACCAACATGCTCCAGGGTCGGCGCAAACGCGAGGAATATGCTGATTAGGGCGAGGAATCTGCTCATATGCCAGCTTAGGAAATTATGTGGTGATTTTTCCTATCTGCGATGCGTATGTTTGTTTTGTTTAACAATCAGGTCGCAGTTGATCGAGCATACAGTTGAAGCAGGGTTCACATCATAGGCTGATGATCCATGAGAGCTGGGACCCACTTCTACTAGTTGTGAGCAGATGCCGGGCACGTCCCATCTCAAAGCAGATGCAGGGCGCGGCCAACTCTTCAAAAAGGTGCACACGAGAATGATATGAGACCCAAAAATTACAGCCCCTTTTCGTCGGCACCATTCCGACTTTATTTGTCGGGTCGTTTTATTTTTCTTGTCCGGGCCGGAGATTACGAAAAATTTGTCGGCCCTACAACCCCGCCTCGTCGTTTGCTCTTTGTTTGACTCTGAAGCACCTTGAGCTTGAGCTCCTGCTCCAGGTTTCCAATTACCTCCGCTCAGAGTATGCTGCAGCGCAGGAAACTTTCAACGAGCTGTGTGGACCTCATCAGCTGCCTAGCATCAAGTTGTCATATCCTAGGACATCAAGTGACTTTTTCTAGACATCAAGTGAGATCAAACTCTGGGAACCTGGGAAATCATGTTCCATAGAGGCGGACACACCTGCGAGCTTCGAGAACCGCCTCTCCATTGACTTCACCAGTAACAAGGCCGGTGACACTTGCGAATTTCCCTTCAACGAATGACCAGCAGTATGTCTGAACTCTGTGCTTGTCACTGTTGAAAGAACAGAATTGCTTTTAGGCAAGGCTCAATCGCTTATCCTTCATGACAGGTTCTGCCCATGAAGCTATCGGGTGTTGGATCTGTTGAGCAAAGCATTATCTTCCGCAGCAGCCAGGGACTTAATATGACTTGATGTGCTCTTTTTCTTCGCAAGAGGGTTGGTGTTGCGACTCTCTTTGTCTTTGCTCGTCCTTTTTGATCTTTTGTTGTGCCTGTACACTGTCATCCCTGGAGCACCAGGTTTCTACTCAATGCTCTACACTTGTGGCCCTTGTCCAAAAGTCCACCCACCAACCACCACACCACCACCACCACCATCATCCTCGTCCTCATCGTCATCCTCACCCTCATCGTCATCGTCATCGTCATTGACGTCATCATTGTCATCATTGTCGTCGCCACATCATCATCGTCCTCATCGTTTTCCACCACCACCACCGCCGCCACCATCACCATCACCGCCACCATCCCATCACCACCACCACCACCGCCACCACCACCACCACCAGCATCATCATCATCATCATCATCATCATCAAAATCATCATCATCATCATCAGCATCATTTTATTCGTTTCACGTGTTTTTCACGGTGATGTCCACCTTTCCCTCAGGTGGAGAGGCTTCGTTGCAGGCCGCTGATTCCATTCTGCTGGCATTTGGTGCTGGACAAGCAGTGCCCAATTTGCAAGACAGCAATTGACATCATGGTTTGATGCCCAGAAACTCAAGAAGGTAATAGTATGGAAGATTTTTGAAGTTACGTTGAAGAATAAACATAATAATGACAATACATATATATATATTTATATAATGATATATATGTATATATAATCATATATGTGTATATGAAGCATTAGATGCCACATATATAATTGATATTGATATGGATGGATGTGTTGCATTGTTTCCCAGGAACAGGTGGAGCGTGATGGAGCACAATCCCGGGTCGGGCTTCCATCACTCTGTCGTAGCGTCTGAGCAAGCCTTGGCAGCCATTAGTATATAATATTAGTTATCCATGTAACTTATCCCCATGGATCCCATGATATACCATGATATACCATGATATACCCATGATATACCCATGATACCAATTATCCGATTACCCCCATGGATCCTATGAGATCCCTTTGGAATCTGGTCATTCCAAAGCTGACGCTTCCTATCGCGATTGTACAAAGCTAAGCCTACGCTGCAGCCAGGTGGAGATCCTAGCTTGAGCTGAAGCTGAAGCTCAATGGATTGGTTTGGGAAAGACATACATGGATAAATGGATAGTGGGGATCACATATCCCTCATCTCGTGTGTATATCTTGTTCTTCTAAACATCAGCTGTGGAAATTGTCATTATGAATAAATATCAACTGAGCAAGCAATGTCAAAGATAGTGCGAATCTCAAGGCCTATAGGAGGGTTCACTCGTGTTGAGGTTCTTCACAGACATCACAAGGGACACCACAAGCACAAGCACAGAGGACACGGACCGAGTCTGCGGTGCTTGTGCTTGTGGTGTCCCTTGTGATGTCTGCCTGTGGTGCTAGCACTGGCAACTCCAGCAGCAGTGGTCGGTGGTCAGGTCTTCAGGGGTTTGACCGGTGTGGTAAGATAAAGTAACCATACAACCATGTGACCTGGTTTCCAAACAAAACCTGATGGTGCCTAGTTTCCAAAACTTCCATGACCTGGACAGCGTTGCTGCAAGGTTTCGTACTATGATTCTGAACTGCGAAGTGGCTGGAAATTCGCCCGCTCACAGCCACGAGAATTCAGTCTTTTCCACCAATGAATCAGACCAAAAAACATGATTACAAAAAACTATATACTTGCACATGGTGATACAGGAGAAAGAGGTAACAACTTGGCAAGGACTCAACCATTCCAGTTATTTGCGACCAGGTGTGCTTCTTCAAAACCATGTTTCACCTTTTCAATGATAAGTCATTGGTGGATAGGTTGAAGGAAATGATTCAGTTGGCAAAATCGCCTCCGCCCTCAGTACTCACGGAGGAATGGTGTATCCGGCTAGCCAAAAAGTGCCAAAGCATCAAGAAGAAATGCTTCTGGAATGGTTTTGCTCAGGCTCTTGTGGATAGTGACTGTTTTTTGGCATAAGTGATAATTTTGCAGACCTGCGCCTCTGCAATTGCCTGTAAGACATTAGACGGAACCGATTGCTGTGGTCATTGACTCATCATCATGATAATCATGATAATCATGAAAATAATAATCATCATCATCATCAAACCCGCACAAACCAGCGCGAACCCGGGCGAAACCGCACGAACCCGGGCGAACGCGCGCAAACCCGCACAAACCCGCGCAAACCCGCGCGAACCCGCGCGAACCCGCGCAAACCCGCGCAAATCCGCGCGAACCAACGCGAACCCGCGCGAACCCGCGCAAACCCGCGCAAACCCGCGCAAACCCGCGCGAACCCGCGCAGTCAAATTCGGACACGATCCCCGCTACACTGGATACATACCTATGTATATATATATAGGCGTGTACAGAACACCAAATATGTGATGATAACAGGCTGGATCGGTGATTCTTCGCAGGGCAAAATTCCGGACATGGCTGCAGTATTCGATCTGCGCCGCTCGGATCTCCAAAGGTCTGCGGGAGATTTTGCAGTAAACCCCCATATTAACCATAGGAAAAACATAGGAAAACCATAGGAAAATGGAGGTTTACCCTCTGGTAATGACTAACATAGCTATTGAAAACGACCATTTATAGTGGATTTTCCCATGAAAAAATGGTGATTTTCCATAGTTTTTTGTATGTTTAC
>Ga0126343_10000793_pt1 | contig 13285 bp, 11 predicted proteins | sample Cyp2metagenome_FD_92531 | JGI IMG/M metagenome (GOLD analysis project Ga0126343, IMG submission 92531) | Coral microbial communities from Lord Howe Island, Old Settlement Bay, Australia - Cyphastrea 2 metagenome | ecosystem: Host-associated > Invertebrates > Cnidaria > Coral ... | reverse complement strand
TTAACAAGTAATCAAATGATTTTTCTCATGCAATTTGGAATAAATAAGCACTCGTAAATTTTTCAAAGACTACAAATTGCACTCGCCCTACGGGCTCGTGCAATTTTTTGTAGTCTTTGAAAAGTTTACTTGTGCTTATTTATTCCAAATTGCACTCGAAATCATTTGATTACCTATACAAATTTGAAAATTGTCACAAGTCAACCATGGAATTGCTGTGATCATCACCAATTCACGCCAATGAATTGATGTCAATAAGCATGGCTATATATAATTCAATGTTTTGCAACTATTGCAAAACATCTCCAAATAATGAAGCTCTTGAAGAAACAGTGCACGTAGAAAAATTGAGCTATGGTGTACATGTGGTTAGCCTGAGTTCCACCGGTTTTTGCTTCTGAATGTCAAATTCATTGTCATTCAGAAGTGTTGTTTCCTTTTTCTTGTGTGGTCAGTGAGCACAAAGAACTTTCATTCGTATCTCACACTGAACCGCAAAAAATCAGAACACTACAGGTGTAAACAAACGAGACACTACACTGTTGTGAATTTCTTTAAGAACTTTTTGCAGAGTTATTATTACAGGAGAAAAGATCCTGCAGAAAATATATTACTGTTTCTAAACGAACAGTAAACAAGGAATCTTGTAAATTCTTCCCTGTTTACCATGCAGTCAGTAAAACAGTACCGTTTTGATACAAATCTTCGCATGCTAAGATAGTAGAGCAAATATGTTTTTGCGGTTTGAAAATCCCACCACAAAGAAGTTCTTGTGTTTTGAGAATCTTATTGCAAGAAGTTGGCAGCTTGCAGAAGCAAAAAGAAGTTCTTGCATTTGCATTAGTTTTGGGCTGTGCTATACAGTGCATAATTTTATGTAAAGTAGGTCCTGCAATGGCTTAGCAACAAAGGGCCTAATGGATGCTTGGATGCTGTAACACTTAGCCAGAGCACTGTTACATATGGTTACTGTAACAAAATTCACAATTAGCCAACAAAAATCCAAAGATTTTAAGTCACTGCGATATTATGGCTAGGATATCATGGTCACTTGGCTGAGTTTGGGCACACCTTAGTAAATACCTTCCGAAGTTGTACCCTTTCGGTATGCTTCAGCATCATCCTGCTTCTTTGGTCTCTCCATTTGTATTGCTTCACTACATCTTGCCAAAATACACACTATAGCTCAGCCAAACTCACCTGATATGCTGCCTATGGATACCAAAAGGGTATGAAAAGGTACTGTATCAAAATTTAAACAAATCAATCCCACATATATACCAAAGTCTTACCTCTGTGAATCAAGATGATGATCTGAGCGCGACTCTACTCCAGCTGGAATCTCTCCTCCACACTTAATTGATAGGATGGCTCCAATCTGATGCAAGGAAACAAAGGAGGTAAGGCCTGGTGGTTATAGGGTCCTGGATTTGTAATCCAGACATCCCAGGTTCAGATTCTCCCTACCAAGACATGGATTTGTGTTTGGTGATCCTGAGTTCAGCTCCTTAATGTTTTGTAAATAGCCACCTGGTCAACCTCCAACCAGTTAAAACAATCAGAAAAATAGAGTATGAAAACTGAGTCAAGACTTTTTCAGGGCATGAAAAACCAAACACAGAGCATGTCAACTGTGAGCCTCCATTTCCAGGCTCCTTTGTTGCAAGCTTTGAAAGATATTCCATGAAGAAAAGTCACAAATACTCCATAATTCTGTTAGAAGATTATGCCAATTTTTGCCGATAGTTTTGCTTTCTTTGATAAAAATTAATTCCTGTAAAGTTGAGAAGAATACTGCTCTTAAGAGGATGATTTCATTTGTGATAGAAGAAAATTAATTATCAAATATGCCTTGTTATTGCTATGTTGCTTTTTTGAACATGTAAACAAACAAACAGTCACATGCTCAGAGCCAGGTGGACCAACTGAGTAACTCAGTTACTGTAGTCCAGTGGTTATTTATAGTGGCAAAATGTTGAATGTAATAATAGGAACTTGGCAAAATAGAGTAAAAAATAATCGTATCTATAACAAAATTCGTGATCGCAATTAGTCCTCGGCGCCCCTATTTGCCACGTAATTGGCACGCGATCACGTTGGTGTCTAATTACAGGTGTCCGATTTGAACTTGTAATTGGATACCTGTAATTGGATACCCACGTGATTCACTCCTCAATTACGTGCGCTTTAATGGCTTTCTTCTAAATGTTTCCTACAGTTTACTTATGAAAAGAGCTACAGACGAATTCGCTCAAAACAAGATTTTGGAAGACATGAATTCCGATATTTGTTATAGACAGGATTAATTAGTAATTGGATCTCGTGTCATACAATTCAGAGAGAAATCGTGCTCGTAATTATTTCAGATCGGCCTTGCAGTTCACGCTTGTCCGATTTTGAAATTACTTGCGTGGTTTCTCCCTGAATTGTACTCCACTCGGTCCAAGTCATGTATTTATTTCTGTAATTTTTTTACTCCTTTAATTATTGTTGTAATTCATATCTTTAATTACCTGCTTTCTTTTCATAACATAAATTGTATGGGGAACTAAGTAGAAAACCTACTGTTTCACTTAGCCCCCCAGCTCGCAACCTACTAACTAAAAGGAAAATATATACCGAAATTGTATTAAGAATCTAAATTAACATGTTAAAATCAATATGAGCTGAATTAAACATTATTATTGTTATTATAACAACAGGAACCAGCAGACTTTGATAGTCTTATATGGCAACCTCGCTTAGCTCTACTGAGTAATATTTCATGTTCAGATAAAGAAAGATCGAATTTAAGAGGCCGGAGACTGGTTGTTGTTTTCCGTGCAAAAGCGGCGAATTTACTCGCGCTGACAATTTTCAAACAAAGGATTCCGATTTCCGGTTGGCTCTATTATTCAACGGTTACATTTTTTTAGCAGCAAGAAAATGAAGTGGCCATCAAGCAAATGAACGGTCAGATTAAACCATGGGAAAAGCTGGTAGACAGGCATTTGACTTTTTGCCCTCCAAACGGTTTCGTAGATACGTGGAGCACTATTGTGATTTTAGCTCGGTGACAAAGTTGTCAATCAGTAAATAAACTCAACCGTGAAAACCAGTGGGCGTTTTTCAAAATCGAGGGGTTTGTGGGCAAGCGTTCCCTTCGTTCCTCTCCCCCACCCCCTTCTTTCCACCTTTTCGCTCTCACCCCATTTTTCACGCGGCCCGAATGTGAAAAACTCATACGCGCTGCCCGAATTTCGTTCGCTTTGTACGGGAACGCTTGCCACGCAAGCTAGGCCTGGTCTTAAAGAGAATGCAACAAAATCTGCTTGTAATTACCACCCTAATTTGATGTACAGGTGTTAGGGTGGCCTTGCATAACTATGACAAACTACTTTGCATTAGCCCTCTCAAACACAAGTGCCATTCAGTTGTTTGAGAATATGCCACTCACCTGCTGTTCTATACCCATTGCTAACAATACCCTCACATGACCATGCTGCATATGAGTAAATGGGTTGGTTACAGGACACCACTGATCCACTGCCACTACAGGAAACTGAAACACACAGACCATCACTTCTGTATTCCAATCAGCAATGAATTTAGTAAACTGTGTCATCAGACCTTTTAAGTCCATTTTCAGGGAAAGCAGGACCCTTGCTCTCATTACTGTTATGTGTAATCTATTTAACTGCTTTGCACCTATAGGTTTTTTCGACATTTTCTGGTCTGTTATGAGCTCAATTAGCTCCAAACTACTCAAAATGGCATATTTTGCAACAAAAAGCATGCTTGGGTAAGCATGCATACAAAGCAAAACTTTAGGACAAATATTTGATCAGGAAGTGAACTTTAAAACCCTTTTCCACTTTACCACAGAGGGCATGATCTGGTCAAATCTCATCTATATCATGTGATCCCCTCTCAGGAATATGGCTAGAGAGACAAGAGCATATGCCTGAAATAAATTTTCGCTATGGTGGCTACAGCAGCCTGGCCTAATTGTTAATAGTCATGTTTGCACTCTTTGTTTATGCACATCATCACTGCACATGCGAATTCACACGCCACGTCATGCATGAGAGCTCACGCTAAGTAATAATATGAAAAATGATAGGACAGATGGCCATTGCCATAGCTTTACCTGGATTCAATGATCTTGGACGTTCAGAGACTCTTACGTTTCTTTCCAGAAACAGATTTTATTTGCAATTGTAAATTATTCACATTGTCCAAAAATGAACAGAAAATAAATGTGGGAAGTTAAAAAATTTCAAGATTTCTGTCCATGGGACATCAAATCCTGCAGAGGCAAGGTATGTGAGACTATGGTTGCTAAATGCAATTTGTTCTTTAAGAAACCTCACCAATTGGCTAAATTCACATAATAGGTCCACTTAAACAATATTCTGTAGAGAACATTTCACTTCAAAGATCTAACTGCAATACATGTATTGTAACAAATACTGTTTATTGTTATGATTGCGTGACCGTCAATACCTCTTCGTTTTCTGCGACATACCGATTAGTTGTCACATTACCTTTCACTTGGACACGTATAAGTTACAAGAGCATGTAGGAGAAGATTAGTTGAAAGATCATTGAATATACTATTGTAACAGAACGGGGAAAGAGCCATGTTATGACTGTCGTTATCCTTTTAATTTAGACCGTGAAAATGTATACCACTTAATTAACAGCATATTTGTTACACTTAAGGATATTTGTTTTGTCTAGATTTCTGTATATGCGCGGGTTCTGTAGTTATAAAACATTTTTCCGATGTGGCGCTGCTAGGAATTCAGGCACCTAAAGAATTGATCGATGTCAGCATCCACCCCGTTACATGTATTTTGGGGCTCACAGACACTGTGGCCTTATTCACTAACAGAGCCCGTTTTTTTTTCAGATATACAGGTGTTCTTTTGAGGATGTTCTCTCCAAAATGACCTCCCAGTTTGTACATTTCTGATATAGCTAAATCATCATCTAACGGTGGTAAAAGACTAAAAAATATCAACATGAATGTGCGAACATCCTTAAATCATGCCTGACAAAAATCTAAAATGTATCACCCTAAACAGCTGAGAGATTGTATGAGCTGTGGTGCCTCTTATTACAATCTTGCCAAAATCTGAAAACAAACCATATTTTTCAACTTGCTAACTCAAATGATGGTGCATTATTGGTATCTATTTTTGGACGTGTTTTTTGTTATTGTTTTTCTTCAGTTAAAGTTCCCAGTTAGTGGCAATGTTTCTTGTTTTACAACATGTTAGATAAATTTGTTTTGGTAACATTTACAAAAATTTTCTTGTGTGCAAGTTCTATGTATGGTATCATAGTAGTATTCATCATTTGATATCAAAGGGAAATAGCTCTCACAAAAAAAAAACTCCTGCAGTTCCATTCGGTAACAGCAGCTTGAAAGTGCATGCAAGAACTATATTTACATGGCTGTTGTGCACAACAACTTAAAAGTGAATACTAATTGAGCCTTGCAGCAGTCTAAAAGCAAGTGCTTGGATCTTTAGTTTTAGGATGGCATTAATTAGCAGCAAAGCACTTTGACTTACCTTTGCTTTGAGTAGTGTTTTTGTGATTTTATGGTCCCTGTATGACAGGTAAAGTTGATGTAAAGGTAACTTGACAAGACCTAACAACTAATCACACATAACAAACATTTCAGATAGAATTCTCACCAACCAGTCACTGTTGACAAACTTTGTTAAGTCTCTTGGCCAACACCATCACAGCTAAACTGGCAAATCACTTTCCACAGACAAGACTCATAACACTATCAACTGACAAACACTATTCACTTGACTGAAGATGACTTTTGCTCAGGTTGTCAAAACATCAGTCACCAACAGAACTATCCTTACATGAACAATCACCAAAATCAACTAGAATTATTTCATTGTTATTAGAATTATTATTTACTTGATTTTAAAGTACCATGGGTCCTTGGTTATCTTTATTTTCCTACATGTACATGTACATGTAATTATGTGACTTCATAGTCAGGTTAACAGAGGTTATGGTATTAAAAGGGCTAATAAAGCAGAAGGCCCAGTTCTGTAAAAAACTAAATGCAGGAATACAAGCTGCAATGCTTCAGGAATCTCGAGAATGGCTGAAGTCCTTACACCGCTCTCTGCAACAAAGCTGGTTACATTGATAAGGATTCTATCCACAAAGGAATACTACTACACCTTGTCTTCCAGGTCATTTGGCCCAACCCTGTTCCAAACCTCTACAACCATGAAGTTATTGCATACTCGCTGTAGCAGAGTTGGGGTGAGTAGCAATGGTGCAACCTAAATTATAAAGTCAATTATAAAGTCATTACGATAGCTTGTATAATTCTTAATTCAGGACTTGTCAAGATATACTTCAAAGTAGTTTATTTTGTTAACTTTCTTTATTGTATTACCTACCTCACAAAAGTGATGAAATTAACCTGGACTACAGCTGAGAACCAGTTTTGTTCTTCAAACTTGGACATTATTGGGACTGTAATTCATCAACATGCGGCCCTATGCCCCACTGGGGGCAATAAGGACTAATGATGATGATGATGATGAATTCATCAACATGACCAGACAAACCAAAATGTGGTTGGGCTTTACATCTTTGTATAAGTAACTAACTGTACAAACATTGTTTTAACCTTTTATTTAGCAGAGTCATACATGTAGTCAAAAACAACTTCAAATGTATACTACTGACCTTACGATGTATATCAAGCTTTATTTTTTGTGTTAATGTATGTTATTCAAAATAATTCAAAAGAGCTGTACTCCAAAGAAAGAGTCTAATATACAGATTTACCCAAGCCTAATCAGAGCTCCTGGGCTGAGTTGCAAAGTGAAAATTTTGATTTGAGTTTTTTCTAACTTGGCAGTAAGGTTTTCAACTGATATTGTTTGGCTTTCTGAGTTCTCAAACTTCACAAAACATAAGCAGTGAAAAACATTCTTTTTTTAATACAAGAACTAGTGAGACAATCTCAGATAGTGTAGAGTTTTAATATATAGCAATGATGCAATGATCAGTTCCTATATAACCCCTGCCATTCACTCTTGGTTTTGTACATGTAATACTTAATTGGCCACTCCCTATTGGGGCTTTTCAGGGCCAATACAAACAAACAATGATAAATAAATATTCAAATGAACATAAGAAGGTTAAGAATCCCAACTGGCAGGAGGCAGACCAGTTGGCTATTTACAATCTCTGCCGAGAGGTTGAACTCCGGACTACCGAGAACAACATCAGCTAGTGGTCAGAACAGGATTTGAACCCTGCACCTACGGATTTCAAATCTGGCACTCCAGCCACTCAGCCATACTGTCTCCACATTGAGGCAGCTAGGGATTTTAATGACGAGACATAATCTTAGCACTGTCCATGTTTGATTTGTGCATTTTCAGTCACGGTCTAATAGTAACTTACTACTTTAAAGTAGTGTTTTACATCGAACGCGACAATGTTACTTTTCACGTAAGATGCCTCTTTTCTGACCTTATGCATTTATCTTCAGTTAATAAACTGATGATTAAATGTGCATTTGCACATTACTTAAGGAAGTTAAGTAACTTCATGAATTGTAACGTAAATAACCCTCTCACTTAATAGACAAAAATACATACCTAGGTATTAGCCCTGGATGGAAAACTTTAAAAGCAGAGAAGATGTCTTGACATTTGGAGAACCGCTTGTCGATGTTCTGAATCAAACTGGTCACATATTTAACTTTCAGGTTGGCCAATCGTCATTCATCTGATTGTGTTGGTAGCAGACAGGGGACCATTCCTCAGATCAGCAGTTAGGTTCTTGATGAGCTCTGTCTTCTTTGCGTCCTCTATTAGCTGATTCAGTTCGGCCTTTGCGTAGCCAATGCTGCCTTTAATGTGGGTATAGGACAATTCGCCTTTGTGAAAGGTCTTTCTGAGGGTTCTAAGAATGGGGAGCACCTCACCAAGCAGATATAGGGTTCCCAGGAAGTAGCCCGAGTACATGTTTTTGTACAGTCCGCCAGCTGTTGCACTTTCAGGTTCCAGCTCCTTTAAAGCCAAGAGGAGCGGGTAGATGCACTTCTTGACAGATTTCACTGACGCCCCAAACCTTAACCAGGGGGTCTTGCATGCTTTCTGGAGCTTTGTTGCCACCGCCTTTTTTCTTTTGTACTTAGTTGGACCGTGTTGACGTTGGCTTGTATCTCGATGAAAGTCGCCATTTTCTTGGGCGAGTTTTCAAGAAGCAGCCAGACTTGCCTAAGGCAGTTGTGAACGTTGTCGATGTATTTCACGTCTTCTTCTTTAGTGGTATCTACAGTTGCCAACGCTAGTCTATGACAGACGCAATGGAAGGTGAGAATTGTAGAGAAGTTTCTGCGAAGAAGTCCAGCCAAGCCATTCTGTTCTCCTGTCATCACTGATGCACCATCAGTACAGACTGAGGCAAACTTTCTGGTATCTAGGAATTTGTCTTCCAACCCTAGGAGCAAAGCTGCCTTTATAGTTGGAGAATTAGCACTAGAGCTTTCGCCACTCAAAAGGTTAGTTGTAAAAAGGAACTTGGTGTGTTTAGAGGCTTTCTTATCTGTATACTGGATGAAGCATATCATCTGCTCTTGAATGGCAATATCTGTGAGGTCATCTATGAGCAGTCCAAAACATCTGGCGGCCCGAGCATCTGTAAAAAGGAGTTACTATCCACTGAAACTATCCATTGACTGCGCATCCGTGACACATAATTTCCTCTTCATCGTAACATCTCATTGGAAAAATCCATTGATTGTTCATCCCTGGCATGTGATTCCCTCATCATTGTTAGGTTCCATTGGCAAGATTTGTTGCCTATCCATCTTCCAAAGAAAGATTACTGACTGTGCCTTCTTGGCATGTGATTACTTCTTCATGGTCAAAGTTTCACCACCAGATAAATTGACTGTGCTTTTTTCTGCATGGATCTCCCGTCATCGCTATGTTTCATCAGAAAGATCATTCACTGTGCATTTTTGGCATATAATTTCCTCTTCATTGTTAAATTTTGTTAACAAGATTATGTGACTGTACATTCTTGGCATATGAGTCCCCTTGATATCTACGTTGTATGGAAGATCAATGGACTGTGCATTCTTAGCATGTGTTACAACAGGACGGCCGATTGACTGGAAAATTTGGTGCATTTTATGCATGTGACTTCTGTGTGCAGTTACTGAATGTTCATCCCACTGTTTTTTCATTGTTACGTGACTGTTAATTCTTGGCATATGATTCCCATTCATATCTATGTTGTATTGAAGATCAATGGACACTCACACACTCTAGGCACGCAATGTGTATACAATATCCCCTCTTTCCTACGAAGGCATGGACAGGTAACAGAAAAGAAAGGTAGCATGACTAATTTCAATTAGGCTCACAATAGAATTTAAGAAAGCACAGTTTCAAAGAAATGTTTAAGCTCAAATGAAAGTGATTAAAATAAATTGGAACACGCACGGTCTGCCAGGATGTTCAGTGTTCTCCAAGGCAAGGTTCCCATGATTGGGGACGCTCCCTCCTTGGGTAGGTCTTCTGACGGGTTAGGTGTTCCTTTCTGTGGGAATCACTTTCTTGACCAACGCTGACTCACTTTTTTCTGACAACAGTAAAGGGTCTGATGCCTTATCTTGTGGTTAACTTGTTTTGACGCTTCTGAAGCAGCCGCACTTGATCTCACTGGCGAATGTTTGAAGAGGTTGCTTTGTGTCATTTATCCATGTATGACTTTGCCTTTGACTTTCTCAAATTGTCATTGGAGCGTGCAATTTCCAGGAGCTTAGATAAGCGAGAGAGATCCAAACAGGGGATCTTGGTTCTGATATAACAATTCATCATTAAGGATGTGGGCGACAACCCAGTGGAGGAATGGGGAGTATTTCAGTAATTCATTAAGAACACAGACAGTTGAGAAAGCCAGTTCTTCCCTTCTACCAAAGCAATACAAATGGTCTTCTCCAGGATTTTGTTGAACCATTCCACAGGGGAGTGATTTTGCAATGCTTGATTCCCAATTGTTTACACCATGTGGTAAACTCCTCTGACCCGAAAGGGACATTGTGAGATTAATGACTTTGGGAATACCATGTGTTGTGAACATTTGGGTGAGGTGTGTAATGGCTGTGGCTGTGGAACTTGAGCGTGTGATGTGGACCTCTGGATACTTTGATGTTTCACCAACAGCGACAAAGAGATACTCTCTGGATGGTAATGGGCCTCAGTACTCTACATGGACTGTGTCCATACTTGTTTAGGTGGATCTGTCATGCAGAGGGGCTCTGGGGGAGGTGTGGGTCCCACGATTTGGCAACCAAGGCATTTGCATACATATCTCTCAGCTTGAATATCTATGCCAGGCCACCAGACTCTTTGTCTGAGATGCTGTTTAGTTTTAGTGATGCCTTGGTGCCCCTCATGTGCTAACTGAAGAACACAAGGACGCAGTGCATAGGGGATAACAATACGATTGTTCCGCAGAATAATCCCACACTTCAGGCAAAGTTTATCCTTTAGATCTGCAAAGGGCTTTGGTTCGGCTGACCAGTTCAATGTGTACAGGGCCTCCTTGATGGTTTTCAAAGTAGGGTCACATTTGGAAGCGACAACAAGCTCTTGAAGAGTGATGGCTGAAGGGAGTCAACTATAATGGAGTTAACATATTCTTCAACAGGATCTCTGGGTGTGTTGGTTGCGACAGGTTTGCCCGACAAAAAGTCAACAGCATTTTGGATGCCATGTTGATAAATGATGCGTGGGCTGTTTTTTTGAAGCCGTAACTGCCAACATTTGATTCCTGGTGAAGGGTTCCCATGCCCATTGAGGAGAATTTCCAGAGGTTTGTGATCTCCGACTAGCTCGACCTGACTGCCATGAATGAAAAATGAAAATAATAAAAATGAAACTTCTCACTTGCCCATACTCTAGATAAGGCTTCTCTTTCAGTTTGGCTCTAGCACTGTTCAACGGGTGACAAACTACGGCTTGCATGGAACAGGTCATATAGAAACATCAGGGTGCTTCTGCATCAAGGCACCACTGATTCCAATCTTCCAGGCATCATGTCGTACCTAGGTGGGGAGGAAGGGGTCAAAATGGGCCAGACCAAGGCTGCTGGAGATGAGTTCGCGCAGTTTGTTAAAGGCTTCAGATGGCTCCAGGCCCCACAACCATGGATGGTTCTTGTGTGTGATTCTTCTTATAGGCTCTGTCATAGCAGCACGGTTTGGAACGAAACAGGCCATGGTATTTATTAATCCAAGAAAGCTTCTTGCTTTGGTGGCTGTGTCGGGTGGTTGCATCCACTTGATTCATGTACACAATCCTTGCTGGGAGATATACCTTGTGCTGAGATGTGGAATCCATAATAGTCCAGTTCAGTGACTCCAAATAGACACTTGGCTGGGTTGACTGGGAGTCAGCAATGTTCCTCGCATTATGGCATCCCCCGAGGACCTGCGCAATTACATGTTGGCATATCTCAGAGCCAACGGATGCTCCATATGACTGTTTGTAACGGCCAAGGCCAACATGTGTTTTGAATGTTGTCAGGTGGTGAGATGTTGAATGTTGTCAGGTGGTGTGTACGGTTAAGAGCCTCATTGGGCTTACACATGTTAACACACAGTCTTATGTCACCATTCAGCTTATCGACAATGACAAGTGGTGACACCCATGGTGTTGGACCTGTGGCCTGTTCAATGATATCTTGATCTTCAAGCTGTTTCAGCTTGGTCTCCACCCTGGCACGGTAGCGTAAGGGTGTAGAATGGGAATTTTGTACCACTGGTCGTACGGTTGGATCAATATTCAGCTCCAGTTGGTAATCTTTTAGTTTCCCGATCCTGCCACTAAACACTGCTGGGAACTTCTGTAAAAGGGACTGGTATTCACCATGTACAGGTGGATGTTCAGCAGTGGTAGACGCCGCAATATGCAACATTCCCAGCCAGGTTGAGGTTTCACGATTCAGGAGACAACCAGCATTCTGTGCTTTGAGCACCAGGAACCTTGTCAGATCTGTCTGTCCAGATGGAGTGTCGATCAGTCCAAAAAAACGATCTGGCAAGGAGAATTGGCGCAGGGTTATCCTCTCCATAAGGGCGACGTTTCGCATTTCTGGGTTTTTAAGGGCACTGTTTTTGCAGCACTGATTGCCTCACATGTTGCATAGTCAATGGTGTTCGCTGTGGCACCAGAATCAATGCAAACTTTGACTGGGGTACCTTTGATAGTAACTGTGATAACGGACTTTTCTTGGTTAAGGTTGAGTTGAAAATGCCTCATGACTCAAACATACCGGGCCTTGGGTATCCCTGCCTGTGTGCCATTTGGGTGACCTGGATTAGTGGTTCTTTTCATACACGCGCGTCCAAAATGGTGTAGGGTTCTGCACCGGGAAAATGTCTCAAAAAAGCAGGGCATCTGGGGGTTTGTGTCCGGTGGTTGGGCTGGTTACTGCAATGTGTACATTGTTGCTGTTCGTCTGAAGTAAAATTCCCTTCTTCTTCGTTGCTGAGGGTTGGTGTTGTTAGTTGGAGAGCGAATTCCAAGTGTTCCTGGGACAAGGCATTTTCAATGTTCGCCGCCTGAAAATTGGCGGACTCCATGGAACAAGCAATATCTATCAAGGAACTGAGAGAAACAGTGGATTATTCACAAAGGAGGTGTCGGCAAAGTGTGTTGGAGTGACAATGTTCAATTAGCTGGTCCTTGATAGCCTCCTCGAGTGAGTATTTATAAAGTCACAGTGCTCTCCCAGTCTGCGCAGACATGTGACGTATTGAGAAATTGATTATTTGTCGCTTGATGAGCCTGGCGAAATGTGTGTTGTTCGAATTGTAAACTCTTCTGAGGAGTGAAGTTAGTTTTCAGCGCGGTAAGCGCCTCCATGTAGCTAGTTCCAGTGTCAGCCGGCTCGACAAGGTGAAGTAGCAACACTTGCTTGCAATTGTCAACAGTGATTCCACGGGCATCGATGTAATATAGATGCTGTGTTTTCGATCTGTCCCAGCGGGGACCCATGCTGCCGGTCTGTTCAAAGGGATCGAACGGTGGTATGGATGGGATCTGCACCATCCTCATTGCCAAAATATTGTAACATAAAGCAATAAGCCAAAGCATTTGGTAGAACACAACTCTATATTTCAACTATCCTCCATGGCAGGTGAGCACACGCTTTTCTATCATGCACACAACACTCTAGGCACACAATGCGTATACAAACCCCCCCCCCCCCCCCCCCCCCCCCC
>Ga0126343_10000792_pt1:2500-13289 | contig 13289 bp, 9 predicted proteins | sample Cyp2metagenome_FD_92531 | JGI IMG/M metagenome (GOLD analysis project Ga0126343, IMG submission 92531) | Coral microbial communities from Lord Howe Island, Old Settlement Bay, Australia - Cyphastrea 2 metagenome | ecosystem: Host-associated > Invertebrates > Cnidaria > Coral ... | reverse complement strand
TTTTCTTTACCTCGTGTGGTTCCCTGATTCCCTTTACTAGGGCTAACGCTCAGTGGGTTATTCATGGGTTCAAGTAGCACTTTAATTTACACTGCAGAGTTAATTCTCTGTTTCACCATTTGTCTTCCAGTTATAATTCAGTTGCTCTTACAAGTATCATGGTCTTTAAAAGATTTACCTTTTTTGTAAGATATGATCGCAGGCTTTTTAAAAATTGTTTTCAGAAGAGGCTATTTTTCGTTTCCAGCTTACTGACACAAATATACCACAAGAGGAGGGAACAGAAATAGTATGCAAAGCATATGAGACGCCAGACGTTCCACAACAATGATCCTCCGATCCCCACAAGCTATATAGGGAAATGCTTGGTGTAATCCCAACAGAAAACTCATTTACGCTCAATGAAAAAAAAAAAATTCCCACTGCCCATGGCGTCGCAATGGGGAAAAAGACAGCAGTGTCTTTTGCAAATATATTCATGGTAGAGATCGCAGCAAATTTAATTCAGCAAAACAATACCAAGCCAATGCAAGAGAATGGAAACGTTACATTTTGATGACGTTTTCTCCCTTTGGGACTGTAAAAGAAATGAACCGGATCGTTTCAATAAACAAGCTAACATATTCCAACCAACAATAAAATTCACGGCCGAAATATCAGAGAACGAAATAACTTTCCTTGACACAGTGGCGTTCAAAGGAGAGAGATTCATAGAAAAATCCATCCTGGACATCAAAACCCACTACAAGCCGACCGAAACCTTTCAATATACCCATTTTACCTGGTGCCACCCTCCGGGGGTGAAAAGAGACTTTATCAAAGGCGAAGCAATAAGATTGCTTGGAAAAAACTCTTCAAATACAAAATTTGAAGAGTGCCTTGCAAACTTCAAACGGTTCGTAGAAGCACGCGGGTATCTGAAGAAATATATAGAAAGGTCCCTGTCAGAAGTCACCTTTGACTCAAGACAATCGGCTCTTAAACCACAAAAACCAAAAAAGGTTGAGAGACATATCTTACGAAAAAGGTAATTCTCTTAAAGACCATGATACTTGTAAGAGCAAAATTATAACTGGAAGGCTTTGATAATGCGAGGCAACCATAAAATACCACTAAATACCACTTTGGAAGTCCGTGCACGACGCCTGTCTTTCTTTATCCTTTCTAGCTTTCCCCAGACTACCTCCAAATTGCACGGCCCCTTGCGAAGACTGGTGACGATCACATCGAAGAAAGCACCGAATGAAATGAAGTAAGCACCGAATATAATGAAGTAATCACCGAACAAGGAAGTATCGAATATAATGACCTTTGCACCGAATATAAGGAAGAGAGCACCGAGTATAATAGTGTTAGCACCCGTAATAATGAAGAAAACACCAAAGTTAGAACCGAATATAAGGAGGGAAGCACCGAATATAATGAAAAAAGCACCGAGCATAACCGAAGAAAGCACCGAATATAACGAGGGAAGCACCGAATATAATGAAATAAGCACCGAATATAATGAAGACAGCACCGCATATAAAGACATTAGCACCGAGTATAATGGAATAAGCACCGAGTATAATGAGTTAAACATAAGCACTAAATATAATCACATAACCACCCAATATAATAAAAAAAAGGATCACAAGACAGTCCTGGCGTTCCATATTATTTATGACGCTTTCCTAATCTCTGTAGCCACTGCTAAATTATAATCAACAATTACAATTAACAATCGTAGTAAACGAGGGCGAGTAGTCTAAATGTTTTAGTATAAATTCACAATGGTCTCATTGCATAAAAATGTAAAGCGACGCTTAGGACAAAATGTTTTGTGTTTATATCGGCAATTCAAAGGTTTACAACACTGCGCGCGATGTGTGCTGAGGTGTGATACAAGCATCACGTGTTCAAGAAGAACGATTCTCATTGGCTATTTACAACTGAAAACAGAAAATAGTGAAACAGCCAATCAAATTCACAGATTCACACTACACCATTGTAAATTTATACTGAACTGTTATAGAATAACGTTCTAAATCTAGCAAAATGTCTGGCTTGACAAATGTAGCATTTATTTTTGATCGAACGAGCACCATTACCATACATGTAATAAATGTGACAAAAATTGTTCACTGGTCAAACTAAATTCCGTATTACTATAGAAGCTACAAAAATATATATATATATATATTTTTAATATTTTTGACCTTTACCGTTGGTCTCTATTTGTACGAAACAGTATTCTCTTGATATTAAAATTGCAGTGAAGACACTTTGAATAAACTAGTTCCAGTATTTTAACACCAGAAAAGAATTGCCAGTTTTCACATGACGTCACTAAAATTCAAAATACAAAACTATTGATCCTCCTGATATTTTACTTTAATGATGTATAAGAGCAGCTGAAAACTAATGTCCACACCAATTTTTGTTCCGAATGGGTTCTTGGTTTTGTCATAGACTACGCTTGAATTTCTGAGCTTTTGCGTGACGCGGCACTTGCATGACGACCGAGTTGGTTAAAAAGTTACTTATGTCGGGACTTATTTCGGGGAATTTGACTATCTGAACAGTTCTTGTATTGGAAAAAGTACTATTTTATTGTTTTTGAGTTGGGTGCACCATGGCGTCTCCAAACAAATCTCTATAAATTTGGGGGAAAAGCTTCTCCGCATATCTTGCATAAGAAAAATTGCTGTGACCTGAATCTTGGCGAGAGTTTTTGCATAGTTACCTTCTTTCTTTTCTTCGATTCTGGACTTAACCTATTGAACGGTTTTGATTTTGATTTTGATATATTTTGAATGGCGTGACACTGAAAACCAGCAATTAGGACGAAATCCGATAGGAGATCGAGCAATTACAGTTTTTAGTGGACAGAATAATTTTAAGTATTTTAGTCCTTCAGTTTTTACATTTTCGTAAAGCTTAAGGCATAGTTTCTTGAAATAACACCAAAGCCAATTTCCATGAGAACTTAAGAAAACAAATTTCAAAGTTCAGGTAAATTGTGCAAACACAGGTAATTTTGCATCATCAGTTTCAATTCACCAGCACTTTCAAGTGCTTTATACGAAGTTCTTTTTTGGACATTTGGTGTTGCTAGAAATGATATTCTTGAGGCCGGAGATACTCAAGACAGTCGCACAGAAGTGTTCAGTACGATCAGTGTAAATAATCTCGGTGCAAAGTTTTTGTCCACCTGTTATACGAAATTCCGGTGGATTCTTTCTTCATAACTAACAAAACTCTAAGTCAAAGTTCTTCAACCATCGTAGGTAGTTTGATCACCTGATTCAATTTAAACCAAGCTCCATTTCATATCTATACTTGTAACCGTATTAAATTCGTCATGCGTCAAGAATATCCAACGCCACTTTCCTACAAAAATGCCTTTTTCCTGTCTAAAAATGCTAGATTTCCGTATAAATTCATCGTTATTCACTTCTGCGGCCTTTGCATGACCTTATTCACTGGTTTCGTCGTAATCTTCACCAACAAAATCCAGAATGCTTTTGTAAACTGCTGCAAAGGTTGGTCTCTGCTCTGGCTCCTGAAAAACAAGCAAATCTAGCATTAAGGACCAGAAAGCGTTAACTTACATGTAAAACGTAAGACAGTAGATCGTTAATTTAAAATTAATTTACAACGGAAAAAATAGCTCCCCTATACATGGTTTTTAGTGTGGCAGCGCCACACTGAGCTCTGTAGTTTCGAGGTGTGTCTGCGGTTTGGGAAAACGCACAGACCTAAAACTTAGAGAAGTGTCTTCTTTAATTTATTTCCTATAATATCAAAATTGCTTGACTTTATCCACTGAATGGTTTCCGATTTATTTTTTTATTTGAATCATCTTAATTTGGCAAGTTCCATTACAACTGTGCCGGAAATTGATTTGTACTGAACAAGGGAGAACTTCCGGTTGGTTGATGCTTGATAGCGCGAACTTTGGGTTCCAAAATTGCTCATTTTACTAAAGAAAACAAACTCTTCATCTAAAAACTATTTAGCAGCAATGACAATAAAGTTATTAGCTTCTGTCCTGTAATCAAGATTTGCTAGGTTTTACTGATCTTCACATATAATCCAAATCAAACTTCAATTTCCAGGTAAGTTTCGTTTAATTTTATATTTCTACCTTGTCATCGCAATGAGAGATCACTTGAGACTTTAAAGTAATTGCATGCATAAGGATCGCGAGTGAGTACAGTTATAAATCCGACGTACATTTGTTATTTAACTGTACCATAACAACCTCTGATACACAAACACAGCGTTCATAAGAAATCAATATAAGTGTGCGTTAGCACTAAGTGCGGAGAGGATTTTCTTTCGCGTGACTTGTACATGTAGTACTTTGCAAATCCACAATCACTTTTCCAACCAGCGGCACTCAAATTGGTCTCTAGGGGGACTGCATTTCGTTGAGCAGCTGACGTGGCGGTAGCTGTACGAGTGCTGTGGGGCATAAACTTACTGGTATCAATACCAGTCTGCTGAACAACTGTCTTAACCCAACGACGAACGTCCCAGCAGAAACTCTAATACTTGTCCTACAGTGATGTACTTGGATCAATACACATGACTGATACTAGCTGCTTGTTTCTTGTCTCCAAGAATACGAGTACGTTCTGTTACCTCTTCAGAAATTGCCTGCTCTAGGATGATTGTCCGGATATCTTGCACGCCATTAGGTGTAGTCTCCGCCACAGTGGATAGCATGATCCTTTCTTTCTGGGATGCCTCTGGATGCTCTTTTACACTGGCAACAGTCGTGGGAAGTCTGTGACCATCTGCATAAGTGTGGTGCACCAAGGTTGAGTGGGTCAGTTGGGTACCATTAGCATTTCTTCCGCTTCCTCCTGTTTGATATTCTACCGTGATTATGCTTTAAGGGGGAAATGCATAGAAATAATAATCAGACTAAGGCATTGGTTTAGCTGGCCCCAGGCTCTGGTCTCTAAGAATCATACGATCATACGGATGGGAGTTGTGCTCACTTGCTCAGAGGCTTGTATCAACTGTTTTATCAAACAGGTTTTAACCGTTTGGCCACTCACTTCAACATTAGCATGTTTGGTAACCAAACAATGTCTGATGCTGTTTGGTCGCCAAACACATTTCCCGTTTGTCCAGGCCCTTAGTCAACAAACTGGTGACGAAGATCGCGAGCTTGCTGTCAATCGAATATCCAACGACTTCTGCTTTGAGGTCTTGTTTAATGCTGTGAAGTAAAGCCGTTTTGGGATCCATATTACACGTTTTCCCTCTTTTGTCATCTGCACACTTTCCCTTTACTCAAGCAATGATTCGATACTCCGCTTTTTCATCCTTTCCCCTTGGCTCCTCTCGCTCACTGGTTTTGAGATCTGAATCCAGCAAGTTACTTTCACTGAATTTTGTCTGCCATGGTAGAAAAGCAATCTTTTACTGCTTTAGCGAGAGACCCACGCAAGGTGGTGAAACCGCTCTCCATTGATTATCGAAGAGACCACAACTGCTCATTAAAACAGGTTATGTCGCCGAACGCGTTGTTTCCTAGCGGTAGTGTTCTGTAATCTCTGTGACACTTCTTCCTTTCTCTACTGAGTTAGAAGATTTGTCCCTGGACTTTTATTTGGGATTTGGCATTTTAACTTGATAGGAACTGTTATGAAACCGGTTTGCTACGGAAGGAGACAAGCCCACCCCGTGGGGGTACTCCCTTATAAGAGCTATGGAGGTATGTGCGGTCAAAAAAGGGTAGGGTTTTTCAACCGTTTAGGACATAATTAGAGTATCGATTTTGGCCATTTTGGTTATAAATATGGTCTGGAAGTAGACCCCCTCCCCCCCTCCCCCCGGGAGAGCGCAATAAGTTCTCGTAGGCGCAATGCTATCTAACCTGATCGCTCACTGTAGTGACAAGGCAGAAAATTTAGCTGTGCTGCGTAACCTAATTACACCGACACTACAATAAAGTTTTTTGGCCTTTGCATTCTTCTCACACAGCGGCTTTTCAAGGTACGTAATCCATATTCAACTCTTGCCAAGTCCGAAAGCCAAAGTTTCTTAAACGACAGATAACACTATGCAAAGGAAAAATCACGTGTGATAGTAAGAACCAAGAGAAAACGAGGGGACACAGAGGGAGGCTCCCGGTCCAGTCCTCGGGATATGTCACGTCCACGAAAGTTACTTTTAGAAGTCTTTGTTCTAATGAAGTCTGTCTTCCGAGAAGTCCGCATGTATAAATATTCATCAGCCTTCCACGTGCAACAATAACTGTGAGGCGAAATGAAGACTCGGAAAAAAAATCCGAGTTCCAGATGGGATTTGAACACACGACCCTCCGTGATCTAGACTGGAGACTCTATGGCGAGCATGAGTCAATTTGTGGGTCTTGACTGGAACCACATCGCGCGGCTACACAGCCAAGTGATGACGAGCTCGTGTGAATCTTACGTCCACGTGCGCCACCATTTTCTCTTTTCACTAAGAACCTGAGAACGAGGCGAGACTGTGTGCGGACTTCTCAGAAGACAGATTTCAGCTAGAACAAAGACTTCCGCTCGTCTAAAAATAACTTTCGTGGACATGACATGTCCCGGACAACGCCCTGAGCCTCCCTCTCCGTCCACTCATTAGGGAGCTTAAGATACAGACGTTTTCAGGGCAACGGCGACGTGGAGAGTGATTGGGGCGAGATTGACCGCGCATGCGGCCCCCCCGTCGCCCTCACCTCGGCGACGTGAGATCAGTGGGTTTTATGTCGCGGTGAAAACGTGAGTTGATCTTGGTTTTTTTTTAATATACTGCCAGTTTTGTCACTTATATTCAAGAGATTGCATTATCACATTTCGCACAGATCATCCTACGGTGTCTTGGCCAGCTCAGAAGACCTTTTGTTTTCTCCACCTGAAAATGACCGAAGCAACATATAAGCTTGCTTCAGTGAAGTCCAAATTGTCGAGGTAAATTTCGTACAGTACTTAAATTCTTATCATAAAAGGGAATTTTCGCTTGCTACCATACTTTTTATCAATTCGTAGATGCGTCTCCAAAACGTATACCTCAAATCTATAAAGGTTTTCCTAGCTTGGTACGTAGTCAGCTTTTGACATTGACAATCGTTTGACACTGAAAATCAGACAATACAGTATCGCTAGTTTCAGATACCAGATCAGGCTCCGACGTCGACGGAAAATGCGATGGAGAGATACCGTCCAACTTTGATCTGATATTAGCAATCTTGGTGATAAAGAACTCGCCCATGTCATTTGCAAGCAATGAAACGTCAATATGAGGAGGAAGAGATCTATCCGGCTGCATATTCAGTAGACTCTTACTTGCCATAAACAGCCTCCTCTGGTCAGTACTATTATTTTCAATGAATTGATTGTAATAGACACGACGTGCCTCATTCATCAAATTCACCACACAATTTCTTTCCTTTTTAAAAGCAGCAAGATCGGCAGGTAGTCTAGTAGTTCTCCACTTCTTTTCAGCCCTTCGTCTCGTCCGTTTAACTTTCCTGATATCTTCATTAAACCACGGTGATCGAGACCGAACAATAATATCAAGACAGGTGCATAGATATCCAGTACAGATCTTAGTGTCCCATTATAACAATTGACTAGGGTATCCAAGTCGTCCGGTGGTTCAAGACAGAGCTGAGAAGAGCAAATGGCCTCGGAAACTTGGTCACGGTCAATTGATTTAATATTTCTGAACTGCAAATGTTTGACAACCACTAGAGGTCTTTCAGGTTTTAGTTGACTGAAGACTGGGAAATGGTCAGAAAACAACTCCCCAGTGTAGGGGCGCCCAGCAATGATGTTATCAGATATACGAGTGATGATCAAATCCAGTGTGTGACCAAGTTCGTGGGTAGGTTGTAGAACATGTTGTTTAAGACCCATCGACACCAGAAGGTCAGACATGTTTCTACAGTCAGTGTCATCAGGTAGATCCATATGAATGTTAAAATCGCCCAGTATCAACAAGGGCTCACTTGACATGACCAAACACTCAAGATAATCGGAGAATTCAGTGATAAATGTTGAAGTACACACAGGATGTTTAACAGAATATGGAGGCCTATAAACTATAACAAATCGCAATCGAGTAGTAGCCGCAGGATTGACCAACCATTCCGACGCCTCAAATGACCCTTTTCCTGCAACTTAAACTTTTTCAACGTTGATGGATTCTTTATAGAAACTGCGCGGTATAAATTTAAATTTATTATTACTAATATTATTATTATTATTATTATTATTATTATTATTATTATTATTATTATTATTATTATTATTATTATTAGTCGTGGACTGGCACGGCATGTAAACAAAGATCTTATCGCATGTATTCTTTGCTAGGTCACGTAGTTTAGTTCGAAGGACGGTGGCCGAATCTGCAAGGCTTCAGCAAGAACTGCTGGAAGGTCGTCCTTGTTACACCTGAATGCTGCTTTGCACTCAGCTTCACTCATGTTATCCAAGTTAAAGCGACTATACTCATATCATCATGTGGAAAATTGGGGTTTTTCGACGGAAACAGTTCGTTCAAAAGCAAGTAATATTCATCGCTAATAAGATAAGCGTCGTAGTAAAGGACGAGGAGAAGGCGGAACTCTTCAAACGTAGCCATACTACGACAAAAAGAGCCTAAATTTATAAAGCGCAACAAACTACTCCACGAAGTCGCAAGGTCGGCCGTCGTCAGAATCTTAACAATTTTAATTGTGTTGCGAAAACGGCAACTTCTGACCTAGTCTATCTGGGCTGCCACGTCGCCGTCGCTGCGAAAACGTCTGTATCTTAAGCTCCCTAATTTCTTTTGTGAGAACCTACCCCGCGCCAGCACCTTTCTACAATTCTGTACATCTCATCAGGGCACCTGGTGGGTTTTTCGAGCCGGTAACCATTGACGACCTACAAAATGTAACGCAAGTAAATGCCGTTATTTTATTACTCCTAACAAACAGTTTAGTGTACGTTCCAACGTAGAAACATCATACAATTTCCTTGTTTGATGATTTTTCAACACAACAAAGACATAATAATCAACTGGTCATGATAATCAACTGGTCAAAGTGCAGTTAACAAATACAAAAGAGGGGTTTGGTCAGAGACGACCTAAGCAATACTATGCGTAAATTAATCTAAGATCGTGAAAAGACTTCATAATTTTCAGTTGTCTAAAGTTTGTTTAGCACATGCAGTACAGGAACTGTTGCCGCATTCTGAAGAAGAGAATCAAAGGCTGAATAATATGATAATGCCAGGTAAAGGGTTTTGTAAGGAGCTACGACTAAAAAGTAAAGGTGACGGCAATGCTTCACTGTCATGGTAGCGGCAAAGGGTTTATTTTGCTGCTGGAAATTAAATGTCACGGCACACATCCGAGCAACCGATCTACTAGTCTTAAGTGGCTGAAAAACTGTCCAAGGCAGCTTCAATATCGTCAACGTTGGGGAATGCCGCCATGGATTCAAAATATAAAGTTTTCGCGGAAGAGCGATAGCAAGAAATGCTTCCCTATTTCAGCTACGTAATAGAATCTTGACCAATCAATCCGCGTCCACAAAACTCTAAAAAGTCTGGGCAAAACCTTTTGTGCCATTGTATTGCTTAGGAAGACTTACAAAAGTATCTAGTAAATGATGTGCCACATATATTTCCTTCGAGTTTTGATTGATTCACTACAGTATCACTGTCCTTTGTGACCGGCCAGAGTGATAATTTTACTTTTGGTGTTACGACACTCAATTGAAAACACTCAATACCTAATATTCACCCACACGCCATCGCAACTGACCTATACCTATATTTCACTACACTAGGCTAAACCATCATTAGAGGGGTAAGTTTCTAAAGAAACTGTGGTGCTGCGTCGGTGGGAAGTATAACGAGATAACTGGGTTTTATCAACTGGGTTGATAATGTGAATTAGCCACCGTAAAGGGATTCGAAAGCTGACGTTTCGAGCGTTAGCCCTTCCGGTCGGAGCGAATCGTTCGCTCAGACGAAGGGTTAACGCTCGAAACGTCAGCTTTCGAATCCCTTTACGGTGGCTAATTCACATTATTAACCCAGTTGACAATGCAGGGCCCCACTAGGACTGAGTAAGTAATTACACAGACCTTTTGAACCACATCTTGATTGTTGATGGCAGGATAAGGCTGCTTTCCCGCACTGAAGATTTCCCACGTTAGAATGCCTATCAAAAAACGATCAATGCATCGCAAGAGTTAACGTTTAGGAACAGTAGTGAAATGTCAAATTTGACGATTTCTATATCGTTAGTAAAAGTTCAGAAGCGTAGATGATCTTATTTTTTGCACGGATCTTGAAACAGATTTGGCCTAACCGTGACTTTTTACACCGTGTTCAGAGTTGTGCGGGGAATCTGAGGGTGAATTCTGCCAAATCATCTAAGACGACTTTACTTCAGATTGGATTGGATTATGCGTGGAACTAGATGAAAGCGAGAACTAGCCAAATGGAATAAAGGTTAATTTTAGAAATTTAGTTTCTGCATTTTATATTTGCGTTGTTGTAAGTAGTTTCACGTTTATGACACGAGTTTCGGAGTCACTGATTTTGGCGATGAGAAAGTTAGGTTCTCTGTCACTTTTCCACGATTTCTCTCGGCAGTGTCTTGTTAGCAATCTACCTGATCGTTTAGGCTCTCTGTTATGACGTCAGTTCTTTATGTATATGCCCTCTTATCGATAATAAATTTCGTCCTCACTTTGTCCAGGTTGCTCAGTGAGGATACTACACAAACCAACTGTTAGTCAACCATACAAACA
>Ga0126343_10000791_pt1 | contig 13289 bp, 5 predicted proteins | sample Cyp2metagenome_FD_92531 | JGI IMG/M metagenome (GOLD analysis project Ga0126343, IMG submission 92531) | Coral microbial communities from Lord Howe Island, Old Settlement Bay, Australia - Cyphastrea 2 metagenome | ecosystem: Host-associated > Invertebrates > Cnidaria > Coral ... | reverse complement strand
TCATCTCATCTCATCTCATCTCATCTCATCTCATCTCATCTCATCTCATCTCATCTCATCTCATCTCATCTCATCTCATCTCATCTCATCTCATCTCATCTCATCTCATCTTATCTTATCTTATCTCGTCGTCGTAAAGCATGTTAAATTACTTTGCATGAAACAGTTAATTAGCTTACTCTGCAAGAACCAACCTTTTTGGCGCCTTATGACGGCCATCTTGGGTCCAACATTGCACTTTAATATTTCTTTGAAGATCAAAATATAACCGAATTTATCAAAAGTAAATCCAAAACTATTTAACAATTAGACTATGATCGCGATCCCGAGTTTTCTACGAGCAGACTGTCACTGGCAAGGCGCAGCCGAGTTGACTATCGCTCGTAAAATCGAGGGCGTGTTGTCTAATTGTTTTAGTATGAATTTACAATGGTCTGATTGCGTAAAAATGTGAAGTTCAGTGTAACGCTTTATAAAATCTGTTTTATCGTGTTTACATCGGCAATTCAAAGGTTGCAAACACTCCGCGAGAGGGGCACAGATGTGTAAAACAAGCATTACGTGTTCAAGAAGAACGATTTTCATTGGATATTCACAACTGTTGTCTATCAGCAGATAGAAAACAGTGAAAGAGCCAATCAAATATACAGATTCACAATTTATACTAAAGTGTTTTATAAACCAGCTCTAGTTCCGCGATGCTACTCAATAAAACGGGAAGAAAGATTATTCCAGTCGTTAAACTGCGATTGCCATGGAAATGTCAAATGACGTTGAGAAACAGACGGAATATTTACTTTCCACCAGGGTTGACTTAGCTTGGTTACTAAGCTCGCCAACTTTGCTCTCTCGGCGAGTAAACATAGCATGGCGACAGGTACTACATGAAATTTCCATTTAATGGAAAAACGTCACTCGAGCTCGAATTCCAGGAACCGGGTATTCTAAAGTATGACTGAGGAATTTCCAAAATGATTGCTATCGCAATTGGCTCAAAATACTTTCAAGAATTCGTAGTCAAGGCACAAGTGCAGTGGTTTCGTTGATCGCCAGCAGGCCAGATCGATCGATCAAAATTTAACTGTAAATAAAGTCAACCACAACAAAGCTTATGGGTACTGGGTGAATTTATTTTTCATAGTGTTTCGTATGTTTGTTTTACTGCTTGACTTGTAAATTTAGTCACAATCGATGTACATGTAAGCTTAGTGTTTTTCTACATATTTTTAACATAAAAGTTGAGACTTTGTAAAAGTAATTAACAATTATTCACCGAAGTGGAGGTGAATAGTGATGGATATTTACCGAGCCGTATATACCACACAAGCTGAATAATTAGCGGACCAAAACTTTATTTTATGTAAGAAAAGAGGTCGAAAAAGTTGAAAATCTCTCGCGCCCGTGCTCGGAGGTGAATAGTACTTGCTAATCACCTCCGAGTTAACCAATCAGAGCGCGCGTAAAGCACTATTCACTTGTGTGGTATATACTAATAATAAATACTTGTTAAACGACATGTGCTTTACATATCACGCATTTTTTGTAAAAGTATAAATACTGTAAAATAATGTATGCCTCGCTTCATAAAGTGAGAAGAGAAGGCAACCAGAATTGTAAGTAGCTTTACTGATTTTCTTGTACTTTTCATAGTTAGTCCTACATGTATCTGTAAAATACTGTAAGGTAAACCACAAAACGTAACTGTAGTTATTATACTCAGTGTTTGTTTAAAAATCTGCTTGGTCGACGTCTCTTCCCAAAGGATAAACATATATCCATTTCACTTCGAATTAAAACTTCGGCCTCATTCCTGTGTGCAAACGAACAATGACGTCGGTACTTGTTTTGAATTTGCAGTTTTTGATAATTACCACGGAAAATTATATGCTAGAACAACTATACGCCCTTAGCTTTGTAAACATTTAACAATAATTGGACGAGGTACTTTGAGAAAAATATGGTGATTTTTCAATGGCGAGCAGAGTTAATTATTTGCCAAAGCCAGTCCTAAGGCAAGTAAAGTATTAGCTAGTTGACCTGCGAGGCACTAACAAATTATGATATTTTGTGAATAACCGAGTTTAATAATTGTTTTATCATGCGATCGCCCACGTTTGTATTCATATTTAAAACTTTCCCTGCCAACTAATAGAAGCGATCGGTCATTTTTCACACAAGATCGTGATTACAAGTGCACATCAGCACAACATCATTTGCAGCAGAAACACACTTAGTCGGTGTTACGCCTGAGCAGACTATTGTAAGTAGTTATTCGTAGGTCACGTGGTGGGCTCTCAGCCAGTGAGAAGAACAACAAAAATGCATCGAGTGATAATGGTTGATATTTTCTTTTACCTAGTCTCGTTAAATATTCACCATTTTGCTCTTCGCCTTGGACGAGTAATTGTTAAATTTGTGCAATATAGCTCTAACACGTGGCTTGGCGCTAAAAGTAATATACCAGCCACATTGCGTTTTCCAACGCCATTTTAAACTCTGTTTGTATAGCATGTTAGTCTCATTACCAATTGCTTCTTAACTCAATTCAGAGTGGATGTGCTGATGCTGGAGATAACCTGCGATAGAGAAGCACTCCTCGTCCAGGAGGAGAAACAAATACTACTAGCCACTTAAGAAACAGAAGCCGAAGATACATGTAAGCTCCGAGAGGTATAAAACGGTTGGGCTGAAGACCGTTTACGTTGTCATGTCAAAACTACAGCATCTCATCCAGTAGCAGCACTCCTGGTCTTTTCACGAAACTCACTGTTAACTTTAACTTTATTCTTTCAAAAATTAATTGTCTCAGGTCTGACTAGTTAATATATTTTACTTTATTCAAAAACTTGAAGCCAAAAACCATGCAATAAATAAACTGGGCTCTGGAGGCAGTGTCACTTGACAAGAACATCATCAGATGGACAGCTACCTTAGGGACCTTTTCTTCCTTTTACGGTTGTGTTTAATTATAACAAAACAGCTGCCTGTCTTTAATTTACACTGCCGATGAATTAAAGACGTATTCTTATTTTAGATAGACGTAACTTTTCCCCATTTGTGATTTTTCATGTTAATGAAAGGAGTTCAAAGAGGCGCTGAGATGAATATCAGACCTTTTAGTAATATAATCGCCATAACAAGGCCAACACTTAGAGAAAAACCGGCATATGCCTCGGCGATTGTCACGATCTTTGAAGCCTGACGATACGAGTTTCAGACCTTTTAGTAATAGAATTGCCATAACAAGGCCAACACTTGGGGAGAAACCGGCATATGCCTTTGCGATTGTCACGATCTTTGAAGCCTGGCAATATGGTCTGAAACACCTGCGTCTAAGATAACATTTTACGTGTGCGTCATACAGTAAACCAAAAAGAAATTCAGCGCTGACCCAAAAAGATAGTTCCAAGTCTGTTCAGAAAACCGTTGAGAACTCCTTTCAGAAATCTATTCAGAAGTCTGTTAAGACTCCTTTCTGAACTGCATTCAAAAGTCTGATAAGCAGTCATTATATTAGTCCTTTAGTCTAACAAATTTTATACGATGAAATTTGATCGTTTGTTCCACTGTCGCTTATTCCTCACAATTATCATGCATTTAATAACTCCATATAAATGAAGTGAAAGATAAATTTAATATTGGCGAGCTGGTTTCTTCATTAATCTACCTAATCTTGATCGCCGCAGAGTAGATAAGTTCCTTGCAAAAGTCATTTCATAGTATGTGATGGTAAATAAATAGCACAAAATTTATTCTTTACAGTCAGCAAATGCTTTCAAGTTAGCCGTCAAATGAAGCAAAACCACTGACAGTTCATTAACATGCAAAAGAGGATGTGTTTTAGTTTCTTGAAAGGACACAGCGCAATATACCACAGTTTGCTATTCAATTTCCCTTAAATATTCTGAAAGAAATCATTCTTAGATTGTGTCATGACTTGTTGACTGCAAATTTCTCGAATTTCCCATTCACCAAAACGACGGTCTCCGTCAATTATTTCTCTTTAGTAGGTGTGGCTTTAAGATCTGTATTAGGCCTTAGGCTGCTCGGCTTAATAACTCATGAATTCTGATTTTCCCTCTTTTCCCGTCACTAATTCGTGACTTGGACGATTTTTTTCCGTAATTCCGTAAGTATTTCTTAGACTTAACGATGGTCCTTCCTTACGTGATGCTCCGGATCTTCCTAACAATACTCGAACGGCTTGCCGGAAGTCATGCTTGCGATAGACGTAAAGAAGAGGATCCAAAACAGAATTAAAAAACTTAGGATAATAAAACACTGCGTATTCAACGGAGACAGGTAACGAAAAGAAATCATCCTCAAACTGGTGCTGCAGGTCAAGAAGGAAATAAGGAAGCCAGCAAATGATATAAACAACGATCATGCTCAGGAAAATTATTGCCGCTCGTCTTTCACGAGTGTGGGAACGTCGCTGTTCCATCTTAAAACGCAGGCCCGTGTTGTTCTCCTTGATTGCTCGCAGCTGTTGTCTCAAAGCAAGAAATATTGTCGTGTAGCAAAATATCATTGTTATAAGTGGTACCAAGAAGAACAAGATAATGCAAAATATGTCATATATGATGTTTATTCTTGCGGTTTTCTCGTCGCTGTCTTCGTTAACATTTATATCGAGACCAAGCCACGACAGTTGAATCAGGGCGACAAAGATGGCGGTTAACCACACTGAGAGAAGTAATGAGAGTATCCTTCGCTTCGTAACCAAAGAGCGATAGCGAATGGCGTGGACAACAGCAACATGGCGATCGACAGAAACTAGAAGGAGGTGAAGAACAATGGAAATCGAGAAGAATCTCGTCAGCATCTGAGTAATGGCGCAAACCACGGTTTTTTGAATTGCAGAGCAAGCCAAATACAAAGGTATTCCGAGCACACCACTTAACAAGTCTGAAACTGCCAAGCTGCCAAGGATTAAGTTCGTTACCGTTCGAAGAGACTTCACTTTTGCAGTGAGACACAAGATTAGCGAATTCAATGCTGCGATGAGAATGGCAAGGAGTAACGGAACCGTATCGAATTCTGGGCTGAAGCCAAGGATATCCTCTTCTTCTTCGTCTATACCTTTCACTGGGTCGTTTTGAAGTCGACTACTTGTCGAGTTGTTCATGTTGAAAAAAAGATCGTGCTCACAGTAGTCACAGCTGATAGTGAACTGTTGATAGCAATAGTTACTGATTTAATGAAAGCAATGTTGAGCAAAGCTGTCAAACGAAAGCCAGTGAATGTGCGTCATCAAACACGCTGCAGGGACAATGTATTGATGTATGCATGAACCTCGCGAGAAATGAAGGCATGAATAAAACTAAGAATTGATGGAAATTTAGCTTGTAACACTGAGCTGCCAGTTTTATGACGTTGTATACTGCGTTGCTTTTTCGGTTTTGGTCGACTGCCATCTGGAAAAAAGCAATTATATGTAATAGATAAATAAATAAATAACATATATTAAATTGAACGAAAGGAAAATTCATCAACGTACACCAGCCGGTTTTCAGCCTTTTCACGCGGGACCTCTCTCCAAGTTAAATTGGAATACATGATGTAATCTACGTTTGGTAATAAAACGGTTGCCCGGTTCTGTGTTATTTGTTCTCTTCGCATGGATCAATTTATATATGACCTACAATAATTAAAGTGGGAATATTGAAACATGTCAAAGGCGATGGCAATTGTAGGTGATTACGGAGTCCCGAAATTGTTAGCCCGAAAATGTCCATCGTAGGCCAAAATCGCTTTTTTCCTGATTCTGAAAAGCTGATTAATATGGTTTTACGGTGTAATAATGATGTTACCATGTTTGGTACTGAGTCTGCTTGTATAATTATCCACTTGGCAGAATATTAACACCCGCCTCCTAAAACCGATTGTGTAATTAACACACAAAGATATTGAGATAACCATCAACTCAAGTCAATTTCCATACGCAGTCAGTTTACTGTCGAAACGAGCAATATTTAAAATAATGAAGTAGATAACACAAGATTTGTATATTGATCTTACGTATGCTCAGAAGCCATGCTTATACCCTAAGGGCCCGTGAACAGTTGTGACAATATAATAGGTTTACCACTAAGTATGGATCGAGAATCGATATCCCCAACTTCGGTTGCATGCGTGATTACAGGACGAGTGCTTTAGTGAGCCCTCAGTGAACGTTGACAAGCCCGTAGGCGAGTGCAATTTGTGAACTTTCAAAACATCGTGAGTCGTACCTATTAACCCCTTGTCAGTTGCTGTGTGCTAGGAGGTAATATGTTTTTTAATCATTCATTAAAATAAAAATAAATTAAAGAAAAAAATACCAACAAAAACTCGTGTTGGTCTCAAAGCTAACTCTCTTGTCCCATGCCTCCATTCGTATTCGTGTGTCTCCCGATCACAGCCGGCATTATGTATTCTGAGCACGTTTATAAACTTGATGACAATAGCAACTGCCTGACAGTCACGTACATTTGTTCGTGAATGATTGTCGAGTTGTTATGCTCGCTGTCGTATTTTTGTGCTTAAGAATTGTACCTGTTTACAAAGAATCGCAAAGGCCATTTTAAGGAGTACAACTTGGGTTTAATTCTACTGCTCTTAAAAAAATAAGAATAGAAGACGTTCGTTGGATACATACTGCAAAAGATAACTTAGAAAACGTAATTATCAGCAGTAAATTACCGAAAAATATGTGAATACAAATTAAATCTATCAAAACAAAAGAAAGAGAGATTAAAATTGGGACCTGTAAAAGATCGATGTATTTCTTCTTTTTTTTCTCTTTCTCTCTTTTACACTGTTCACTGAATCTCAGACACCGCAATCAGGGAACATTTCCGAAAGTAAAATGAAACATAGACAAAACCGTCTCGTCATTTGAAAATCTCTTTGTCTGATATGATCTATAATTCATTATTTCAGCGTCATGCATCACGAATCAGTTGAACCTTCTATACGGTTGACAACGAAGGATGTATTTGGGATGCGTGCTTCACAAAAGGACTAAACTGAACATTTGCTGTTTAAAGCTTTACAGGAGTAGTGCATCAATAATGACAGAAAATAAAGTTATCAAGCCAAAGCGGAATGCGGCAGAATAACAGCCTCATCTAATCGACATGCTTCCTGGCTGTACAGCAATGGCATTTACACAGACACGATTTCCCAAACTTGGAATTGTATCTGTTTCTTTTCAGAAAAATTAACTTTCATTACAGCTGTCTGTACATGTTTAGGAGCTGTTTGCACTGGTTTATTGACTTAACTTAGTTTTTCTCAATTTTGGTTGTTTCCTGCCGTTTCGTAAAAGCAACAAAAAAGATTCAAGATGGAGGATTCAAAGCGTTTTCATGTCATGTAACATATACATCATCATTGCTTACATTTTCTTGAGGCTTACGAAGGGTAGGTTGGACTCCGACCACTCTTGATCGAACAGGGTAAAAAGATCACATTTTAAACAGGGTTAAAGTTCTAATGACTTTCATTTATTGGGTTAGAATTAAATGTCAACATAACTCGAAGAAGAGGCTAGGCTCGATTTGGTGATAATTGTTCTAAGCAATGACTTTCCCCATGTTGTCCCCGCTGAGATCCTTCTTCGTAGGTTTTTTGCAAACTCAGCAATGAGCCCTTGTCTGTTTTTCTTCTGAGTACACGAAAGGCCTGCCGGAAGTCGTGCTTGCAGAATACGTAAAGCAGTGGATTTAACAGAGAGTTCAGAAATTTGGGATAGTAAAACAGTGTGTACTCAACTGAGACTGGTAACGTAAAAAAGTCATTCCCAATCAGATGCTGCAGGCCAAGCAGGAAATAAGGAAGCCAGCAGAAAATATAGATGCTTATCATGATCACAAAAATTACTGAGGCGCGCCTTTCCCGCGCACTGGATCGCCGTACGTTCTTCCTAAAAGACGGCGTATTGTTTTGCTCGATTATTCGCAGCTGTTTTCTCAAAACCAGAAATATTGTGATGTAGCAAGAGATCATTGTTATAAGTGGTACCAAGAAGAATAAGACGATGCAAATTATGTCATAAATAATGATTACTCTTGCGGTCTCCTCGATCCCTTCGTCAACATTCATGTCGAGACCAATCCACGAGAGTTGAATCAGGGCGACAAAGATGGCGGTCAGCCACACTGAGAGCAGCAAAGAGAATATCTTTCGCTTCGTAACCAAAGAGCGATAGCGAATGGCGTGAATAACAGCGACATGGCGATCGACAGAAACTAGAAGGAGGTGCAGAACAATCGAAATCGAAAAGAACTTTGTGAGCATCTGAGTGAATCCGCAGACCACCGTTTCTTGAACTGCCGAGCAAGCCAAGTAGAAAGGTATTCCCAGCAAACCACTAAGCAAATCTGAAAACGCCAAACTGCAAAGGATTGAGTTCGTTACTGTTCGAAGAGATCGAACCTTTGTAGTGAGAAACAGGACAAGTGAGTTGAACAACGCGATAAAAACTGCAAGGACAATTGGAAAGGTGTCGAATTCTGGGCTGAAACCGAGGATCGTCTCCTCTTCCTTATCGTCCACATCATCTAGTGTGTGGTTTTCCATATGACTTGATAAGTTTACCATATTAAAATGGAATGACTGGCGAAAGATGACAACCTCCTGTTGCTGTCGACGGTTAGTAAGAGTGAACGATGAAAACAATAAAGACAATCTTTAAACAGTATCTTAGATGTGCGTCATAAAACGCGCCTGCGCACAAAGAAGACTAATAAAGAGAATAAACATTGTTTCAGCTGAGCACCGTAAGGCCACTAACAATCACTGACGCTCATCTTGCAGCTGACAAAGTGGTAAACACAATATAAAAAACTCAAACGGTGTATGGTCCTAAGAACTCCTAATAATTGCTTTTCAGGGTTCTGACTGCGTTTACACCTGGACCAAGCTGTTAACTTTCTGAAAAAATACATTTTGCAGCGTTGTTTCACTTCTTCGTCGTCCCCAGTGTTCATTTAACAATCATAAATTAGGAAGTATTGAAATATACCAGATAGGCGATTTGCTAGTAAATCACTAGTACTGATCATCTGAGAAATTACAAAGGTCCGCCACAAAACGTTTGCTCAACGATTCTAATAGGACTGACAAAAAAATGTCATGTGCATATCTCAGGCAAAGTGATTGCTACTAAAAAAATACAAAGGTTAAAGAGTTTTACGCCTTCTGTCGGGGCTATCGTATTATCATTAAGCATTTTTATGTGATTTGTAATTTGTAAAGATGCGGTTACCAAGCAAAGTAAAACGCCTCTAAACATTTGAGATAGCGAGAAAACACTGAAGCCATCGGCGAAGTTGTCGTTCTTTAAAAGTGCACTTGCAATCTGTCAAACAGTCTTTTCTGTTTGTTTTCTTTTAATACTGGATACTTGGAAAGACAGATAATTATTATTATTGCGGCCAGGATGAGTGTGAGGGAAGATAATGAATATTCCAACGAGGAATTTCTTGGATTAACAGAAAACCTAATAATGTTATTTATATCGAGCCATGACCGTCACGCGATGGTCCGTGGGTCAGGTTTGTGTTAAGCATCACTCCAGGAGAGAGAGGGGGCGTACTCTCAAGAATAATGAAAAGATTCTTCTCTGAAGCAATTGGTCCTACTCTTTTAGATCGGAGTCATTACAATTTCCCCTGCCTTAATTCGTGCCTAAAATAAATATTATGAGCCAATACAATGTTTGCGAAGTAAATGCAGCTACAACAGGGAAACGCGGTTTTGAATTAATTGAAATTAGGCAGTGTTCCAACAACAAAACGCTGAAAGACATTACATTTCGCACTGTAGCGTTGAACAAGCCAGGCTGGTTGAAATGTCAGTACAGTTAATGCCACACGAAAACTGAGAAAAGTATCTTTTCCTCGACGAAAACGTCAAGGTTTGGTTTAAGCGCTTAAAACGCACCAACGCTTGGATAATAACCAAGTGGCAAAAAATGAAACTGGATTCCAAAACTCGCGTATTGATTTCTTTTCACATACACGACGATATAAGCATGTTACTGAAACAAACTAACTTACAAGATGCCCAGCAATATAACTTTTTCTCGTCGTAGAATTGACATATATCTAGGTTCCTGTCAATCTTTCGGCGAAGATTGGCTCGGATCTTTTTGACGGCATGAAAGGCTTTAACCTATCTCCATGTAAATATTTCGTTTCACATGACAGTTTGCTCTTATGAAGCCATGAAAACAAAGAAATCATCCAGTGAAGATAATGTCAAGTTTCTACACATTATCAAAACTGCCAATGACTCGCTTTCCCTTGCTTTCGAATCAAACAGTCATGTATTAAACTTTTTTTTTAACTTGCCTTCTTCAACGACTTGAAAAAAAAAACAGCAAATTTTATCTTAACACTCTTAGAAACAAATGAGACACAGAAACTAAATTATCAGCTACCGTTTTGTATGATACTGAATTGTTAGCATTGCTAATGGAAATTCATTTCGTATCAAATTCACACATGGAATCAAACTGAGAATACTTTTTATACATCATCACGCAACGTTTAAGGGAAAGAAAAAAACGTGAGCGAATTCATCGAATATTTAATTTATTCTTGTTTCTTGGACGTGCTGCAATAAATATCTCAAATTCAATTAAATTGGTTAAAATTGTTTTTTTTTTTTCACTCAACTGAGCCAAATGAAATTCAAAAGTGTATTCCAACAAGGAAATTGGATCAAAAATGAAGATTTTCGTTTTGTAAAAGGCAGCGAAAGAGCCTCTGCGCCCGTACAAGTTAATTGATAACTATCTGTTGTATTGACTCCAGCCCTAATCCGTTTTGCAAAGAGCTAGGTAATTTAATTCTACGTGTAAGATTGTTACAAGCTCGCAGAAAGTGTCAACACTAAACGAGGCCTTCATTATTTCGGATATAACAATATTCGAGTCTCATAATTGTTTTATTATACAGATTTTAAGGAAAATATCGGCCACGGCATTGTCGCACTGGATACAGTGGCTCCTGGAATACAGTTGGTCTTGGAAATCATGCATAGTGCGCGCAACCAACAGATTATTCACTAATCTGCTAGCAGGTTAGTGAATTATCTGTAGGTTGCGCTGTTTCCTAGAATTAACAATACCTGTCGATACATGTCTTTAAAACCGAAGAGCGTTTTGCCTATTAAAAATTTATTAGGAGCCTGCTGCTAGCAAGACCGGTTGAAACCTCAACAAACAGCTAGCGTTTACTCCTAGTCAAAGATCGCGACACGAACTGAGACACAGTAATCAAACAGTTAATTAAGGAAGATGTCAAAATTGCAACGCTTCTACTCTTGTAACATATTCCACAATACTACAACAAAGACACGCAAATTTCATCCTCTATGTCCAAGATATATAATATCCTTTCGGAGAACTTGTGTTGTGGAACCAAAAACTTATGTTTTTGAAAATTGCTTTTCTAGGCAAGCTTGGTTTTGGCAGCCAAGGTTAACGCACATATGTGGAACACTGAGTTCTCTAATGCCTTTTCCGTTTGCCAGGGAAACGCTTTATTCTTGAACCTTTTGTTTTGTTGTTTTCCTGTGATAATGTTTGTGTCGTTCTTACGACCTTGGCCTCTACCTCCCCTTGATTGATCCACAGTTAACGGTTGCTAAAGATTATCTTATTTTGCTATGATCTCTGCTTGCCTTATCAAGTCAACTGCTTTCATTAAGGATTTATATCCGAGTACTTTGTTTTGTTCCACCTGGTTTACTCCTGACAATAGTCCCAGACGCAGCTAGAGCTAATACAAAAGTGGGTACATTGTAAAGATTAAAGTCAGTAGTAGTCGGCAGTGTTAGTAGTACCAGTAGCTGTTGATGTCGTAGCGTCGAAGAAGTTTACAAGATTAAACTCTGAACAATTTTCAATCCAGAGTCTCGGTACTTCTTGCTAAGCGAGTGCCGTTTCAGTTCCCTACACATGTTTTCTACTCTGTGTGTTTTTTTCCCATTCTAAAGTGATTCTAACGCACAAGGAAAGAAGTTAATATATTGATAATTTAAATTTAAAATAACAGACTTATATTTCTTTAACATGACATTCTTAGAAGGGTGTTATTGAACAGGGCAACGCAGTATTAGACGAGTGACAGTAATGGGTAGAGTTACAAGAAAACAACTACAGAGTAAAAATTTATGATTAAAATCTCAAAAGAAAAACCGTCTAAAATATGCGTAACGAATCGATGACCTCAGCCCGGCCACCGTCCCGGCCTCAGCCCCGAACCTCACTCCCACCCTGAGTCCCGACCCTGGCTACCAGCCTCCAGGCCCCAATAGGCAGTGCTACTTTTGGTTTATATTTGTGTCATTCCATTTAGTTCGCAGAGATTAAACTGATGTCAGTCATGACTTATTGAGGCCTGGTGCTTACAAGGCTTTTTCACCCGGCATCAGTCTATTAATAGGGCAACCTGATACAGGCAATTATGCAAGTGTGAACAGGACAAGGAAAAATTACCTGAGAAGTTTCGGGAGAGCATTCAGGATAATAAAATTGGCCAGCTTAGTCTCTTTACCTTAGCACAGTACTGTAAGAGGAGAGTATCATCGCTCCTCGCTATTTCGGAGGCAAAAGGGATTGCCCAAATAACATTGTTGAAGTCTGAGTTACGTGTAAATTAAATGGAGATGTTGCGTTTAAGAAGTCATTATTGCTTTAAAGCAGTATGAAAGATAACTTGGATATTTATGCCTTTTTCTTGGTACGGGTGCGGCACAGGTAAATGGCGAAGTCGACAAATTCAAAGATGGTAAGAATACTGCAGCCAAGAAACAGGCCCAAATTACCACCAATTTCACCTGTAGACAAGAACGAAAAGGTATGAGAAACCAAGAAAAACGCTTCTCCTAAACACAAATAGACCAGTGACGTGGGTCGAAAAATATGGATTGGATGAGCCACATAAATGTAATCTCTTGTTCACAATCCCAGTCTTCGAAGCTGAGAGAATCCGACATTAATGCATAGTTCATGAAAGAGAGATACAGTGTGTTTGAAACTAGTCGCCCATCATGCTGGCTCTCATCTCCAATTTTTGTAGCATGTAAAAATTAAGAGACGTCTATCCCCCTGGATGTGATGCTAGTCAGTCACAAAGTTATTCCCCCCTCCCCTCCACCCCGCCCCCCTACCACGCGCCCCACCACCTCGCCACTGGATCTGCAGTCTAATGAAATGACCAGCAAGCCATGTCGCTACTACATGTACTTCGGCATTCAGACGCAGAGATCATACAGAAATTAGCTAGAAAATT
>Ga0126343_10000790_pt1:7500-13293 | contig 13293 bp, 5 predicted proteins | sample Cyp2metagenome_FD_92531 | JGI IMG/M metagenome (GOLD analysis project Ga0126343, IMG submission 92531) | Coral microbial communities from Lord Howe Island, Old Settlement Bay, Australia - Cyphastrea 2 metagenome | ecosystem: Host-associated > Invertebrates > Cnidaria > Coral ... | reverse complement strand
TTTTCCTAATAATCTAACTTCAAAAAAGGCTCGAAATCATGAGATAAGTATATATTTTTCAACAAACTCGATCGTAGACTTGTGTCACGCACCTCCATAACCCTGAACTTCAAAATGCTCTGGCCCCAGTTGTTCAAAGGCTGGATAACGCTATCCACCGGATAAATCGCTATCCAGTGGATAAATGTTAACAAAACAAACCACGCTATCCGCTGGATAGTGATTTATTCAGTGGATAGCGTTATTCAGTCTTTAAACAACCCGGGCCTGGTTTCCAAACGAAGCACGCTATTGAGCTGTAAAATTGTAAACAGATACAAATATACTGCCTCTTATGCCTGATGAGGATAAAAACTTTGGTGGCTCTTTAGTTTTACATTTTAGAAAGTGATGACATCACTTTAAAACGATCTATTGGCTGTTGGTAATTTTAAGAAAAATGAATGAAATAAATCCACTGTCCGAATTCCTGAGTCCACCCAGTTTCTTCCTTTGCAGCGAAAATACCATTTCGTTTGCAGTACAATCATTTCCGGTACAATCATTTCCGGTACAATTATTTCCGGTCTTGGGTCCAAATTGGGGATCATTTGCGGTAGTGGGATCATTTGCAGGCCCTTGCAGTTGTAGGATCGTGTTTACAAAACAATACACAACTGTACTGGTGTTGCAAGGCTGCATTTATTTCATAAAGAAATCAACAACAATATAGTGACAATAACTTTGTAGAGCCGAAATTAAAAATGTAAAAATCATCTATATTCACATATTTTATTTCCTACAATCCCTTTTTTTTGGACGAAATAAGAAAAAAAAAGAAAAACATTGGCTTGACTCGTGGCAGGAGCCCTCCTGCTCGTGGTTGTCTCGTGACTCGGGGTTGAGCTTGCAATTGCCTCGTGTGACGATGCAACTCTGGAACTCATAAACATATTAACAGTGATTGCAACTTTCCAAGCGACTTTTCCTTGAATCAAGAAAGGGACAGAAAGAACTGTAAGTCTTCATGTTCTTTATTCTTTGTGGTTTTTGAATGCCTCTTTTAACCCTCATCTGTGAAATTCTGCTCACCAGTAGATAAGCCTCCTGAAAGTGGAGGCATTACGTGACTGCGATTGTGGCACTAAAAATGGGAACTCGCTTTGTTTGCTATTTGCGGGTATATTTGACATTCCTATTACAATTATAATCAAATTAGCAGTCACCTGCAAAGTAGGAAGGCAAATGCTGGCTTTTGTAATAGGCATTGGAAACTTTACATTACATCATAGGCAGTCCATTTGTGAACTATTTTAACTGTTTGGAGTTCGGGGCTGATAATTGTAAACTGATTTATGTCAAACAATGGAAATTGCTGAAAAAGAAATGTCCTTATCGACGCGTTGGGCTGGCCTTTGGAGCGGACAAGCAAGTCCAAGCTAAAGGTCATAATCACGAGGCACTCCGATAGGCCGAATTTGGCGGCGTTTCTCGCATTGTCAAAGTAGTCTGCGGACGCCTCGTGGATCCACAGCTACTTTGACAATGTTATGACGAAATTCATGATCAATAACAGGACAGACGCATAAAAAAACTGACGTCAATTTGTGGTTTAATCCTGGCATCGCAAAAGTCACTAAGGACAACTTGATTCACAAACTTAGATTATTCGTAACGACGTGTTACGGAACTGCGAGTGTTATTGACTTATTTTATAATATAAAAGGCGTACGTCACGCAATGGTGACCTTCTTAGTGTGGGCATAGATGTCACGCCGAGACCCCTGCAAAGCAAGACGCGCTATTGGCTCTGTACTATGAACAACAACCCTACAACAACGTCCAAGCTCAGAAAAACAGCGTTAGTTTAGTTGAGACAATTGGAAATAGTTCGATTGAATGTTTCTGGCGTTTCGGCTTAATTACATTGTCGCAAAGAAATGGTAGATCCAAATTTAGTAGCCAACGAGACATGAAAATTTACAGACGACAGGTTTCTGTTGCAGGTTTCTGTAAAAAGTATATTTCACTGTTGTTTGTTCACTTAGGAACTAAAATATCCACAGTTGTTTACAGCTTCCGTTTTAAATTTACATCACAATTCGCCTTTGTCACACGGCGGCCATATTGTCCCGGGAGACCAAAAACACGCTTAGCCTCGCCCCCACGGTGTTGACTGCGAGGCTCTGCGTGGTAAAACAAAGCGTTTTTGGTCTCCCGGGACAATATGGCCGCCGTGTGACAAAGGCGAATTGTTAGCGTCGGTCTTCAGAAGCGTCCTATTGTTACAAACACGTGCTTGCTTTAACAAACTTTGCCTAGCAGCAGCCTGGATTCAGCTAATACTTTCACAACATTCATAGGGCTCGTTTTTCGGTCCCATGAAATACTGAAGCGAAGGCTACACGTGGTTCTTTGTTAGACGCGCTTTGAACTCTCTCATTGAAAAGAGGCTAATTTATTTGACAGGAAAGTAAATTTCGAACTTTTCAATGTATTATCAGGTGAGTGAATGTCGAAGGGAATCCTCATTCTCGGAACTGATTTGTTAATACTGACTACCTATTAATATACAGGGTCCAATTCCAGCTACGAACTTTTTACAACCAGTCAGTGCATGCTGAGTCGTGCTACTTACTGTATACAAATGCTGATATTTTTACGTTTGCTTCCTACCTGTTTCCGTATTTAAAAACTAGGGCGCTAGACGGTTTATAGGCAGAGCCATTTTAATTTTTTTATGGTTTCGTTCTGGTTTTCGAGGGAACGTAGACATGCATGTTTTACAGTTCTGCTAACACGTGGTGGCTAGGTCTTTTTGTTATTTAGACACGAGTATATTACTGGAAAATACACCACGCGTAAAATTCATACAAGTGGCGAGTGGCGTATTTTCCATAGCCTCACTGATGAAGATATTGATGAATTCTCTGATATCACGCTTTGAGCCTCTAAACGTACTTAGATTTGTTGATGTATGATTGAAACATCTTTGGGTCTTCCTCAGACGGTTTGGAACGGTCGTGTGGCCTTGGGAAAATTTTTGAAGAATATTCGGAAGTCTTCGGTAAGTGGTCGGAAATCTTCAAAAATTGTCAGAAACGTCGTTATCAGTTTGTTTACATGATAAACAAAATAATACATGGTTGCCTGAAGAAATTTGTTTTGTCAATAGCGCAGGACTGCATTGCGGTAATTCCCCACATTATATCGTTATACTACATTTAATTACATTACACTACCTTACTCTACATCGACATTGAGTTACATTTAACCGCGTCATACTCTATTACAGTTTTCCTTTGCATTGTCAGTTGTTGTTACAGTTGTTGCTTTTAACTAGGGAATGAACACTCTACGAGATATTTCATATCTACACGTGCTCATTTACCTCTATTCGTGACGGTGTTGTTTGTCATCAATAGGTTCGCCTAGTCGCATTATGAACGAAAAAAAATCAGCTGTGCGGGTTCACACGTCATTACATAAATAAACAGATAGCGTAAAGTGTGTTTTTAAAAACGAGTCTTGCACGTCCCAGCTGACGTCCTCGCAAGACCTTCCGCCACATTTTTCGCTGTGTCCCATTACGGAGGGTCGCAAAAGAGGATGTTCTTGGGAGAGGCACGAAAAAGTACAAAGTAGTGAGGGCTTAAACAATCGGCACCATAGGGTCTGCATCGATAGGATATTTGTGTGTAATCTGTGAATCTTAACACTTTTTTAAACCCGAGGATATGTGGTTCAAAGCCATAAATCATCTCAAATGTGTAAGTCCCGTGTTTAGACTCGTCACGACTAAAACTGTAAATTCATTTATATTCGTAACGGATTTCATTGTAACCGGCGGTCTAGTCAGAAAGCCTGTTGATCCGCTACGTGTAAGTCAAGCGGGCTTGTCATGAAGCCATCAGGGGGACAACCGTCGAGTGATTTACCAAACTTTTAATTGACCCTTGTAGGTTATTCCGAAGTCCAAAGTAATGAGCGTATTCATGGGCCAATGCCAAACAAATCCAAGTTCGAAATGGCGGAGAGGATGAATGATCGAGTTGGAAAATTACCGATAGACAGAGAAAAGGGCGAATCTAAGGAAAACGGTTACGAGCTCGAAAAAACGGGATGTTAGATTCAAATTTAGATCTCAGTATGTATACAGTTGCCGGCGATAGTTCGATTTCCCATTAAATTCGAATCTTGTGCTTCCTTGACAAAGTCTAATGTGTCAGATAAAAGCTCTCTAGAAACGATCATCGACAAAAAATAGATTGTCTGTAAAGCGTCAGAGACAATTAACAGAGTATGTCCAGAAACTCATTGCTATATTACATATTATTATTATGAACCGCAGCAGCCCTGTTTTCTTTATAACTGTTTTGATTTGCTGTTAGCGTTGTCACGGTCGTTTCCGTTTTACTCCTTTTTCGAATTTTATAAATTCTGGTCATTTTTTTTCATCTCCCGATAAATCAAACTCCTGATAGCTCGATGATCCCTCTGGATTTCCTTCGAAGGATTGAGTTATTGAGAGTCAACTGATTACAAAATATTGCTTGGTTATGGGTCGAATGAACATCAAAATATGGTGCGGAAATATTCCTATACTCTCTAATATGGGTTACTGATGATAGATGATGTCGGTCGTGTTTGTATAAGCATCTACGAGTAACCCTAATGAAGGCTTTGATTTAAATATAGCCTCATGCGCAGACATTCTTTTGGCGTCACGGCAACTGAGTAATAAGCCAAAGGAGAGTCTGGGTAAGAGGCTTTAGTACCTCCCGATATTGAGAGTTTTAGACAATTTGCAATGCGTCGGAACAAAGTGAGAGAAAATGAACTATACCAGGCCAGCGAGAAGCGACCTCCAACCTCCTCACAATATTATTAAGGCGGCACACAGGTACTGTGTTATGAAGGAGCCGGTGCAAATGTTGTAAATGTTAATTAACTTATTATAAACAATGCTTACGCTTAACTACGTATGTAAAAAAAACACATTCCAGGCATATTAATTACATTCAACTCTACTGCGAAGATACTGTATTGCAACTTAACAAAATTGACAATGCGTGTCTTTGAAAATGTCAGTTGAAGGCATTTCCTGTAGACAGCCGGATAACCACGCCGCGTAGTAGGAAGTCGCAGGAAGGCCTCTGCGTGTAAAGCACAGTGATGTAATTTGAACGAAAGGTTTGTAATGCATGCTTCACGATTTGCCAGTCAGATTGGCGGTAACTGTCTTCTGAATTACGTCGATTTGGAAACATTACGTCAGTTGTCCTTTTGGGATATTCCCGCCAAACTGGTGACTGCAGCTTGCAAAATTGTCCTCGTAAACAAGTTTCGCAGCCTCGCCGGAATTCCACGTCAACTGAAACAATCATCCTTTGTTTGAATGTCACGGCCAGAGGGCAATACAGCTCCACTTCGATCAGTCGGTCAATTTTGGCTAGTTCATCCTTTCCAGTTTTTGAAACATTTCGGTACCTTTTCCTTCAATTCTATCACTTCAATACGTTCAATTACGCGGTTTGCGTTTTAGTCAACTTAAGACTCGGATAAGACAATGAAAAACTCAAAATCATCTTTGTGTGCCGCTAGCGTGGACGTGGGAAGTGTATATATCAAGTACGTTTGGAGAACTAGTGCTTACCGAAGCAAATTTCTCGGATAAACTGAAATCGACCGTTTCTAAATTTTGGACGGAAATCACGACCATCATCATGGTCATCATCTTAAAAGCAGCAAATCCTTAAATTGGGGAACGATGTTGAATAGTCGAGGATATGTGAAGCTCGATAAACTGTGATA
>Ga0126343_10000790_pt1:0-2500 | contig 13293 bp, 5 predicted proteins | sample Cyp2metagenome_FD_92531 | JGI IMG/M metagenome (GOLD analysis project Ga0126343, IMG submission 92531) | Coral microbial communities from Lord Howe Island, Old Settlement Bay, Australia - Cyphastrea 2 metagenome | ecosystem: Host-associated > Invertebrates > Cnidaria > Coral ... | reverse complement strand
TTTTTATCAAACTAAAATGACTTTTCTTTCAGAAGCATCGGAAACCATATCCTGAGTTTCAGCCGCCTCTCCTCTCGCTAGTCTCGGGAGATAGGCGTCTGAAAGCACTGGGCGATGATGCTCTCCGGTGACGTCACGAGTCAAATGTAGTAATTTATGAAATTTCCCACGCGACCTTCCTCGCATATTCATAGAGGCGTCTACGTCTAGAAAAAAACCAAGTATCCAAAACTTACAGCGGTCCACTAGTAAAGATTATCATTTTACTTTCAGCATGCTCGGTTAGCTAACGAAATACACTGCAATTAAATATTCCTTGGGCGGATGTGGATCGGGATTTTCAACGGCCATTCGCATGCATGAGTGACCTCTAGAGCAACCAAATCTACACGCGAACTAAATCATTTCTGTACTTGGGGCTACTGAACAAAACTTTTAATAAACCTTATAATTTCGTAACGTAATAAGTTTTATAGGTTTAAGTATATGTTCAGTCCATAGCCCCAACAAAAATACCTACAGAAATAATTTGTTCGCTCGCGTGCAGATTTGTTGATTTCGGGGTCATTCATGCATGCGAATGGTCGTTGAAAAACCCGACAAACGTCGTAGGCAAGTTTGCGAATACATCGCTTCCACTAAGAAATCTGCCTTTTCTTGTTGCAGATTGAGGTTTTGAACCCCAAATGTCAAGCATACACCAGCAACGGCTTTAAGTCTTGTGGCGCTAGCCCGCGATTTTCTTCCGCCATCTTCAGTGAACGGGCGAATTATTTAAATTATTCCCGTCGGGCGAATAATTTAACACGGCAACCAATCAGAACCACTACCAGGTTTCCGGGTAGTGACGTCACTGGACAGCATTATCGTCCAGTGCTTTCAGACGCCTATCTCCCGAGTCTAGCGAGAGGAGGAGGCGGCTGAAATTCAGGCTTCGGAAACCATGGCCGGCCACATTTTGACTGCATGTAATAGTGTCAGGGATTTGCAAAACCTCCTTCGGAATTCGTATATCTCGTTTTCCAAAGCGAAACTCTGCAAAAATTCTCAGAGTCATCGAGCTATTCCAGGTCAAAAGGTGCGTACGAATCGTAAGGAAAGTCAAGGTTTTTCGATGCATAGAGGTCGTTAACAGAACAACAAATTCATCGTCATCGATAAAGCCATCTTTGTAATTAATTAGAAGCAGATTTCGGACCTTTTTTGAGAGCCATAGCTAGAGCAACTAGTCAGAGAACCAAAATTTGTCGTCTTCTCAAAATAACACGCTACTTAACTTTCGTTCAACCCAATCCGCCTTCGGTTGCGAACGTCGTCGACGTGTATTTCGTTGTTGATCAACGACATCACGTGATTGAATAGGTGTCGACGAAGCCGATAGAACTAGAGTTCTGATTGGACAATTAGTCTTGGCGCGAGCGACTCAGCAATATGTGAGCGACGTTGTGATTGGCTAATCCGCAGAAACAAATGAGGTTCGGGTTTGAGCAGCCTTTAGTGGAGAGGATCGTTGCTTGGCGACTCTAATAACGGCTGCGGAGGAGACTATAACCATACTCGTGATAAACAAATCGGATAACCACGAAGCAGGAGTCCGATTTTGTTAATCCCTCGATTACATAGACTTTCTGAAAAGTCCTTCGTCTTGTTTCGCTCGCTCGGCCGCTTTGCGTCCTTAAAAACGGCCGCTTCGTGGTGCAACAAATTCTACCCTGAAATTTACGAGGTCGACTTGTGGCAAGTCTATCTATTACAGACCGAATTGGACTCAGTCCTATTACCATTATCAATCAGTCTGTAGTCCGTTTACCAACGTATTACCTGTCGAATGACCTGTTGAACTTTACAGGTCATTGCATTCTCTCTATGAAGGGCAATTTAAGACTCTCTAATGTTGCTATCATTTTGAAAACTTTTACCGAGACATTTCAGGACTAGAACGTCCGTCATAGTCATCCTCAAGTCCAATCCAATGTTCATCACGTATGTATCCGAGATACTTGTTTACAGTAATGTTCCAATTTTGCTCCTCAGTATCTTGTTTTTAGTTGGAAGCCTTTTCAGAGCCTAATGGCGGGCTCATTAGGTCTGAGTTTTTGTCTGGCTTCTTACGACGCTTCTGGGAGAATTTAAATTAACTTCAACAACATAGGTACTCATTTATTTTTCACAGTAATCATTAAGCCTCCTCGGCCGGTAAATAGTTTAATTTCTCCAGATGTAATTCATTCTCGTCCCCAGAGCCACTGTTATTTTCACTTTGATAATTTATAGTACTGTAGTAAGAAAAACACTTATAGAAATATCGATTCTTTTTTAATGTAACATTACTTGGATGTATTAATAATTTACTGCCTAATGAATAGCTATTATTACCTTTCTCTTTGTAAAACATAAAACTAGCATGCCAGCTTATTACAAATATTTTTCTTTCTCGTGACATCATGTGGTAGTGACCATCTCGAAAGCATTTGCTACTATGGTCACTACGCACCTCTCC
>Ga0126343_10000789_pt1 | contig 13296 bp, 6 predicted proteins | sample Cyp2metagenome_FD_92531 | JGI IMG/M metagenome (GOLD analysis project Ga0126343, IMG submission 92531) | Coral microbial communities from Lord Howe Island, Old Settlement Bay, Australia - Cyphastrea 2 metagenome | ecosystem: Host-associated > Invertebrates > Cnidaria > Coral ... | reverse complement strand
GTGCACTTGTTTGACGAACAGAGTACTAGAATACATTGTTATTTACAACGGGTTTTGAAGGATATTTAGGGCAATAAAATCTTTTGTCAGTTGTCGGTAAAACCCTCCACAAATGTCAGTTGTCAGTTAAATTTTAGGCCATTTGTCAGTTGTCAGTTAACCCCATCCAGACCCTCGTTAAGCGATGTGTCAGGTGTAACGAAACGATGTAAGACGTTGAAGGTTGTAGAAACGGTTGAAAAGCGATGACAAGCGGTTTCGAAAACTAAGAAGTAAATATAGCGAAAACTAAACTTAGACTGACTAGAAACTTGCAAACGAGCGTTAAAAGTGTCAGAAAGACGATTAAAAACGATAACATGCGCAAAGTAAAATATGACATACTTCTGTGTCCGCGTTAGAGATTTTACTGAGGTAACGTTGAACCTTAACTCTTGATGTCAACGCGATGACTTGTTGACTAGAACTGAAAAATCTTCCTAAGCACGCTCTACAAAATACTAGCTAGAACAAAGCATAATAGAGTTCTAAGTTGTGTCATAAACCGTACATGGGCAATAATATCCGTAAAATAACCACAAAACACCGTCAGAAAATTATTACAAAGAAACTTAGAAAACCAGAAAGGGAATACAAAAACCATGAAATATTTGGCATATACAATTAGTGTTGCGTTTTTTTATTTATTTTTATTTTTTTGTTTTCTTTTTTCAGAGAAATCTGAGGACTCGTGCTCTTCGACACCTAAATCCAAGAACGAGACCCTGCCTGTAGGTTGTGTTCTTAATGGTACAAACACCACCACCGTGGACGTCGGAGAATGTGAGCCAGTTGCATGTGTAAAGAGGAATTCCAGCTTTAATTCTACTTGCACAGGCTCCTCCCTATGCTGTGCGCCTCGCTCTTTTGAAACTGCTCATGTTCAGTGTGGATCCCTTGTGCCGTTTGATCTCCCCATAGTTAAAGCGTGTGGGTGTGGAAAATGCGTAGAAAAACAAACGGTGATAGAAGGTAAAGTTGTAGGCCAAGATGACAGCGCAGCCATTTTGGTGGAAGTAATCTTTGCTGGAGAAGTGGTTGATAGGACTGATGCAAATGGTGACTTTTCTTTCGCTGCCCCAAAAAATACGAAAAAGGCGATTGTAACTTTTAGAGATCGGATTATAAAAAAATTTCAAGAAGAAGATAAAATTTTTGTCCTGAATGAAGGACAGACAGTCACTTATCGAGTGAAACTAAGAGAGAAACCAAAGCCTTTCACTTTTAATGCCTCTGAGCCATTAGAAGTGCCATTAGGGGGTGGGTCAGATAGTTTCGCAGGCCTTGAACTACCAGAAAATGCTCTCTTGACTGAAGATGGTTCTGTTTACAGTGGAAATGCAAAAGCCTCAATCAGTGTTACTGATCCTCGTAACCAATCTGATATTGAATCAGCTCCGGGAGATTTCAGTACCATAAGTGAAGATGGCGAGGAGGAAATTCTTGAAACCTACGGTATGATGAAGCTCAGTTTGGAAGATGACAATGGAAAACCCCTGGTCATGTCTAAGCCCATGAAAGTGTACTTAGTTCCGGAAAAACTCAACTTGACTGTATCAGATGGGAATGTCTCTATAAAACTTTACTGGCTTGACAGGAAAACTGGACGGTGGAGGCTGGTCGGTGATTTTGCCGTTGAAGATGGGAGCAAAAGAAGACGAAAGCGCTCCAAGCATCGAATATTTCTCGCAGGGACCGTGACACCAGCCATAGCAAAGGAGAATCTCAACTTTGACATGCCAGACAAAAGAGTCGGCTTAAGAGTAACAACTAACCCAGCTGAGGATGGCGTCATAATTACGGCCATTCGCAAAGATCATAAGGGGTATGTAGAGCGCATTACACAGAATGGTGTCATTTGTATGCCGATATGGAAAGACAAATATTATTACCTTCAAGCTCAAAAGAACCTCAAGTATTACGATCCCGATCCCGATCCCGATCCCGCTCAGCCTTTTACGACGACCTTGCAGCATGTTCAAGGCGATGTAATAGAAGTAGAGGGCACCAGTAATACCGTCATAAGCTCATTTGAATTCTATAGCGGCCTCGTCGACCAAACAGTACCAATTTACTATGACGATGGACCGAGCGGAGAACATATGGGCAAGTGTCGACAATCTCTGAATAGCGCACAATCACAACCAATTGGAAGCCAGTTTGTATTTAAACCACCCCAAACTACGCCCAACGACTATGCATTGCTCAGTACGCCAACAGACATTGCGAACGAATGGTATTCCTTTCCAGATTTTGAAACATGCTTTATTAAAGTGACAATAAGAGGAAATGATATCCTATTTATGGCGGCTAGTTACAAAAAGGATGACCAAGCATCCACTGGTAATTATGGTTTTCACCTCAGGAACACAAGGGCGTCTACTTCTGGATCACAAAGAGTTGTTTGCCTTCAGTTCAGGTGCCCCAGAGAAAATGATCACACGGCCCTTCTTCTGACGCCAATGACGTCACAAGCAACTTGCGTCTTAGCCGAAACGGATCCAGACTTGGTTACACCACAGTCAAATAGTAACAAATGTCCTGGTTCCCTTCCTGAATCTAAAGGGCGAGAGAAATGGCTATGTATCCCTTATTCGGACAGCGAATTGTACAGCACTTACAAAGGGGTGGAGAATAACGGTGAAGCTCGATGTCTAAGAGGTAATCAACTCTATGGTGGCACAGACACCACAACAGTGGTACTCGACACACATTTTTCCGTTAAATATGATTGCAGGTATGTACATTACGTCAATTTACAGTAAACCTTTACACTGGGTATCTGCCCGCAAAGTGACAATTTATGAAAACCGTATCGTCAGTTAAACCTATTTTGGAATTTTCCAGGAATTAAACAGTTAAATTTCTTATCCGTCCGGCTCAATGTCCGTTTTCTGTTAAGTTTAAACCAAAGAAAGAGAGCGGGAAGGGGAGAGAGAGGGAGAGAGAGGCAGACCGAAGGACAGACGAACGGGCAAAGACTGATGGATAGAGAAACGGATAGACTGACATAACGGAGAAGTGGACAGATACCCTATTTGTTTCATGTTTAGTTTCCTGTTTTGAAAGAGGCAGGCGCCAAATCATAAACAGTACTAGCCTTAAAAGATGATTTCCAGTCCGTACTGCGCACTCTCGAGAGCTTGTTCGCAGTTTTATGTTTTGAGTAAGACGTCACAAAATGTAATATTTCGCGACCCTCAATATGAAGTGAATTCATAATTTCAAGTCAACCAGCAACATGAATGCGAAGCTTTGTGCTTCGTTCTTTCTGGCATTACTTGATGACACGACCTTGTAGCTGTAAAATGAAAGAAACAGCTGTTAGAAAAAGAGTTTAAAATTCCTCAAACAGAAGGTAAGCGAATCAATTCGCATTCCATCGGGTGAGACTGGCAGACGTTGGTGTGCTCAGACTGCGCAGCACGGACTGGAAATCACCCTCAAACAGAACTGCCATCGTTATGGGTGCACCTTTATAAATATAATAATTATCCAATCAACAAGATTGCAAGAGTTTTCTAAGGAACATAATGTTTCTGTCACATAACAATGTAGCATTCACCTAAATCTACGAAATTGTTGAAAGCAATTTCACAATAATTTATCGATCTTCAATCTTTGGTGAAAGGTCTTGAAGCGCGAGTAAAGGAGACAAGGAATGGACTGGGTACTTTAAAACCGGATTAAATATTTCGGTATTCATTATTCATCGAATTACATTACTTACGCACTGGTATCGGCAAATGTCGGCTGTGCTTCTCACAACAGTGACAGCAAACACTAAAGAGATAGCCATATCTTCCGAGACGTCTGCGGCTCTAAGAGTTTTCAAAATAGGCCATGAATGCAAGTGAGGCTGGCGGTGACCTTGTTGCAAGAACAACAACTCAACCCACATAAGACACAACACTGGTGGGAGGCGAGTGCTCTCATCACTGCGTCATCCCTGCTCCCCCAAAACTAATAGATGGTCCTCTAAACTAACAGTTGTCCTACTCGAGTGCACTTGTTGTCGCCACTCAATGCTTTTAGCTTTGCTAGCGTATTTTTCTCACTGCTTTAATTTTTATGATAGCTCAACGTAAGAAGCTCAAGAAGATCGATCGAAAGTGTTCCTCCCTTTTTATCTCGCTTCATTTTACAGTTAAACCAACAAGACGTTTTTCAAGCAATGGCCACGTTGGATCCTCATCAGCATTTTTCAGAAGTGTGACATCATTATTGTATAAATCAGTCTTTAGGCTGTGTATTTTATCAAAAAGCACTTAGCTAGCATATCTTTGCTTTATAAACAAGTTTCTCTTCGTGTCGTTTTGAGCATAGTAGGGCGGCTTTCTGGTCAACTTGTTATAGCGCTAAATTTAGAAAAGTGTACAGTCCAACCTCTCTGTAACGGCCACCTTCGGAGCAGAGGAAAGTTCCTGTTGTAGAGGTAGCCGTTATGGGGAGGTAGGGGTGTAATATGACACCTGCTTTTTTTCAATTTATTGTTTATTTTATTGTACTTTTTTGGGGGGGGGGGGATGAAACTTTTTTTCCACAAAATGCTTATTCTAGCATATAGTAATTAAACTGTATAAATGAAACAGAAACTTGACAGGAAGAGAGACACCAAAGACGCGAGGTTTAGATCAAGTTTCGTCACCTATAACGGGGACGGTCCAATCGACAGAAATCGATGTTTGGTATAGCAATCGATTAATCGACATCAACCGATAAAATTAGTTAATTTGGTATTGATTGATATCGATTTTTATCGACTGGATACCCTGGGCCGTTTACATTTTTAAAAATGGGTTTAATAGTCGTCGATTACTGTGAAACTCAGAAAACCATGAACACTTTGACATGTTTGATTTGATTCTGAACGTTAAATTGTGTAATGAACTATCAAATCACGGCTACCCTAAAACGAGGAACGGGGAATCGGAGAAAAGGAATGGGGAACGGGAACGGGGAATCTTTAAAATGGGGAATATTTAAAAGCGGGAAGCTTTAACAATGGGCAGGTGAATACCCTAGCACCGGTGGCCCAAGCTCACAATGCGTGGAGTTGTTATTAATTTTTTAATCTTCGTGTGAACGTTCAGCGAGACGTGACTTAGATACCACAACAACAACAACAACAAGGTTTATTTGAACTGTAACATTAATTAAACAGCTAATTGAACAAGTTATGAATTAAAAATACATACAGTTGCTGGTCACCCAAAATAACTAAAGCGCGTAACTAGTTGGGTGACCACCATTTATTAATTGAAAATAGATATACCACCGACATCTTCTATTACATAACGGCCGAGTTTGGCTACGCGAAACGTGACTTTCGTCTTGTAGCAATACGGTGATGTTGTGTTACAACGGTTTGAATTTATACAAATGTTTGTATGGGGAAAAACGGTAATTTTGTTCCTTTTATAATGAAAATGACCCACCTCTTTTCTATTGTCATGTTGCTTCTCAGCTCGATCCAAAGCCTTTTAAGCGTATCGCTTTTTGTTTTTCCTCTGCTAAGAAAGAGTAAAGGCTACACACTCGATTCTGAACTGACCCCAGCTCGAAGCGAAATAGAAAACCACTGAAATTCTGCCAGCCGCCCCAATTCCTCCGCTGAATTTCCGTACCTTTTCAGTTAAATTCCAAGCCTAATTCATCGCCACAGCGTACGCTACAAAACCCTGAATCGAAAAATCGCGCACCAAAGTACATGGTTTGTCGAGAACTGTGCACTCTATTCCCCTGGTCAGGGTCAATTTGTTAGCCCGGCATTCTGCTCGGCCTTTGACTGTGTCCATCATTCAGTGGTCCCGGCAGCATGATCACTTAGTCCGGGTGGCTAGCTTTCTTCAATTCGGAGCTTTGTGGCGTGCGCTGTGGAGATGAATTAGGCTTCGAATGTAACTGAAAGGGGGCGTTTAACCCTATACTATGATTCAGCGGAGGAATTGGGGCGGCTGTCAGGATTCCAATGGTTTTGTTCGCTTTGAGCGGTTGATACATTTGAAAGAATAAATAGCCTCCGGTGCGAAACTGAAAGATTCTCGCTCACGTTTCAGCATAGGTTTCCTATTTTAAAGATTCCCGGCTTTAAAGATTCTCCATTTTAAAGATTACCGCTTTTAAAGTTTGAAAGATTCCCGATTTTAAAGATTTCCCGTTGCCATTACCATTCAATTTCCATTCCTTTATACGCGGTTCTCCTTTTTAAAGATAGCCATTAAATCATAAAAAGACACGAGAGAAAATCTCGAGGCCAAAGCTAAATGCCGCTGCTGTTTACGGACTTTCCGCCGGAGACAAAAAAGTGGTTGGTTGTTAGTGGCGTCGTCGACTGTATCTCAAAGAGTTGCCAGGTTTTTTTTTCTCTCACGAAATTAAATGTTACAGTATCATATCGGTACTTAAAGCTAAAAATGATAGGGTTTTGCTAGCGTTAATAGCGAAAGAAAACTCTGCTGGCATAGCAAGAACTTTTGATATTTTCAATTCAAAGCCTTTATAATCTAAACCTCAAAAATAAGTTGATCGGTTCCAAGAGTGTGATATTTGCTTTGCAAGGGCGGGTCCGGAATTTTTCTTAGGAGGGGATGCACTACTAAACTGAATGGCGTAACTGACAGGTGAGGTATAACTCCGCCCCTGCTTTGCCTTTGTATTTTGATTAATTAACGTGCTGTCTCAGTATAAATCGGGAACAAACGTTATTACAGATTATTCTTTTTGTTTCGATTCCTTTGTTTTTTGTAGACGACATTATTTAACGTCATCAAGTATATATTATTATTATTATTATTGTTATTGTTATTATTATTATTATTATTGTTATTATTATTATTACTATTATTATTATTATTAGGGAGCTCTAACAACTAGGACGACGCCTAGTAGAAACTGAATTATTTTTACCAGCGACCACTTCACACGTCTAGATATGTTCAGCGCGCCAATGGCTTCTAAAATGCGCTCAGGCTAAATATGCAATGACAACATGATTCCAAATAAAAATGTGACAAATTAGCTATCGCCGATCATAATTAAAATTTCAGTATGTTTGTCAGCTAACAGTACATTTTGCTCATCTTTGTAGATCTTCGGTTAAAAATTAAATCTCTACTTAAAATTTCACCAAAATGTTAACCAGCTGTCAGTCATGCCCTTAATTCATAAAAACGGACAACTAGCACTACTGTATATCCCGTTAGATAGGAGAGAAACCTCTGGATATCATTCATATCCACAGCACATAGCCGTGCTGAATGCTCTTTACTGCAAATAGCAAATAAAAACATTTCGAGTTTTATAAAACTTGAAGTTGATAACGTACTTAGTTGTTGACAACTAATCGTCTAGTTTATGGAGACCCTTAATGAAGCTGACGTTTAGGAGGCCAGCCCTTCATCAGCGTAAATATATAACCACTTATATAACTTCCGAATTTACATACAGGTAAATGTAAGCTAGTACCTCAAACTGTCTTATTTGGGAAATAATTGAGATGGTGATCAAAATTCTCAGGAATACCAAATTCACTTCCGCGTACATTACAAGAATGAACCCGGATTTCGAGCCCGAACAAATTCAGGAACCTAGACGATGTTCTCCACTTTAATTGTTTCCCAATTTAGAGTGTGCCATGCACAAGTTGGGAATTTTTCAATAGGACATTACATACGTAGTACAACGTAAAGCTGTGATTTCTTTCCCCTAGTACGGCATCGATTTATGAGTTGATTAATACCATAAGTACCTAGAGATTATTGTCTCTTTTAAGAACTGCAAGGGTTTGTTGTATAATGAGAGGCAATTAACTTGCAAATTCGCCTATTACAAATGAGGGTGAACTCTTAATTTTACATTGCAATCAAAACCTAACTGCATATGTAACAGACATGTAAAGGATGAAATGCCTCTATGTAAGCCTATGATTTTACATGCCCTGTCAAGTATAAAATGACAGCAGTCACTTAATTAGAGTAGCCAGGATTTGAATCATCATTAAAATATCATAACCATTATGTTGACTGCTTGCCTCGTGTCTAACGGACATAACAAATCGAAAGACGCCGAAGCCGGCGTGATGAGAATCACGAGAAGTAAAGTTGAGATCGGAATTTACCTCCCTCAGTGAATACTCCCTTGAGGCAAGAGAAGCCACGATATGGGTATTACCACGGTCATTTTTTGGCCGTGCTGGGACTAGGCTGACAATGGCATTTTCCCGCCAAACTCCTGTCTGCTACACTCCTGTCTCCTACATGCCTGCTATGTCATTTTCACTTTCTGCTCCTTCACTATACTTCATATATTTTTGAGGTGAGGAAGGAGGTGCGCCTTATTGGACAAAGAGACCTCAAAGGGGGGCAATCCTTTTAGCTCTACGCGCTCGTTGGTTATTTTATCACTTCATATCCAACTCGGGCTCATGGAATAATTGTTATTTAACAAAATCCAACTAGCGGTCTATTATCAATGCTGCGTTCTGATTGGTTGAGCTACTACTAGGCTATTAGTAGCGAAAAGCGCCGGCTTTGAAAACCAAAACAATGGCGGCTGAATCGCGTTTTGCTCGAAAGATGTTTTGTCTCGATATTTTTTTGACCAACTAGTTGGATTTTGCTAAAACAATTATTCCTCTCGCCCTTATGGCCTCTGAGTCAATAGCCCATTCGGCCTTCGGCCTCATGGGCACTCAGAGCCCATTCGGGCTCGGGGAATAATTGTTAAAAAACGTGCGTTCTACCGTTTATAAGCATTTTACTAACGCGGTTTGAATCAAAATTGCTGTATAATGTAAAACAAGCTATGCTATTGCTTCTTACGGGGTATGAGCTATCCAAGAAGATAGAGCTCGAGAGGACTATTCGCGAAAACATTAACAAAAAAACCGCGTTTATCTGATTCACTTCGTCGAGGGCACAGCAAGGCCATTTTTCCGCCCTTCTTCCTCTGATGCGACACCGTCTTCTACATTCCTGAATGAGCAAGTCGGAAATGTAATGAGCCCTGCAAACACTAGCCTCCTACGCAGACGCTCTTTGCGCTCGTCGCGCAGTATTCCTCCCCCACGTGCGAGAGGAATATTGCGTGACGAGCCCAAAGAGCGTCTGCGTAGGAGGCTTTGCAAACACACGTTAAATGGAAACATACATAGCGCATAAGGCTCCTCTTATGGTGAAATACTCTTTCTTTGAAAACCATTAGTGAATGGAGTAACTGTCCAACATGAAGCCTATAAAGTCACAATAGTCATAATTCTCATGTGAAATCCTCTTACCATGTAAAATGTTACTTTCTGCCCTTTGTATTTCTTCCCTTAGGGGAGTTGTTAAGACCACTGTACCCTGGCTTGGATTAACTGATTCGCCAGAAGACATGCTCAGCGGGAGACCGGAGCAGGCTGAGCAAACCGCATTATCATTTCCATCATACGTAACTCGTGTTGACAGTTTAACACACTGCTTCTCGAGAAACTTCATAAAAGCTTCATCCCTCGATTTCCATTCTTTGATCATCTACGCTGTGAGGTCACGCAACGCTTTCTCAAGAGATCTTTCTTTGGCCTTTGTTTTGCGTAACTTTTGAGTGACAGAATTCTTTTCTGAATCACTTTCATCGTCAGACGATAAATCTTCGATACCACCCAGCGTTGATTCCCCTTCATTGTGAGAAGACTTACCATCGTCTTCGAAGTAATCAACATGATCGACGTCATCGATTGTTCGTAGATGCTTCAAGACAGCGTATGTTTTATTGTTTCGGTGAGCACTGGGTCGAGTGTTTGTACCGATACGAGTTACTTTCCCATTGCTAGACTTCTTCCTCTTATTTTTCAGCCAATTGTACTTGACTCGCAGCTTGCTGATGGTAGTCTCAATTTGCGGATTATGTTTGAATTTCCGCTCACCGATCTCCTCCTTAACCTTCTCTGCGACCGCATCGATAGCCAGACGGTCGTCAAAATTCTTCTTTATGGTCGCAAAGATTTGCATGTTTGATGCCTTCTTTGCCGTTCTGGTCTCCAGTCAAAATATGAAGGATTTACTCTCATCAACAAGAACTTTGGCAAACTGAGTTAATTCGACGTTACACCACCGTCGCTACGAGATTCCATGCCTTTCGGCGACCTTTTGTTTCAACTGTGAGTTTATCCGTCTCAAAGTTAATATTCCTATCAAGAAATGCGAATCAAATTCGAAAACAATAGCCATTGTTAAGTTGTGACGGACTTGCAGTAGAAGGCAATCTTGAGACAATCCCCTGAGCGTCGAAAACATTGACTTGTAATACACGGGGGAGATTCGAATTTTCGCCAAAAATGAAGGAACCACTTATTTTCCCGAGAGACCGAGCAAACGCTCACGGTACCATCAACTACTTGTACTTAAGGGGTCGGGTGGTCATGGCACTAAATGTCGCTTTTGACACAGAGAGACGATTCTCTTGTAATTAAGCCAACGGACTTATTCGCGTGTTTCATGTCTCTTAGTACAGCTTTTCACGTTAAAAGCATTAAAACTCGCGATGGATAAAAAGGCTTTTTTGTCTTTAAAACAGCCATATCTGATACCCAGGGCATACTGTATCCCACGGCATAAATAGCTCCGTCACTTCTCCTCGTGCTCGTAAACAGAAAGGATGTTGTCTCGCAGCAGTGAGTCGCAGGGTACTATTTATGACTTTGAAAATGGTGCAAGTAAATTTCTCGTTGCATGAAAAGCTTGGAGAAAGCCGTGACTCTGAGGAAAAATTTCGATGCTTGATGCATTTGTAAGGTTTGGACGGTTCGATGCCCGCGCGCCAAGGCCCATACAGAAAACGATTGAATTCTACGCTTGCGTCCGGAGACAAAAGCTGGCAGGGGTGACCTCAGCGAATCGGCTGACCGTTCTGGCAAGGGGAAGGTGTAGACTCTTCAAATTCTCTCTATTTTTCAATGCACGCGAAAGAAACAGGAAGCAGGGTGAGCTCGAAGCACGCAGGGGTGAGGCGGGGAGAAAATCGAAGCCATGTCAAGTCTCACGTTTTTCGCTGGCGCCCAGCTCTCTCCCGATTTCAAGTCCGCGCGCTCAACGATCGAATAAATATACGAGAAAATAAAGAACTGTATAAATAGTCTAGGGAAGGTGAGGTAATATTGGATTCATCTTGTCACAATCCAAGCCAAATTCAAAACTTGAGGCAATTATTATATAAATTTTACTTAAAATAATTTGTAATTTAATATCATATTTGTTATTGTCAATGTTTGTATTTTGTAGTAATTTGCAATAGCAGGTCCACATCAGCCTTTAGCTGCCTTTTTTTGAAACCTACTTATCAAATATTAAAGTATGTATGTACGTATGTAGTGACTGAGGCGAAAACAGAACGCGATTCCGCCAGACCTAGAGGTAATGGTGAATTTCAAAACGGCAAGCCAGAGACTCTAACCAATCTGGTGTTGATTTATACTAGCCGACGTATAACGTATCATGATACATTACGTATCACTTCGCAAATGTCTGCGAGCAGGCTTTCATGCTTTGGACCGAGAACGCGAGCGGCAAGGTCGCGAGAGGAACACGCGAGACGAGACGACGCGCGGCGACGTTGCCTGTTCCGCAACGCGCGTCGTCCGTAAACTCGGGCCGGCAGGAATGCGATAATGTTAAAACACCTACAATTTTTGCACTATTCAGTGTTACCTGCCAAGCGGTCGTTTACGGGAGGTTATAAACAACAAAAATTTCAAACTTTCAGCTCTATAAGTGGGTCGCAGGAGCTCATTACTGGGCTTCTGGTGGGTCGCCATTGCTCACGAAAGGTGGTCGCTTACAGAGGGTCCCCGATGTAGTGATTTCATTGGGAAACTTTTGGCAATTTGGAAAACTCCAATTAGGGAGGTTTCACAGCTCTTACCCTTTCGATATGCAGTCAGGTTGTTGCTTAGCACTGGGTCTATAGTGCTGTCAGTTGTTTGCTCAGTAGCTGCTCAAAGACGTTCCCTATCACCGTTAATACTGTAACAGGTCTGTAATTCTTGATGTCCTGTTTGTTATCTTTCTTAAACACTGGTACCCAGTCACCTGTCTTCCAGTTCAGTGGCCAATCACAAAACTCGATGCAGCGGTTGTATAAATCGGCCGGGGGATAACAAAGCTCCCTACTCGCTATAGATCTTCGGAGGTAATACATGTAGGTCGTGACCTGTGCTCTTGGTAGGATCCCAGTTAGACAATGCCACCGCAACATCCCTCGGCTCGATCGCGTGGAATTTAAATTTTGGAGAGTAACCAGGTGGTTGATGATTGCAACTTTGCGTTATTGTTTGCACACTCCCATTGGTGTAGCTCGTTTCGAATTTATTTTTAGTAAATCTAACCATTCATAGTTTGTACTAAGTTTGTACCAGTCGTAATTTGTATTACTAAAAGCCAAGATAGTCGTAAACATACCAGTCTATAACTAAATGTTCAATAGTATTTCGTCAACTAGAACTTAGTGACGCAATGTCCTTAAAAAATATTTCCTTCCAGAATTTTTTCCAAGACTTTTAAAAGACATCTTGTAGAAGAATAAAGTGTGGTCCAGTTATCTCTTAAAGCTTTCTTGAAATTAAAAGTTTGTTAGTAATTTTTTTGTTCTATGATTGAATGGGAAAGAACTGAGATAGAAAAAGTAAATGTTCGGATGTACTACATTAGAAACGCAGGGTGTACTCCCGGGGGGTACTCCCATAAAGGCCGGATAGGTGTGTGCCGCGAAGGGTCTTAAACCCTGACCCTTTTTAAGGATGAATCAAACGAAAAATGATACCCCATCTAAGGCCCAAACCCTAAAATTGACACCCTATGCAAGGGAAGAACAAAAGGAAGAGAAACGTTGCATGACGATCTGATATCCAAACAACGACTAACCGCCACGGAAAAGCACAATCTTTCTAAAATCACGTTTGTACTACTTTAATTTTGACAGATCATTTGTTTTCCGCTAACTGGGTGTTTACACACTGCTATTTTTGCTGATACAATTGAGGCACCCTATCTAAGGATCACACCGGGACACATGCCAACATAGGCGAAAACGATACGCTATTTAAGGATCGAGAGCCTCCAAAAACCACACCCTATTCCGTGGCACGTACCTATATAGCCCATATAGGGGAGTACCCCCCCCCCCCCCCCGGGGGGGGGGGTGTCCCGTTGGGGGGGGAAACAACTTTTTGTTTCGGGCAAAATTTTCCAAAATTTTTTTTCCCCACCTCTGGTTATAACT
>Ga0126343_10000788_pt1 | contig 13308 bp, 11 predicted proteins | sample Cyp2metagenome_FD_92531 | JGI IMG/M metagenome (GOLD analysis project Ga0126343, IMG submission 92531) | Coral microbial communities from Lord Howe Island, Old Settlement Bay, Australia - Cyphastrea 2 metagenome | ecosystem: Host-associated > Invertebrates > Cnidaria > Coral ... | reverse complement strand
GCGGGCATGATTCGTAGCAATATGACCGGTAAACTGCATCTCACAATGGCACAGAATCACTAAAATTCCAGTCGATATCGCTAAAATTCCAGTCGATCATGAGGGGGGCTGAATAGTTACAATCAATTGCGTGGTTCGTTATCCATAGAAACCACTGTTAAAACCGCTACTTTCAGAAATGATGCCAATTTGATTGGTGCTGTTTTTAATATGATTAATTAGTTGTGTCTGATAAAACCTTGGCAAAAGGTAAATATAATAATGAAATCATCAAAGCTCGCTGCAATTGCAGTTTCTGTTGCCATGGCAGCAACTGCTGCCAACGCAGAAGATACACCTAACCTGAAAATTCTCAGTGAATTTTCCACCGGCTGGGTTCATAACTTCAATCCATGGATTGGGGGAAGGCAATCCATCGATATGATTTATGAGCCGCTGGTGATCTTTAATCAGATTGACAGTCTCAAGCCTCATTTCTGGCTGGCAGAGTCCTACAGCATGAGTGAGGACCTGAAAATATTGACGGTAAATCTGCGCAAAGGGGTGAAGTGGTCCGATGGCGAAGCGTTCAATGCGGACGACGTGGTGTTCACTTTCACTTACCCAAGTCAACATCCGGAAATCGATACCGCCGGTGTCTCTGGGAAGGTTGAGCGCGTTGAAAAGGTTGATGAGCATACCGTTAAACTGCATTTGAAAACGCCGAACGCTTTTGCCCCTTATGATTTGATTGGCGTAAACTCCAGAATTGTCCCTGAGCATATTTGGGCGGGTGTGGATAATCCTGCACGGCAGGCGAATAAGCAGCCGGTCGGTACAGGGCCGTTTACCGAAATCCAGCGTTTTACCCCTCAGGTTTACATTCAGTGTAAAAACCCCCACTACTGGAATCCTGCACTTGCCCTGAAGTGCGTAGAATTTCCTCAGATTGGTAATAATGACACCGCTCTGGAAATGATGGCAAAAGGCGAAACAGACTGGAATGGCATTTTTATTCCGGACGTTGACCGAACCTTTGCGGAAAAAAATGAACATAACAAATACTGGTTCCCGTCAACCGACGGTGTTCGTATTACCATGAACTTCCAGACCAAAAATGAAGGTGCCAGGGAAGCGTTTGAGAGCGTCAGTTTCCGCAGAGCTTTCAACCTGGCCATGGATCGTGATGCCATGATGATGATTGGCGCGTATGGTTACGTCTCCGGTGATAACCCGGCTACCAACTTGCCCAAAGTACTGTGGAACTGGCGGGATAAAGATGCTGATAAGCTCTGGTCGGAGCTCTATCGTTATGACATCAAGGCCGCAAAAGCCGAATTGGCAAAAGGCGGTTTTAACGATCTTGATGGCGATGGTTATGTTGAAACTCCCAGCGGCAAAGAACTCACCTTTAAAATTCAGGTGCCCAGTGGCTGGACGGATTGGGTCAATAATGCCGCCATTGCTGCAGAGGGTCTTCGCCTGGCGGGTATTAATGCCAATGTGGTCACGCCGGAAGCCGCAGCCTATGCAAAAAACTGGGAAAACGGTGACTTCGATGCCACATTTGGCGGCGGTTCGCTGCAGTCATCGTCCTGGAAGTTCTATGATTACACCCTGCATTCCCGTTACGCAAAAACAAGTCAGTGGTGGTCTACCTCCATGACCAATTATGTCAGCCCTGAGCTGGATGATTACATTGAGAAGATGGGCATGGCCGCAACGGAAGATCAGCAACGGCTGTTATCGAAAAAAATTGAGATGCATCTTGCTGAGAACGTTATCCAGGTTCCGCTTTACTACAACGGTGTCTGGTATTCCTACAACGACAGTCGTTTTACTGGCTTCTATAACGCTGAAAATCCAAAAGCGCATCCGGCCCCATGGTCCAGCATTAATCGTCTGGTGCATTTAATGGATATCAAGCCTCGCGTTTAACGATTCAAGAGTGCTCGGGTTAAAACAGTCAAATAATAAGAAACGGGCAGGTATTTGCCTGCCCCGCTCAGGTGTTCAGGGATTCGCATGAGATACCTTCTGCAACGGCTTGGGTTCTACATCCTTGCCTTTTTGGTGGCTGTGACCATCAACTTTTTCCTGCCCCGGATGATGCCGGGTGATCCTATCCAATCCTTTCTGGCGCGTCTGGCGCAAAACGGCGGGCAAATCACGCCGGAAACCGTCAAAGCATTGGAAAGTTTATACGGCTATTCCACCAGTACGCCCTTGTGGGAACAGTTTTTTACCTACCTGCAAAGTATTCTTCACGGTGACTGGGGGATGTCTACCCGATTCTTCCAGCCGGTGGTGGAAGTTTTGGGCAGAGGCATGTTGTGGACTCTGTTGCTGGTGGGCTCATTTTTGCTGATCTCCTACACACTGACGACACTGGGCGGTATCTGGGTTGCCTGGAAACGCGGTTCACGTTTCGACAGCATTCTGACGGTCAGTTCGGTCATAGTGTCGTCTGTGCCGGCCGTGGTTATGGCGCTGATGCTCTATTTTGTTTTTGCCTCTGATTTGGGCTGGTTTCCAACCGGATACGCCTACGACCCGGCATTAGACCCGGCACTGACCGGAGAATTTATTCAAAGTGTGCTGTACCACATGGCGTTGCCGTTGATTGCCATGGTGCTGCTCTCCATGGGCAATATTATGGGGATGCGCTCCAACATGATTAATCAGCTGGGTGAAGATTTTATCGTCATGGGCTGGGCCAAAGGGATAACCGATCGCAAGGTCATGTTCAATTACGGTGCCCGTAACGCCATTTTGCCGGTGATTACCGCCTTTGCCATGTCTGTTGGTGGCATCTTTGCCGGCTCGTTGATTATCGAAATCATTTTCAATTACCCCGGTGTCGGGCAGGTCATGTTTCAGGGCATGGTGGCCAGGGATTATCCGCTGATTCAGGGGTATCTGCTGATGATGACGCTTATGGTGTTAAGCGCCAACCTGATTGCCGACCTGTTGTTGTTGGCGCTTGATCCTCGCCTGCGTACCTCAGTGCTTTGAAGAAGGTTTCTATTATGAATACTGTGTTAACCACATCGTGGTTCCGGCTGAAAGAGTTCTTCCTGAATAATCCCAAAGCGGCCATTGGCATTGTGTTGGTATTGGGCGTCTGCATTCTATGCTTCTTTGCGCCGTTGTTTACCGATTATCTGCCCAATGCCCGTATTGCCCGACCCCATGAGGCTCCAAGTGCTGAGCATATTCTGGGCACCACCCGAATGGGACGTGATGTCTGGTCGCAAGTGATATACGGCGGCAGGATCTCCATTCTGGTGGGGCTGGTGGCTGGCATTTTTGTCATGTTTATGGCCATGGTCGTTGGCATCAGCGCCGGTTACTTTGGCGGTATCGTGGACAACATCCTCTCTTTTCTGACCAATGTCGTGATGGTGATTCCCAGCTTGCCGCTGATGCTGGTGCTTGCTTCTTATCTGGATCAGGTGTCGCCGCTGGTGATCGCCATCATCATCGGGGCAACGTCGTGGCCCTTCGGTGCCCGGGTGATTCGTGCCCAGACCCTGTCTATCCGTAATCGTGATTTTATTCACGCGGCGGAAGTGATGGGTGAAAGCAAGAAGCGCATGGTGTTCTTTGAAGTCATGCCCAACATGCTGGCTATTCTGGGCAGTTCATTCATTAGTACCGTGATCTACGCCATTATGACCGAAGCGACGCTGGAGTTTATTGGCCTGGGTGATCCTCTGTCGGTTACCTGGGGGGTAATGCTCTATAACGCACAACAGACGTCGGCTATTCGAATTGGTGCCTGGTGGGAAATTCTTGCTCCGAGCATGGCGCTGGCGTCCCTGGCCATTGGTCTGGCACTGATCAACTTCTCCATAGACGAGATCTCCAATCCTAAGCTACGTGCCCAGAAGATCATGGCGAAATTCCGCCGTGAGCAAGCGAAAGAAAATAAACGGCACAAAGCGCAGGCTGAAGGCAAAACAGGCAGTGAAATGGTAGGAGGTGCAGTATGAGCACTTTGCTGGAGGTGAACGATCTCTGTGTTGACTACATCACCCTTAATGGTCGGGTGCGGGCAGTCAATAACGTCAGTTTTACCATTGCTGAAGGCGAGATTCTTGGGTTGGCGGGTGAGTCTGGTTGCGGCAAAAGCACCATTGCTTATGCACTGATGCGTCTGCACCGCCCACCGGCACTGATTTCTGGTGGCAAGATTCTGTTTGCAGGCAGAAATATTCTTGATTTTGATGATGAGGCACTGAGGCGATTTCGCTGGAAAGATACGTCGATGGTCTTTCAAAGTGCCATGAGCTGTCTTAATCCGGTGAAGACCATCGAGTATCAGTTCTACGATATTTTTACTGCTCACAATGTGGTTGCCAACCGTCAGGAGTCCATTGAGCGGGCGAAAGAGTTGCTGCGGATTGTGGATATTCCCGAAGGACGGTTGTTCGACTACCCGCACCAGTTTTCGGGTGGTATGCGTCAGCGGGTGGTTATTGCCATGGCGCTGGCCCTTAAGCCCAGGCTCCTTATCATGGATGAACCCACGACGGCTCTGGATGTGGTGATCCAGCGGGAAATCCTGCAAAAGGTCTACGAGTTAAAGCAACAGTTTAACTTCTCCGTGTTGTTTATTACCCATGACCTGAGCCTGATGGTGGAGTTCTGTGATCGCATCGGCATCATGTATTCCGGTCAGCTGGTGGAGGTGTCTGACTCAAAAGCCATCTTGCAGCAACCTCTGCACCCTTACACCTTTGGCCTTGGCAATGCCTTTCCAACCTTGACCGGTGAGTTGAAGGTGATGGTGGGTATTCCGGGTACACCGTTGGATTTGAGCAATGTGCCGCCGGGCTGTCGCTTTGCCGGGCGCTGTTTTAAGGCATCGGCGCAGTGCCACCGGGTAGAGCCCGCTTTGATTCCACAAGCAGGGCGAGGGCAGGTCGCTTGCCATCAGCCACTGCCTTTGCCCACTTTGCCAGAGACTCTGGTCAAGCGTTGTTCTCAGTTATAAGGAGAGTAGGGATGTTGGCTGAAGCACTGCATGAATCACAATGGGTTCCTGACCGGCAGATAACCCTGGAAGCGAAAGACCTGACCATTGATTTTGCCAAAGCGAAATCATCACTCTTTGGTCCCAGATCGTATTTACGGGCACTCAACGGTCTCAGTTTCAAGATGTACGACCATCATTGTCTGGCTGTGGTGGGGGAATCGGGCTGCGGAAAAAGTACCTCGGCCCGGATTGCAACAAAAATACATAAGGCGACGTCAGGGTCAATGTCTTACAAGGGGCAAAATATTGACGACATTGTCAGCAGTCAGGCGTTAAGGGATTACCGGCGAGATGTGCAGATGGTGTTTCAGGACCCGTTTGGCTCTCTGAATCCACTGCACACCATTCGGTATCATTTGGAGCGTCCGCTGAACATCTATTTCAACATCACCAGCCGTTCTGAAATGGAAGACAGATTAGAGGCAATTTTGACGCAGGTGGGCCTGACTCCCGCCAAAGAGGTGCTGGAAAAATTCCCTCACCAGCTGTCCGGTGGGCAGAGGCAGCGGGTGTTTTTAGGGAAAACCCTGGCGATTGGTGCCCACGTTATTCTGGCCGATGAACCGACGTCCATGCTGGATGTGTCCATCCGTATTGGTGTGCTCAATTTGATGAACCAGATGAAGCAGGAGATGGGTAAATCGTTTATGTACATTACCCATGATATTGCCACCGCCCGGTACATTGCAGAAGACACCATGGTCTTATACTGCGGGCATATGGTGGAGTGGGGCAACACCGAAGAGATCACCCAGAACCCACAGCACCCTTATACCCAGTTATTGCTTGCCGCTGTGCCGGACCCCAGTCGAAGTATTCACGACAAACTGCCCACCCACCGCTCCCTGGAAACGCCCATGTGGTCGCCACAAAGCAAGGGGTGCCCTTATGCAGCGCGTTGCCCGCAAGCTCAGGCAGCGTGTACCGAATATCTGCCTGAAACCACAGAGATAGCGCCTGAACACTTTATCCGTTGTCATCTTTTTGCGTGAGACAATAAAAACATGAATAAATCGGTATATGCCTGGCATGATGACCTGAGCTGGTTGGCGGATGCCCATCTGATCAGCTGGACTTCTCAAATAACAACGCTGGCCGAAGCCCCTGCTTTGCAGCAGGGCAGGGCGCTATTAAAAGAGATACAAGCGATTCCTGAAAAAAGTAATGCCGATGAAGCGATTACGGTTCGCTACGGTCTGCAGCAAATGTGCCAAAGCCTGACATTGTTAAATCCTCAGAGCGATACAGAGATTTTTGCCGCTGATAACCTTTCCCGGTTAAGCAGACAATTAAAAAATGCTGTTCAGCCGGGGAAAAACCACCTGATTGCTGTTGACCTTGCCGCTGTCGATCTTGCCAAAAAAGAAAACCAGCAGGCAGTCGTCGCGTTACTGATCACGCTTTACAACCAGAGTTATCACGTTGATCAGCTGGGTTATCGCAGTAATCCGGCGGTGACTGAATTTGACCTTCGACTGATTACCAGTGAGGCTGACACCGCCTATGCCTTGAATAATAAAGCCCGCGCTATTTCTGCAGGAATGACGTTGGCACGAAAACTGTCGGATACCCCCAGCGGTGATTGCACGCCTGGCGATGTTGCACGACAGCTGCATTCATACAGCCAGCGGCACCACAACATTCACTGCAAAGTGCTTGATATGAAAGCGCTGGAAGCCCTGTCAATGGGAGCGCTGTGTGCCGTGGGCAAAGGCAGTGTTAACCTGCCATGCCTGGTTGAATTAAGTTATCGGGGCGCGGCAACAGAGCAGCAAGCCTGGGTTCTGGTTGGTAAAGGCGTCACGTTTGACAGTGGCGGCCTATGGCTAAAAAATGGCGCAGGCATGTCCACCATGAAGTACGACATGTGTGGTGCTGCGGCGGTGTTTGGTGCCATCGAAACCATCCGTCAACTGGCACTGCCAATCAATGTGACCGCTGTGCTGGCCCTGGCGGAAAATATGCCCACCGACAGAGCCATGCGACCTGGTGATGTGGTCACCACTCACGCAGGGTTGACCGTCGAGATTATTAACACCGACGCAGAAGGTCGTCTGGTGCTGGCGGATGCCATCAGTTATGCCCATGAGCAACTCAACCCGGCGGGGATTATCAACGTCGCCACCCTGACGGGGGCCGTGGTAAAAGCGCTGGGTTATGACATCACCGGTGTGATGAGTAACAGTACATCGTTGTTATCGGCATTGCAGTGCGCTGCCGCTCAATCCTATGACCGTATCTGGCCACTGCCGTTGGATGACAGTTTTGCCGGGCAGGTAAAAAGTGAGATTGCCGACCTCTGCAACACTCCGCCAAACGACGCTGCCATTACAGTATCAGCCGGTTATTTTCTGAGTAAGTTTTCGCCTGAACGACCATGGGCGCATTTGGATGTGGGCGGCACGGCATTAACCAGAGAGCCGTTCCTGCAAGCAACCGGACGTCCCATTGCGTTGTTGGTTCAGTTTTTGTCCAATGTTTCATTGGAAGGTGTTGAGGTAGGTGCAGCATGAGTGCGTTTTTGACACGGCTTGAAGCCAAATTGATGTCGTTTGCCGGGCGCATGGCTGAGCAGCGACACCTGGGGGCGATTCGGGATGCTTATATTGCATTTATGCCCTTTATTATTGTTGGCTCACTGCTGTTGGTTATCAGCTCATTTCCCAGTGAAACCTATCAGCAGATGATGACGGGAATTTTTGGTGAACAGTGGTCTTATATTATTGAGATTCCTTTTAACGTTATCTTCTCTACCATGGCGCTGTTTATCAGCTTTATGGTGGCGTACCGTTTGGCACAAAGGTATGACATCGATAAAGTGTCAGCGGGCATTTTGTCGCTGGCAGCTTTCTGGATTCTAACGCCATTCCAAAAGGTAGAGGGGATGGGGGTTGTGATTCCCATGGAGTGGATTGGCACTAAAGGGCTGTTCGTTGCTATGATCGGAGGGCTGTTGTGTACAGAGTTATTTGCTTGGTTGCTCCGTAAAAAAATTGTCATCACCATGCCTGAAGGTGTACCGCCGGAAGTTCAGCGGTCGTTTTCTGCGCTGATTCCGGCGTTGCTGGTGTTGAGCCTGGTGCTGACGGTCCGTGTGCTGTTTGAAGCAACGCCCTACGGAACCATCCACCAGTTTATCTATGAGGTTCTGGCATCGCCGATTCGTCATTTTGGTACGTCTTTCCTTGGCGCATTGCTGACGGTCTTCAGTATCAGTGTGCTCTGGTCCGTTGGTATTAACTCCGGGTCAATGGTCAATAGCATTCTGCGCCCATTCTGGATGGAAAATCAGACCGATAATATTGCTGCTGTCCAGGCTGGCTTGACCCCGCCTCACATTGTTACCGAACAGTTCTTCGATATGATCTGGATGGGCGGTTCCGGTGCCACGCTGTCACTGATTATCGCCATGTTGATTTTTGCCCGTAGTCAGCATATCAGGAATGTTTCACGACTGGCGGCAGGTTCATCAATTTTCAATATTAATGAGCCGGTGTTGTTTGGCCTGCCGGTGATTATGAACCCGGTGATGTTGATCCCTTTTAATCTGGTGCCGTTGGTTCTGGTAACGGTGCAATACACAGCCATGTCAACTGGTCTTATTTCGCCAACCACGGGCGTTTATATCCCATGGACTTTGCCGCCGGTCATCAGTGGTTTTATCGTGACCGGTGGTTTGTCAGGTGCCATTATTCAGTTAATTAACCTGAGCATTGGCGTCATGATTTACCTGCCATTTCTGCGGATTATTGATAAGCAGTACCGAGCCGGCGAAGCAATTGTAGAAGACAAAACACTAAATATTAAACAACAACCGACGTACAGCTGAGTGAATGATATGAACAATCCAACCTGGGGCATTATTGCCACCTGGCGCATGGCGTTTGAGGGTGTTGCCACGGCCAGTCAGGAACTGCGGCGCGAAGTGAGTGCCGAAGCTGCCGTGGTTCAGGCTGTGAAAATGGTGGAAGATTATCCATATTATAAAAGTGTCGGTTTCGGTGGGCTGCCTAACGAAAACGGGGTTGTGGAGCTTGATGCTGCCTTTATGCACGGCACAACCATGGAGATTGGTGCGGTGGCCAGCGTCCAGGATATGGCTAATCCGATTCTGTTGGCCCAGCGTTTGAGTAAGGAGCGCTTTAACAGTTTTATGGTGGGGGAGGGGGCCGGGGCGTGGGCTGTGGCCAACGGATTTGCAGAAAAAATCATGCTGACCGATCGCGCCCGTCAGCATTATGAAAAAAAGTGTCGTGAGACCATACATCGGGGTTTGTCGCCTTACAGCGGCCACGATACGGTGGGGATTGCCGCCGTGGATTTAAATGGCGATATTTGTGTGGGCACATCCACCAGTGGCCTGTTTATGAAAAGGCCCGGTCGGGTGGGAGACTCGCCTATTTCTGGTTCCGGTTTTTATGCCGACAGTGAGATCGGGGCTGCCACTGCCACCGGGTTGGGTGAAGACCTGATGAAAGGCTGTGTCAGTTATGAGATTGTCCGGCGCATGGGGGAGGGGATGTCGCCTCAGCAGGCGGCACAAAGTACGGTCTGCGATCTGGCCGACAGGCTGCTCAAGCGTTATGGTCGGACTGGGGATCTTTCCGTCGTGTGTATCAACAAAGATGGCGAGTTCGGTGTGGCTACCAATATTGATAATTTCTCTTTCTCTGTTGCCACGGCCAGGCATGAGCCTGCGGTTTATGTCTGTTCTTGTGACCATGGCGAGACAACGTATCAGCTCGCCAGTGAGCAATGGCTGGATGCTTACCAGGCCCGTATCACGGCACCGATTGTTTAGTTGATGCAGCGAGTGATTTCCCACTGGGCAGTGGGTTGAGTGTGTGGATGGATTTTCCGTATTCCACACATCGGACCCACTACGTTACCGTGTTGTCAAAAGGGAAATTTCTTGCCACCGCCGAGCATGCCACCCAGGCCACCGGGCATCTGCTTTTTCATGGACGACATGCCGCGCATCAGTTTGCTCATGCCGCCTTTTTTGGTGACTTTTTTCATCATTTTGCTCATCTGTTTGTGTTGCTTGATCAGCCGGTTGATGTCCTGAACTTGGGTACCTGAACCGGCAGCAACCCGTTTTTTGCGTGAGCCGTTCATGATGTCCGGATTGGCTCGTTCGGCCGGAGTCATGGAGTTGATGATCGCTTCCATCTGGACAAAAATCCGGTTGTCTACCTGGCCCTGCATTTGCGGTGCTATGGCACCCATGCCGGGCAGTTTGTCCATCATGGAGCTGATGCCGCCCATTTTTTTCATCTGTTGCAGCTGGTCGCGGAAGTCTTCCAGGTCGAAGCCTTTGCCTTTTTGCAGCTTGCTGGCCAGTTTGTCGGCCTTGCTGCGATCCAGTTTGCGTTCAGCTTCTTCGATCAGGGAGAGGATATCGCCCATGCCCAGGATGCGTGAGGCGATACGGTCCGGGTAGAACGGCTCCAGGGCGTCAGTCTTTTCGCCCATACCGATAAACTTGATGGGTTTGCCGGTGATCTGGCGTACAGAAAGGGCGGCACCGCCACGGGCATCACCGTCGGCTTTGGTCAGGATGACACCGGTCAGCGGCAACGCATCGCCAAAGGCGCGGGCGGTGTTGGCAGCGTCCTGGCCGGTCATGGCGTCAACCACAAAGAGCGTTTCGATGGGATTGACGGCGTGATGCAGCGCCTGAATCTCCGCCATCATGTCCTGATCAATGTGCAGACGGCCGGCGGTATCAACAATCAGTACGTCAGCGTGTTTGATCCGTGCCTCATGGATTGCGTTGTTGACGATATCCACCGGCTTTTGCTCAGCCGTAGACGGGAAGAAGGTTAGCCCGGTCTCACCGGCCAGGGTTTCCAGCTGCTTGATCGCTGCCGGGCGGTAGACGTCGGCACTGACCACCATAACGGATTTTTTCTGGCGCTCTTTCAGCCACTTGCCGAGCTTGGCTACGGAGGTGGTCTTACCGGCACCTTGCAGACCGGCCATAAGGATAACGGCAGGGGGCTGGGTGGCCAGGTTGAGTTCGTCGTTGGACGAGCCCATCACCTCAATCAGTTCGTTCTGGACGATTTTGACAAACGCCTGGCCCGGGCTGAGGCTGGACTGCACCTCGGTGCCCACGGCCCGGTCACGAACCCGGTTAACAAACTCTTTGACCACCGGCAGGGCAACGTCTGCCTCAAGCAGCGCCATGCGCACTTCGCGCAGGGTGTCCTTAATATTGTCTTCGGTCAGCTTTGCCTTTCCGGTGACGGTTTTCAGTGTCGCGGAGAGGCGTTCGGTTAGGTTCTCGAACATTCTGGAAAGTACCTTGATTAAGGTGTTATGCGGGTATTGACGCAAATTTTCGCCATTATACAGAATCAGTGCTAAAGCGGCATTCATTTCCACCGGGCAGTGCCGGGCAAAGGTCGTTTGTTTCGCACCAGCGAATGTGACACACTTGACGGCGGTCATATCTTGGGGTGATGGACTTATCTCATGGGCGTCGTGTGGATCAGTATTGGTGCGCTTTGCTGCTATCTGGCGGGTACGGTCGGGCAGTGTCTGCGCAGTGTTGGCCATAAGGTGGCCAAGTGGATGGTGCTGTCGATCACCGGTGTCGGGCTGGTCTTCCACGGTGTAGCGCTGTACATTGCCATCCACACCGAGCGGGGCATCAATCTTGGGTTGTTTACCATGTGGTCGCTGGCGGCGCTGGTGGTGACCGCGATGGTATTGCTCAGCAGTTGGCAAAAGCCCTCAGAAAGTCTGCTGGTACTGATTTTGCCGGTCAGTATGCTGGCCATAACCCTGGCCTTACTGGCACCGGTTCAGTACATCGTCTGGAATCCGCCCTCGGTCATGGTGGCTCATGTGCTGCTATCGGTCATGGCCTATGGCGTTTTGATGGTGGCAACCTGCCAGGCCATTTTGCTCTCCTATCAGGAGCATCAACTGCGTATGCACCGCCACACAATACGAACATTGCCGCCTTTGCAGACCATGGAGCGTCTGCTGTTTGAGTTTCTGGTGCTTGGCGTTGTGTTGCTGACGCTTTCTCTGGGCAGCGGGTTTTTCTTCCTGGAAGATATGTTTGCCCAGCGACTGGTGCATAAAACCGTGTTGTCGATCACGGCCTGGTGTCTGTTCACCGCACTGCTACTGGGTCACTGGCGCTTTGGCTGGCGTGGCCAGACGGCAGTGCGCTGGACTCTGGCCGGGGGCGTCGTTCTGGTGCTTGCTTATTTTGGTTCCAGGCTGGTGGTGGATTGTGTGCTGTCCGGGCAGTCGTGCTGGTGACTGTCATGAGAGATCGACGTTTTTTTCATCTCGTTTAACATCATGAAAAGCCTCTCGCTGTGTTGAGCGGTGATCAGCTTGGCGAGCGTTTCTCCCAACGACGCCATGCGTGCATTGAACCTATATTGAAAAAAACCAGACCTATAATCCAGGTATCGAAGAATACCTAACTGACTGGTGGTGAGGTCGGAGGGACGTAAAGATTTATCCCTAACCATCTGTATGCAATGTTCAAATTCACTTGCAAAAAAACGATTAATTAACTCGAGATGATTATGGTCCGCGACCTCGTGCATTTTGTTGATAGTGACATTATCTGGTTGCAGATTGTCTAACAACGCCCTCATCTGTCTTGATTCGTCCTCCGAGTCCTTTTGTGCTGACTCCTGAGCAGCTCTCAGCTGCATGATGAGGAGTGCATCAATAGCGTCATCCGTCGCTCCGCCAAAGAGTGGCCGACTGTGGCTAAACACCGCTTCGTAGAAACACCCGCGGAAGAGGATCTCTCTTCCGGCATCTTTAATCTCGTCGAACTGCTTGGTGAAGCGTTCTTTGTTTTCTCTGGATTCCCCGATACATCGGTCAAGATCGGGTAACTGGCTTAACCATTGCCTTGCCTCTGCCGGAGTGACTGTGCGATCTACAAGTAATCCAACCAGCGTTTCTCTGGGAAAAGTCAGCAACTTACTAATAACGGGAAATTCAGTTATTTCCCAGATGCGACCTGACGGGCTTGCAGAACCGGCTGTTGGCATTGGTTCTTGCGGACGAAGAGTAGCCGGTGTCGCACTGCTCAATGGGCTCATGAGGGTGTTCGCTGCGAAGTGACTAACACCTTTCGACAGTTGGGTTTTCGCTAAGTTCAGGCGGGGCTTGAATTTGTAGGTATTCCTGAGCAATACCACTTCTTATGTCGTGCGAATGTGACCAGTGCCATGGCAATGGCGTTATTAAAGGGCTGAAGCAAGTGCAACTGTTTAAGGCTGACATGGTGCGAAATAGTTGAT
>Ga0126343_10000787_pt1 | contig 13309 bp, 1 predicted proteins | sample Cyp2metagenome_FD_92531 | JGI IMG/M metagenome (GOLD analysis project Ga0126343, IMG submission 92531) | Coral microbial communities from Lord Howe Island, Old Settlement Bay, Australia - Cyphastrea 2 metagenome | ecosystem: Host-associated > Invertebrates > Cnidaria > Coral ... | reverse complement strand
GTCAGCTACATGTAATTACTTCGTGTTTTGATTGGTTCACTTGATTGTCTGTGTCCTTTGTGATTGGCTAGAGTGATTACTTTGGTTTTGGTTTTACGACACTCAATTGAAAACCGCTCTATCCGATCAAAGACCGTGATTCCTATAGCATCACCCACTTCACTTCCGAAGATCTCCGAAAAAATTCCCGAAAAAGGAAACTCACGAAATCGGACTGTGCACTTAGAGAGTTTCTTTTAACGTAAATGCTTGAGCTTTCCTCTTTCGTCGCCAGTCACATGAAATCACGTTCTTAGGGTATGTGTATCTCTGCCACTTACAGTTTCATGGCTCCGTAATACTGTCGAAGGAAGTCCTTAGCCTGAACTTTGACCTCCTCTGGTTCTCTTGGTACACCATATAGCCTCTTGGGTGGAGCTTCTCCTCCGTAGGGGATCATCAAGGAACCCATACAGCGGCCAGACGTGCAGTTCATGGGCTAAAGACACAATCAAGAGCGTTATTTCAAGATACAATATCGGATTCAACTTTTACCTTCATCTGTTCCCTGAAGCCAAGATGGCGCATAGGGCCTCAGATTCAACTTTGTTGGGGATAATAAATACTTGTCATAAGACAGCGTTCCAGTCTGGAATGAATTCAAAGCAATTTACTTAGTTCTCCAACGAACGTCACGTCCTTAAGCTTAGTCTCCCACGCAGACCATATTTTGGGCTCATCTCGCTATATTCCTCCTGTGAGCGAGGAAGATTGCATGACGAGCCTAAAGTGCGCCGAAACTGTTTGCTGACGTAAATGTCTTTTCATTGAGGGTAGACTTCTGGGTGAATCCCGGAAGTCGTATTGAATTAGTTATCTTGGGACGTATGTTTTTCAAACAGGAAACCTAAATTAATAGAAAGTATATGGGTAAAAACAAAAACAAATAAGCGCGTTATGAACTTGAACTGAGAAGTTCATTAATTTTAAAGCAGAGAAAGGCGTTCAGTATTCAACTGACAAGCCGTGTCAATTCCTGTCCTTATCGCTTCAAACTAACGAAAAATGAAAAAATACTAGTGACGTTTAGTAGGTGCCCTGCACAAAAAACAGTCGCCCTTCATCTCTACCTTTGTCCTGGGGTACTTTTTAGGAGGAAAGATCATAAAAACAGATTTTGCATTACTAAACAGATAAATCCAAGATCATTCGGATCATGGCGTCGAAGAATCCACTCTGGGTAAGGATTCTACGGTTCCTTTAATGCAACACGATTCTAATGATCTTGAATTAATTTAAGCAAAGCAAATCTAGTAAAGGCCATGTTTGATTTTGTTCAAAGGTAGTACTCCTTTGACGTTTGTCAAAGATGCGGTAAAGGTGCTTTGTCTTGCGTCACATTTGACGCGCATCAAGTCTCTTTAGTGCCAAAACCAGTGACGTCCGAGCCATGGTGAGTAATCCATCCGTTTGTCTTCCTTCGAGCTGTTGGTAAAGCATATGACGTCATCACCACCTTTTTCTAAACCAAAAAGATTAGTTGCATAGACGCAAGTCATAAGTAATAACAAGAAATTTCTAACTTACGAGTATGGCCTTTTGATGAAGTGTGTCCGTCGTGTACCGGCCGTCAAGCAGGTTTTGTAATCTGACGTATTTTGGCTGCTGGGGTTTTGATATGAAATTTGTCACCGGGCATTTTTTAATTTCACTTGACTCGCTGAGCATTTCGCTTTCACTTGCTATATTAACATGATCCACACTGCCATTAGTCATCACTGGGGCTGGTAGCACTTCGTTTACAACGTGCTGTTCTTTTCTTTCGTCTCGTCCATTCGTCGAGGCTGGCTTCCTTTTGGGGGGTTTTGGCTCGTGTGCTTCTCCATTCAGCTCGCTGTTCTTGTTTGTGAGAGGTTTTGAAGGAGATGTAATTCGGTTTTTTCGCACAGTTTTCACAGCACCTTTGTCATCGAACGCCGTTTCCAGATACGCTTGGAATCCGTCCTTGGCGCGCACTTGTATCACCATCTCCTCGCCAGTGGGGACTTTGTCGAGAATTTCTAACGCCTTGTGGTAAGGCACACTTTCCAAGGATTTCCCATTCACTTCAAGAATGACGTCTCCAGTTTGAATCAAGCCCGTCTCGTGCGCTACTCCGCCCTTGACAACGTGTGACACGGCGAGGTACGGACTCGCGCTTCGCCTACTCGTCACAAAACCAACACCGCCAAGTTTGCGCTTCGCAATGCTAACCGTTATTCTTCCATCACCAGCCTCGTCGTCCATTTTATCTCCTGTTCACCAGCAATGACACATACACACCTAAGGGAAATGAGAACAAATGAAGGCCGTGATAAGCTTGCAACCGTCAAAAACATTTACAATAATGGGATGCTATACGCTGAAAGTTATATAAAGAATGGGCCGTCTCTCGTAATTTTCTTGTCGATATTTCCAATGCGGTTTTGATAAAAAAAACCAAACGGGATTTAAAATAGTTCTTAGCACGAATTTTACTTCTTAGGGCTTCCTATAAAACACGCAAATTGATAAAAAAAATAAATTGCTCTTCAAAAATTGCTCTGTGGCCGCTTTATTTTGGCAATGATCTTGATATTCATTTGATTAATTATAAATCAACGTTCACTACAGAGTTTTTCACGCATCACGGAAAGTATTGAGTTCACGGTAGCGAAAGATTGTTTGCCATGTTTACTGCATTTTGCAAGCGTTCAAAACAAGCTCAATGATTACTTTCCATTTTTCCTCGTTTATCTGATATAAATGGTTTGCTGGCTACTCATTAGCTTGGGTGAGGTTGTTTTGAAGTGTGGAGGAGTGCACTCACATTTAAAAAGGTGAAAAAAAAGAGCCAATCTGGTTTTCAGGGTGGGAGTTGCGAATCTAAGATACTTACGTGATGATAATAAAACGATATTTTTAATGAATCGGTTTTACAGTTATGTACTTGCAGGAGATTTTTATTGTTAGAATTATCATCGGTCTGTGTACCTATAAGAAACTCAACTGAAAGGATAATAATACCTTCAACTATTTGATTTGGATTGATAAATACATTTAGTTTGGCTCTAGTTATCAACGAAGGTTATCAAAAAATAGCATTTGGTTTTAAGTTTAAAGGAACCATGTGATTTGCCTTAAAAGCCCGAACACCAAAACACGAGACAAGATGTTCCTCACTAAAAGCTCAAAAAGATAACGCTTATTAAAAAACGCCTTTTTGCTGTAACATATGTTTTCAAGTTCTAACAAATATAAATGTATAAAGAAGCTTTAATTATAACCATATGGAAAAAAAAACTCGCATCTAGACATAAGAATAAACGTTTTTTTTTGTAGTAAAACGTTTTAAATTAAATTAAAGGGTGTTGAGGTTTAAAGGGATGTCAAAAGCTTTCCAGTACAACATTTCACAGTGAGAGTGCTATGGGCGACCACAGATGATATCAATGACTAGCATATATTTTGAAGAAAGTCACGTCGTAAACAGAATTGTTGTTCGCAGGCCAGCTATCCCTTGTTGGCAACTCTGTGCATTGAGTGGTATTTCGAGGCCGTATATTTATTTTTAGCCTTCAAGTCTTTGAACTGAATCAAGTCAAACTAAACTATAGAATCAAATACGGAGACGTTTCGGAGTTTTTCGTATATGTGGCCGAATAGTTTTCGATATTTGTTATCCAATCAGAAAAAACTACAGGCGACGCTGAGCATTCTCATGTTGACTTCGTACCTCTCGATCAGTCAGAATTTTTCCAAAATGTTAACTTCGTAATTTCAATTCTTCTAGTTTCAGAGAAAACAGCTATTTAATATAAATACCATAGCCGTAGCATAAGAAACATGTTCAGTTATCGCATCGTAATCGATAAGAAAATTGTCAGTGTCACAACACTGTGTTGTGTTGGATTCCAATTCCCATCCCCCCCACCCCCTCTCTCGTTGAAAGATCGATTTTTGTTGAACGATGTAATGAAGCGAAAAAAGTATAAGCGTGAAATTTTGGCATTTTAAACTCTAACATTCTTATTGTGTCAAATTTCACTGTTCAATAACTTTTGCCCCCTCTCGAGTGTTAGTGCAGATCTTAGGAATTTGTCGACCTTACAAAGTTGGATCGATGGAACCAATTTTTCAACATAAACAACTGTGAACTATAAATACAGTACCCGGCAGATGCTTTAAGATAAATAATCTGTTACTCGAGCACACGTCGTTTAGTAGTTATTTGGTTTACGAAAATCTTGCTAGAGCTATCACGGTGAAATCATGGCGAACACAGTGTAAAGCTATCACGACCTATCATTTGCGAAAGTGATGTGTTTCTTTAAACAGCGAAGCCATCGCGATTTAAGTCAAAAAAATTCAACCCCACAAAACAATGGCTTTCTCCATGGTCCCCAAATCTTTCACTACACAAATAGCCAAAAAGGCATCGTCGTCACCCGCATTTCCTAAGCTTTGGTTATTACTAGTTTTACAGTTAATTACAGGGAATATTACATAATAAGATAATTGGTATCAACAAACAAATTAAACTTTGGACAAAGTTTGTGAGCGATAACCAAATGGAACTCCATCAACTAGCTAGAGTTCAGTTCGGTGAAAACAAAAACATGACATCGAAGGTGAACCAGTGTTTATCATAAGTATGGTATTATTTATCAGTAAGTGACCAACATTCATCGCCATTTCGTCGACCTCAACTCAAAAAAATTAAAGAAAAAAATACTTTAAAATGTAATTGAAAATGAATCGAAATATTATGGTACCAAGAAGCTGCAAGACTTACCAATTTTGAGAACGATTCTGGTTTAGGTATGGGATCCAAACTTCAATAATCGTTCAGTCCAGACGCATTTTCTGAAGCTTAGATCATGCCAACTCACATGTTAACGCCCGTCGTGTCCAGGAGATTTTTCCGTTCAGTTCTATTATTTATGCTTTTGTTTTTAGAGTATGCGCGAATTTGGCTGATGCCAAGAAGTGATCACTACCGCCGAGGAAAGAATCGGGTATTCCATGACTCATGATTGCTAATTTTTGAAAATGAATATGTATTCTACTTGAAGTAGAATACATATTCATTTTCAAAAATTAGCAATCAACAACTCTTACTCCGTAGTGACCTTAAGTGGTGCGAAGTTTTAATAACCTACTTTGTCAACTCTATGCAAATTTGTTGTTACTAAAGAAAAGCTGTCATGCATGCGTCAGCCAATTTGTCAAACATTTACTTATTCAGTCATTGGTGTCAGTATGGTAACAGCTAGATTGGTGGTTGTACATGTTATCATAGTTTTCACGCAGATATTTCGCTTGTGAAGCAAGATATCCTTCGAGGCCACAGAATACAAATTGGCCACAAATTGTGGGAAAGTCATTTCGTTACGCGAAAAACTTCGGATGACTTTCCCCCTGAAATAAAGATAATCTGCCTTAAGGTATTCCAAGTCCACAGGAATTTCCAGGAACTAATGTTTAGAGTTTCAGTGGTTTACCAAACCTGGTTCTAACTTATTAGAAACTCGCGCAGTCTTGGGCGACCAGATGACTGGACGAATTAGGTTTATCCTTAGTAAAGCTGTGTCCTTTTAAGTAACAAATAATTAAGTAAGGGAAGTTCTGGTGTTAGAAGACCGATTAATATATCCTTCAAATTAAAGACGAAGTCATTTAATTCGAAATCTTTTCAGAAAGTAATTGAATAAGAGAATAATGCTGCATTGTTTCTGATTCACGTTTACAGAAAGAACATAAATCTGAACCTGCAGTGTACCCAATTTTGCGTAATTTTGAATTCGAGTATAGAGTGCAATATTTTGAACTTACTGAGGCCTTGACATGTGGCTCAAATGCAACTGAATGGAGATGAGAAAAAACTTTTACAGTGCCTCATCAGTTAAATTAAATTCACACTTTAATTTTCGTACGTTATTTGGAACGCAAGCCTTTTTACGAACAAAAGAGAGTAATGGTGTTTTGATTTCATTTTAGTCGCATCAAAAAGACCGCAGTCAATTTTGAAGGCTGTATGATCTGGATTATAATAAGCATCTCTTAAATCGAGTGGTACAGAGTGGCGAAAACCGTTCCATTCCAGAAAGTTCGCCTTCTGTTTGTGTTTTGCGATTAGTTCATAGGAAAGTTGTTAAGATCAAATTATTACAACATGTTGATAATACAACGGCGGTTCGCTCTGTCATCTTTGTTACCTACCCCTGAAGATATAATTAAAGGATTAAGCCATTTGATTTACAGCTTTTTTATGGAAAGGCAAAGATAAAGTAGCTAAAAAATAAAATACGCGAAGTATGATTATGACTGAGTTTTCCATCGTCTGAATTCCATAATGAAAGTAACTTTTATAAAAGACTGGTTTGTTGTTTATTCTTATTTCCTAGTACTTCGTATGATAAAAAATTGCTCGGTATCTGTTTATTTTCCACGTTTTCCCTAGTGGCAATTGCTAAATACTTTAAGGTAAATCCATCGCTTAAATTCATGGCCAAAATTAAAGGCGTCTAGACAGTTGAACAGAAAGTTCCGCTCTAAATTGTCAAATGCCTTACGAAAATCAATGAATATCATCAAACCAGGTATATTTTCTCAGTTTCTGTGGAATCCATAATATCAAGAATCGATCTTAATCGAGTACATTCACCTAAAACTGTTAAAATTCGCTAACAAACGATCCGCGAAAGAAATTAAAAGTGCTTTTCTGTGCTCTGCTCAACAGGCGTAAAGCTTTTCTCCTATTTGTTTGAGGATCATTTCTTCAGAATTTTTCTCAGCTGAAGAGTAAATACCAAGTGATAGTTCATCGTTAAAAAGCTAAAAAGAGACCGCACAAAGCTTAAACATATCTTCATGAATCTACTTTAAACTCATCTTAAGCTTCTAAATGGTGCTTTTTTGTATCGAGCTTACAATTGCAAGTTACTTCCTTTAAAACAACTTTAACTTTTAAACAGAAATAGCTTCTTTTTCAAATATTAGCAGTCACTGAGTAACCTCTCTCGACAAAACCAAAATTGAGTAGATGTCAACTGAACCGCGATTGAAATCCAACGTTAGCTAACTTAAAAGCAAAATTGAACTCGTAAAAAACTTGTTGTACGTACAGTGGCCACACCATATCACAAAGCTGACAGTCACACAGCAGTTCAAAGACTATCGACCTATCAAGCATCGACAACAACGAAAGGCCAGGTTCAAGTACAGAGAAATTATGCAATATTTATTAATAGGTAGGAAGTCTGTGTCACGGTCAAGTGCGTGTTTCATATAGCCGGAGCGATCCATTTCTATCTGAGTGAAATAGGTTTACTCCGTTCTTTTATACCATTCAAAGTCTCGTCTCTTAAGCATTCTGTAGTCTCTCAATATCTTTAGAAACCTTACAAATAACTGGAGACAGACAGAAAACGGTCGGGTACTTCAGTCTCCAGATCCAAATATACATTAACTTTCTGTCCTTTATTTTAATATATTTTTGTAAAACTGTAAATGTATGAGTGAATAAAGTTGAAATTGATGCCTGGTTCCTATAGAATTAAGCGACGGGAGCATTTCTGTTTCCACATGATCTTGGAAAGGATACTCGTAAAGAGGTCAATGCCCAACACGCCAATTTTTATTCGGGTGGGGGGTGGGGGTATTTGCAGAAAAGATGGGTGGTGAGTGTGCCGCTCACTTCCCCAAACCCTTACCCTATTTATGACCAAAATCTGCGTTTTCTACTACCCTATTTATGGACTGAACAAAAATTTGATTGCCTATTTATGACCGTTGCAGCTGACACAGTTGCCTCAACGTGAACATAAGTTGTGAAGGGCTTTTAGCTGTTTTTGGTGACGGTTTTATCTATAAAGATGAAAAGGTCGCTTTTTCTAAGAAACATGCCCAATTCAAGACTAGAGTGCTCAAGCCATACCGGATTTATAACCAAAATGGGCAAATCGATACCCAATTTATGACCAAAACGGTTGAAAAACCCTACCCTTAGGGGCCGCACACATCAATATAGCCCATACAAGGGAGAACCTCCCGCCCCCCCCCCCGTATCTTTATCCATCGCGTCTCCCGTCATTGTTAATGTCTATGAATTTCTCCCCGTTGAAAGGTCAATGACGTGATTGTTGAAAAAAGGGAAATCCAAGGGATCATTGACATTCATTTCAATTAGCAGATGACTCTAGGGAACCTGAGTTTTCAAACTTCGTAGCGTAGAATTGGTCACGATAGTGAAAAAAAGAATGATATGTTAATCATAAAAGATAGCGAATTCATCGTTAAGTCTTGCACTTATTAGAAAACTAAAAAAGACGTGTGAACTGCAGAAAAACGGTATGAGTGTAAGTGATCTTTGCCTTTCTAAACATGAACACGCATTTAATAGTTGCAACTGAAAAGATAGAATGAATTAAACTATTTCCCTGACCCAGTAAACGAACCCATGACATTGCTTAATCCAAAGACTTTTAAAAGCAACTCGATAAAAAGCTGTGGGGTTCAAGCCGACATAAGAGCGAGATCATTCGATAATATTTGCTCGGCGCTTATCGGATATTTTGACAGGATTCATATCATATTTAAAACAAGGCCAAATCAAGGAATGATTACAATGGCAATTCCGAAAACCGTATAGAAACTGATGGAGACAATTACCAGGAAAGAAACATAAGGTGTGCTGTGCAAAAGTAGCTGAATAGAAAGCGGATGTTATAGAACAATGTGTCTTAATAGCATTACGGGTATAACTGAACAGGAATAATTAAAATATTGGAAATATATGTAAACTGTGAATACTTTATCGCCTAACAAAACCAGAATTCGACATATTAAAAATGAAATCGATCGTTTGGAATAAACGAAAACGGAAACGAAACTGTTGTCTCACTTACCAGATTGCGGATTAAGATAATTTGTTGGAATGATAGCAAAAAGTCAGCGATGAATTTTGGTTGAAAATTCCCCTCTTTGCTTTCCAGACACCTTTCGTCAGGGAATATAACAAGATAAACTCGGTATATAGATACAATGTGTACCGTGACAGGCTAATGACATGATTTGCACAAAGATAATTAAAATTTAACATTTGTGTGAGCGGGGCAAAGGAAAACAAATTGCGTTTCAGCTGATTTCATCTCAAATAAATAAAATATCACAGAGCTAATCATATATGTCATCTTGGTACTAATATATTCTTCCTCAATTGTACAACATAAAATTAGGTCTCTGGATTTTAATTTTCAATGACGTTTATTTTACACTTCAAGCACAAAAAAATTTAGATTTCTCACGCACTGTAAATAGGTAAAATATTAATCGGAAATTGTTTATATTGGTTATCTTCCACTGTTACACGCACGAAAATTCTCTCCTTATTTAACGTTTGGCTAAAAACCATGCAGAACAATAACATAATATTCTGGCATTGAGCCGTGAATACCTCGATTTTTTAACTTAACTGTTAAAAAAAGCCTTTTGGCACATTTGTATGTACAAATAGCAAATTGTTATCCGCAAGCCTTATTATCTCTGTACAATTACAATATATTATTTACTTTTCCGCCAGAAATGAAATAGTACAACACTTCATTCGGAAAAGGTTCGTTACACACCAGCGAAATTATCAATATTTGGTGAGGCCAAAACCTCCTGATTTCAATATTGATTGCATCCGACTGATTGGCTAGTTTAGCTGAACTCAGTATAGGATTCCGAAGACCAAGTACATAAAAATATGAGTTTGGATTCTTCGTAGCCTTAAACCTACAGAGATTTCTCTGACTTTCATGCAACTGGAATTTTTGTAGAGATTATTTCAAAAAATATAATAAAGTAGGTTAAAGTAAGCAATAGTCGTTAGCCAATTAAACAGCACGCGTGTAGAAAATATGCCGGGTGAAAGATATAGATGACAACTCACGTGTCAGACTTTAGCCGGCTAACGTTTATTATCCAGTTGCCCTCGAAATGATTTATATTCACTGAGATACAACAACATGCCACAGGCCATTCTTGATACTATGTTACTGCCCAGTCTTGAAAATATGTTATAACCCAGTTTTGAAACTTTCTGAAAGGCTTTTTATACATTTTAAATGCGTGCTCACGTTACGCCATTCGTATTAAGACATGTAAATAATTCAATTGGAGTTAAATTGAGAATGATGTAAGCAATGGAATTGAAATTTTTCGAATTTAAAGCCATAAAACCTTGCTAAGTAATTAGAAATATCTATTCCAGGGTTTGCTCGTCTTGGAAGCAATTTTGTATATGACAGGAGTGACCTTACAACTGACTCATGACATAAGCTCAACGCATGACTTCAGGCACGCATATATCGGACAGGTGATCGTATCTGATCAGAGTTTCATTGACATCAACACGTCAAAATCTATGAATTGTTTTCCTAGACGACGTCATAATATAGCAAACTTAAGTTCATAGAGAAGTTAGAGAGAATCGTTTAGGCCAAAAATATTCCGTGAAGCAAATTGTCTGAGAAAAAGGAATGTTTGGAAAATTACAGTGCCAAGCGGAACGTGTCCACCATTTTGGCGCATTGCTTCAGCACGCCAACATGGACGCCATAATTGTAAACAGGTAGTAAGGAAGTTGCTACCATGCAATATCAACAATTTCAGAGCGGAACTCTTCCGATATTAGGGAACTTAAGCCAGACATTCTTAAAAGGCAGACGTCAACCCAGAAGTCAAATGTTCTTTTCTTTGGGGCGCATTGTCACCTTTAGGTAAAAAATGATCAAGTCGTGAATGCCAAATGCAAGAATATAAGAGCTTTCCAAACGTCTGTGCTTCGAGTTCCCCTATTGCACACTCCCTGATAAATTTCGTCCTGAAAAAGAAAGAGCATGAAGATATTGAAGTTTTGATCAGTTTGCAATATGCCTGGAGGCCCAAAACAACCACGTTCTTCTCACGCTAAGTTTTACCATGATAAAAAAAAACAGTTGAAAAACGTGAAGATTATTAACTATTCAAAAATCCCAGGAAATATTACATGAACGTGAAGTGAAAAATTGCGTTATCGGTCATTGCAAAATGCATTAAAAGGTATCCTGTTATTGGTCAATGAAAGGTATGGAGACACAAACAGCACAGAAATGGTAATTGTATCAATATGGGGAAAAACATCTTTCTCAATTTAAATTTTACAGAAAATAATTTGATTGAGTTTTAAAATCTGTTTCTTTAACTTTTGTCATGTTATTACTTATCTGTGTTATCATCAATGGTTATACAACGGAAGTGAAAACCTTCGCCAGCGCATAAATATATTCATATCCTTATCTACCTCAGACACTAGATTATGTATTGAAGATGTTGTGGTCTTTTTTCTATTCAGAAAATTACTGAGATTTGTGTGGAAATTTTAAAGCAGTTAACGGGATGAAATTGAAGGCATTTTTGTAAAAATACCGTTGGTTTGAGAGATGCAACAACTAAGAGCAATTCAGGGTGCGAAGGACTGGGTACTGCTGGACCAGGCTCCTCAGACGAAAAAAAAACGGTTCACAGCTGGATCCAGTATCCAATATCGCTAGTCTTACAATATTCCTATTTTATTCAATCTTCAAGATTCACGCCGCTAAACTAAACTATGAAAGTGCGACACGCTCTCATTCTTGACGGAATAACCCTTTGACAATGAACCTAGCTGACAATTACTACGTTCGCTTAAAAATGTTAACCATGTTGAAAGTTTTGTAGTTCCGTAAAATTTTTTGTGCTATGATGAACATTTTTACTCTGATGAGCTTGCTTGAACCCATCGTGAAATTCAAGGACGCGTTTTTCTGTTAGTGATTTCGGCTTTATCAATTGGTTTAATTACACAGAGTAAAGTGGTGCGAATAAGTCATTAGACAGACTTGCTTGTTCTACTGTTTACATTTGCCCCCTTCATACAAGTAGAATATCATAAAAAAAATGTATGAGACAGAATACTTTTGTTTAACTTGCTTGTCCCACGATTATATCACTTCACAACTACATACGAGTAGAATCATCATAATTTAAAATGAATCGGTGATAAAACAGAGTACTTTTGTTTAATTGTTGACAAATTTAAGTAATAAGCAAAAACTCAGTTTCGAAAAAAATTATCTTCTCTCCTCTAATCTTAATAATAATCAATTAATGAAACCTTATTTAATCCACCCTTCCCAAACTCCCAAGCTATATTGAAAACATATCTGTATCAGTTTTTACATGAAGCCAATTTAATGCTTTTTTGTAGCTTATAATATTTATTAACCACAAAGATATGTACCGTTGAAAAATAACACTGAAAAGCGTTAATGATTACTAAATCAACTGAGCTTTTCTATGGCTATTACATTGAGTACAACTTCATGAGTATATTTATTGCGAAATGTCTTGTACAATGAAAGTAACTTTACATGATTTTAGCATAAACAGTTACGACGGGAGTCACGCGTATATTCAGTCAGAAGAAATTAGCCATGATCTTTACTTTAATGAATAAACCTTTTTGTCTCAACTGAATAATGTGGCAAAAAAATTGATTCTATTTGGTTTCAGTACAATTGACTTTTATGTAAGACAGATAATCCTAAGAGGCCATTGAGGCTATCCTGTCAGCTTTTCATGAAAAGTCCTATCTGCCCTTAAAATAGAATTTAATGGAAGCTTACAAGTTGCACTTACATTGAATTAAAAATTAAAATGTACTGATGATTGATAAAGTCTCTTGAGAATGTTTTAAAAAAGGTGTGCTTGTGATAGATGACGTTTGGTAGAAAAGTAAAAATTCTAACAGCGAGACATTTGATCATTTGTCAAGACAGCACGTTCTGTAGCCTGCATCGTTTTCCTTTTTTTTACATTTATTTTAATTATGCTTGCATCGAACATTTTCCTGCTCATTATGTTTGCCAAACTAGTATTTTTCATTGCATTATTTGCCTTAAACAGGTCCTTGTTATAAATGTTTACCTTTAATGGTCTATTCGCTTTAAACTTTCACTGAGTACTATGGCCTCCGGGGGCTATAGATACTAATCATTCAAAGCCTTTACTCTTATTGTAACCGCATAAAAACGAAATGCAAGTCGAAATTACGCGAAATCGTAGAAGTGTAAATTAACTTGGGCGTTTATAAGCCTTTGGGCCGGTTTATACCACTTTAAAAAGGGACCTTACGCAAAACACGACGGCAACGGCAACGGGAACGTCACCAAACAAAAGGTTCAATGAGCAAAACAATGGCTTTGCACGTGAATTATAATTCTTGGTACATTTCTTTGGCGTCCTC
>Ga0126343_10000786_pt1 | contig 13309 bp, 4 predicted proteins | sample Cyp2metagenome_FD_92531 | JGI IMG/M metagenome (GOLD analysis project Ga0126343, IMG submission 92531) | Coral microbial communities from Lord Howe Island, Old Settlement Bay, Australia - Cyphastrea 2 metagenome | ecosystem: Host-associated > Invertebrates > Cnidaria > Coral ... | reverse complement strand
TATCCCATACCAAGACCAAAGCAGAGCTAACAGCTTTTCTGGCCCAGAAGGTGATGGAGAGAGGTGAGGCTACAGGGAAGAATGTCGTTGTGGCGTGGGCGACAGAGTGCCAAGCAACACACAAGGACGTGAGCCATTTGCAGAGCGACCACGAGGAAGCGGACACAAAGATTATACTCCATGCGCTAGACGCCTCAGCTGACGGTGCTACGGAACTTTCCATCTATTCTCCAGACACCGATGTTCTAGTGCTAGCTATCAGACGCTATCCAGAGATGCTGGATCAGCAACAACGCGGCGGACAATCAAGTTACAACCAATTGTAGAAGCACTTGGATCAGCCAAGACAGCCGCACTACCGGCATTCCATGCCTTAACAGGGGCTGATAACACGGGTAGCTTCTTAGGAAAAGGGAAACCGACTTGTTGGAAAGAATTTGAAGAGGCCAATGAGTCGATCCTTAGATCCTTAGCCAATCTGGGTAAAGATGAGAAGCCCGACAACGAAACCCTTGATGGGATTGAGGAATTCGTCTGCCAACTGTACCAGCCAAAAGCCACAATTAAAACCGTCAAGGAGCTCAGGTGGTCGTTGTTTAAGAAGAGACAAGCTGAATCAGACAAATTACCACCAACTAAGACAGCTCTGCACCAAGCCATACTACGAGCACACTACCAGTTGATGGTTTGGAACAATGACTGTGTACCTAATCCTGTTTTGCCATCACAACGAGGGTATGGTTGGACGATGGAAAATGATGAGTGGATCCCTGTTATGACAACGCTTTCACCCGCTCCCGAGGCTATAATACAGCTTGTGAAGTGCAGATGTGCTAAGGAACGATGCTCAACGAATCGCTGTCAGTGCCGAAAAGCAGGGTTGCTATGCACGGACCTCTGCAGCTGTTCCGAAGAAGATGATAAATGTGAGAATCAACCAGGCAGATGTGATGATGATGATGATTATGATGATGATGACAGCGATATTGAGGATCAAGAAGATGACGAAGATGCGTTAAATTAGCACGGTAAGTGTTCTAGACAAACACTTTGCCAACGATAGGTGGAAAATATAGCTTTTCTCATTTTTCTACTGCTGTTTTTCAGTTTTTGCTTTTTTGTCTTTTTTAAAATTATGTCGGTGGCTACCAGTGCATTTATCATAAAATGAATGATTGCAAAAAGCCTCGTTTCTATGCAGGAAATTTGACCCTGTGACAAAAGAGGCAGCCCTATCATCGAAATATTAATTTTGAGATTGTTTGACAAGCTATCAAACGAAGCTTCAAAGAAGGTTAAATGCGTTTTTCTGGTCCAGCCTCGTTTTCATGCTCCGTCATGTGACCTCTTTGTAATCAGCAGCTGTCATTAAACTATCAAATTGCTGATTTCTGCCAAATATGAGTAAGTTTGAGAAACTTTTGCATACATTAAACATAGTAATATGTAATATTCTATTCCAGCCTCGTTTTCACGCTAGAAAATCACGTGATCACTTCATAATAGACAGTTGTCAGTAAATGGCCAACTAACGAATATCTGCCAAGTTTGGTGGTTAACCGATGATAATTGGTGAGGTTATAAGTAATTTAATGTACCAGCCTCGTTTTCATGTTTGCTCATGTGAGTCCGACTTTCAACCCTCCTTAAAACCCGTCATAGCAAGTTGCAGAGTTGCCACCAAAACTTTTCATGTTTACTAGACCCTAATGAACACTTCTAGACTGGTGGCTTGCTTTCAGCACGAAATTCCCACGGGATTACATTTGCTCCCAGACTATTTGGGTAAAAATTAAAGCATTATGGATTAGTCGGGTGTTGATTCTTGACAAAAAGACGCTTGATTGCACTTTGTTGCTAGGCAGCTATTTCAAGGCGTTAGACATCCACAGACAACTCAGTGATTGGATCAAAATTAAAGGTATCGTGTTAGGTACAAAGAGCTAGTGAACAAGTAGCCTGCGTGGCAGGCGTCGAAGGAAAAGGAAACGGAAAAAAAAAACCAGCGCGCGACGCGTGAGCGTGAGGGAAGGGAACGTGCCCTCCTCCTCTCCTCCAATACTACCGCGGTCGTTTTGACCCTTTCCCTCCCTTTCTACGGCTTGCCACGTGCAAGCTAATAAGCAAGGGTTATTTACCGGCTGATCCAAGCGCATGAAGGTTAGGGAAAATGTTGTCATTGCTGCAATTGTTGCAATTTACAAATGTAAATGAAACAAGACGTAATTAAAATGAATTTGCAGAAAAGAAATAAGACCTATTGGTAAAGATGACGAAATCGACTTGAAGAAGGAACGACAATTCGTGTATATTTTTTTATTTTATCGACAAAGATTAATTTTGAGGTGGGAAATATTCTCATGAAACCGCACGATTGGCTACCAATAGAGGAAGTGCAGAAGCCAGATTGAGATCACATGATTACCATGGTAATATTTTAGTTGGCGCACAGGAAACATTTTTATTCAACAACTATTCACTGTTATTCTACACATTCTGAAATAGGGTTCGTCAGATATTTTGCGGTAAAACGTAATTATTCCGTCCACGAATATACTTTTAATTCACACTATTCACTGCTGGAGGTCAAATACGACCGGGATAACAAATTCAAACAAAATTAAAAGCAGTTCGATTATAGTCATGGCTCCTATCCCCGGCCCCGGGTGAGCAGCGGAGGTGGGGGAGGGGAGAAAATGTATTCCCACGGGATGAAATAAACCAGTTTTCAATTTTTGTTTCTCTTTTGTTTCTCTATCTATCGCTTGGGCCTGGGGTGAACTGCTGAACTGAATTGCAATTGCTTAAAAATTCCAGCGCGATATGGCTCCCTACAGTATTAACAGTATCCATACCTGAAGAAGAATAAAGAACTATAAATGAACTATGTGTTTCACCTTTGGATTTAAGCTACTTTTCTTTTTCGTCACATGAATGTATTGCAGACTGTTGCCATGGCAACAACCAATCGTAAAGATAAGCTTTTTTTACTCTTTTCCACCTATTTTAAGTCGGCAGTCTTATCAAAGCTATTTCGGACAATAGTTTAATATAACTGGAAAAAAAAGACTTTTTTTTCTGTTAGATTCGTAAATATCCTTAACCTTCCTATTTTTGATTAAAAACGGGGAAACCCCTGGATAAATTTTGTGAAAAAATGATATTGTGAAGTAGGCACCCATATCATGAACTAATGCAAAACCATAGCAAATGCAATTCTTGCGACACTCTAGTAAAGCTGCTCTGTATGAATCTGGTAATAAACGCGCATAAGTCTGGCAAACTGACTCGTCCCCAGTCGTCTTTACACACGTGGCGCAAAGATATTGTGTTTAAGGGGTGATGATCTCATTCTGCGCTCCCAACTCGTCCCGTTCCCCTCGCGCTGTATGAGATTGTAAAAAGACGACTAGGGACGAGTCAGTCTGACCACAGAAAATGCATCTCCATCCACTACAAATAACAGCAGCAGTTGCAGCGCAGATTAAATCTACGTACAATTAAAAATGCTCCAATTTGGCAAACGTTAGTTTTAAATTTGATATTAAACCGTGCACTTGCTATGGTGGTCAAGAGTAAAGAGTAAAGATTAAAGAGTGAAATATTCATCATAAAACGTTACTTAAGGCTAAGGCTTATTTGTCACCACACAAAAGATCCCATAAAAAAACTAAATGAAATGCGGAAACTAAAAACCTGGATTTCATGGTATATATCTGATCTCGAAGTTTCACTGAATGCATTTTTACGTGCCAGTTATTCAACCGTTTGCTGTCAATTGTTCAACTCTTTCCTCCAGGCTCTTCAGCCGTGCCTCTAAGCCAGCGAAAGAATTCAGAGCTGGCGGCTATTGCCGCGCCATTGCCTTGTTCCTCTTCAACACTGCTTTCCCAGGTGTTGAATGATTCCTCTGTAATGATCTCCTCATCATACAAACTGTCAAAATACGACTTGATGAATCCTGAATGGATTGAAAACAAAATAGGTTGATTAACAGAAAAAAAAGGATTCCGGCGTCTGAAGAAACATAATGCATATACAACGTTTCGTTAGACGTTTCGTGCACTAAACACAGATAACTTAAGGGGGGCTGGGTGGGTCACCGTGCGGTGGTATGATATAGCCGAAGAGCCTCATAATGCCATCTATTTTCTAGCCCCTCTGTGGGCTCGTCACGTAATCTTCATCCCCCAAAGATTGCGTGACGAGCCCAAAGGCGTTCCCGTCAGGAGGGTTATTTTCCAGAGAGCGGCTTATAAAATATCCTGCACCGATGACAGAGATTGGGAACCATGGCATAATTTCTCATTTCTAACATACTCTTGGCCAACATGCATCAAATAAAGAGAATCTAATAGTGCTGTGCGATTGCTGCTTAAAAGACGTGGCAAAAAAAGAGATTTCAAGAGTTGAGTGATTTCTGACCAGAGGCGAGGAGACAACTTAAATTCAGAATCGTATCACCCTCTATATTCTCTCCTAAAATGAGGAATGAGTTTGCTAGACTTTCCTAGTTTCTATAAAATTCTACCGAAATGGTTTTGAAAGCAAAAGCTTCACAGTATAGTTGAACTCACACACAACGAGTCGCCTTACTGGAACTTGGCCCGAAATCCATAAAATATCTGATTTCCAGACTCTCCACAGTCCTGATTTACAGAACATCGTAGCGGAAGTTACATGAGGTTAAACTAGAATTCGCGAATATGGCCTGCATAAAGCTCTATCAGGTGTCCATTACTCCTGGCTCTGTACACTTTTAGTCGAAGAGAAATTTGGTGTGGAATAATTAGGAGCTGTCCATAGGGTTATGTAGCTCATTCTCGATCTGTTATCTCGATTGCATCACGCAGCAAATTAAAATAGACTGTTAAAGGAGAGAAGATCATAGATAAGTAAAAGGTTTGTACATTTGTACCTTGTGGGTAGTCCAGCTGGACAAACAGTGCCTGTACCGCGAAAAGAGCTTGGAGCTCTAGATTGGTGTCGTCAATATACTTTCGGAGAAGATTTCTTCTCCTCTGCAAGCGACCAAGGTTGCATTTACACTGGCCTCCGTCTTCTTTTGGAGATAACAAAGAAAGTGAAATAAGTAAAGGAATGTTTTCACAAAGCAGACCAGACAAACCCGGAACCATGGTAACTTACCTCTATCCATTGTGTCTTCACAGACAACCGTTACCAGAGCCCTTATGAAAGGAATTTTTCTGCTATCCGCTGGATAAAGATTTTCCTGGCGAAAAGGAAATAAATTGACCACTTTGACATTTATCACCATAAAATGCAGATATCTTTGCACGGCATTAGGGAAGAGTGTATACGAGTTGATTAGCCTGCTCAGAATCCTGCTAGCTGACGACGATACTCACACATAACCTGCTATATGCCTTTTACTCCCGTTTTTCGATCCGTACTGTAAGTTGCGGACCGAGTTTTTTTCTTTTTTTTTTTGCCTTGCATTTTATCGAAAAAATACAAAGGTACAATGTGTACCGCTCTTCCTTAGAGAACCGGTGTTCATAAGAAATGCTGAGTTTACATGTAATCGAGAAACATCAATGATATTTATTACTTTTTTGATGCAACACACTTACATTGATCCATTCGAATACTTCTTCGTTAGAAGCTTTCTTCTCCAATATAAGAGTCCTAAGTTCGTCCTCAATTCCATCAAAGTATTGACTGGACGAAACAGTGATCTGTGATGAGAAATAGGCCTGCTGAAGGTAAAATGCAACATTAACATTTTACAAAAATAAAGATATTTACTTTAACGAGGAAAATAGGAACCAAACAATGGATAGACTTATCATGACTACTAACTGTCTAATCAAACAGGCGCCTTTGGAGGGGGGGGGGGCGGGGGCAAACCCCTTTAAAAGGGATGGGGGTGCCTCCGTACCTCTTAGGGCATTTAGCCTACTTAGCCTCAATACATCAGCAGCGGGAACTTTCGCGGTACCTTTCAGAGTGTTGAGTCGAGGAAAATAATGCAAGAGAATTGGGTCGCTACCGCTAAGTTAATGTTCCAGAGGTGTAAAACATTCAAAACAGTCGATTTAGTTCTGACAGAATGACGTCTTGATACTCCTAACCCTAGCTTGATGTCAAATAGATCTATTTTTATGAGTACAAGTCGAGTTCGACCGTACCTAGGTTAGTTTTGCTCTCATTTTTGACGTAGGTCAGGTAACATAGCACCTAGAAAGATGGTATGTCGTACATAACACTTAAAGCGGGTGTAAGCAATTGTTGTCACATGAAACGTCTTTGCCCTTGATAGTCGCCTGGGGAGATTCCCATGTAAAAGAGGTACTCCTCGGCTCGTGGGAAATTTTTGAAAAGATCCTTAAGAGGTACTAAGATCCTCCTTTTGGGTCGTCGCTTATTGTGTTTTTCACCCCGTAGAGGGGGCTATTTCTAATTTCAATCTATTCAAATTCAGCCTAAGACAATAGACCTCAGCACGAGGGTATGGAGAATAAGCCTCACTAACTCTGTATTTATTCCCTAGAGCCTCGTGCTACGGTCTATCCGCGCTAAGGCTGAATTTTAATACAATGTATATTAAAATTGGTCTATTAACCATTGAAATGATTTGACAGGGAAACAAGAGATCGATTTTGGATTGAAAGAAAATCTCTGCAGCAACCTATTCAATCAAGCATCATTAATTTCCCATATAGTATTTATTATCAAGATGATATAGAGACTGTTTGATATGACGAATAACTAACAATTATTCCACGAGCGCGCGTAGGATATGAGATGATAGATAGCCAACGAGGCGCGTAGCGCTGAGTTGGCTATAATCATCCAATATTCAGCAAACGCGAGTGGAATAATTGTTTTATTAAAAAGCCTCAAAATTTTGGAAAACTAGACTGAAATGGAAACATAAACGCCCCCAACAATTCATGTTTATACCACATTTGGAATATTCCATATTCACGTACATTCCATATTTGTAGGGTATGGTATAGTGGCTCATATACCACGGCCACTAAGCCAATCAATTAAACAATGACCTAGTTTTAAATAAATTAAGATATTACGATTGCATTTCTTTGTCTTCTGCCCACAGCTGTCCAGGAGTCATCAGCTTCTGGAACATTTCGTCGCTTAGTATCTTGACTGTAAACATTTCCTAAAAAACAGTGAAATTGTCAGGCTCTCTCAAACTCTGTGCTCTCTTTTGATACTCGGTTGGAAATAGTATGGCGGTAATAGCTTCATATTACATGAAGAATTTTTCGAACTTTCCTATTACCATTCGAGCGGGAAATTCAAACCACCGGCAAGACAGTAAGAAAGACAGATTTTCCTTATGTGGAGATGGTACTGGTAAAATTAGTTTGGTGGAGATCGTCACGGCTTTATCCAGATGTCCCTAGTTTTTTTGGGATGTAATGCAACGCTCTTTGGGGGAGGTGTTGGGTGACATTCCCAAAAGCGGCTGCGGAGGAGACTAACACGTCCCTAAACGGACGGAAAGTGACCGGTCGAATGAAATTATAAATAGACAGAAACAAGCTGCCACACACTAAATTAAACTATGTGATTTTTTTTTTTTTTCTATTCTTGAGGGCCTGGCCTGTCACAATTACTTATCACTCACCTCTGCTGGATCGACCATCTAGACCACGCAAATCTCCTGAAAATAAAGTACGAGAACATGAGTGCATATAAGAATCACAATAGCATTAATACACCTCGGTCTCGGGTACGGTTATTTTGCAACAACCAGGCGAAGGAATAAAATTGCGGGAGTCCACTAGTAACACTATTACGATATCCTTTCACCGCGAAAGGTTATCGCGCAGTGGCACTGCAAACTCTCGAGACGTGAGGACTTTCAAGCTTTTCAAACTTAAGGGAAGATAAGCAAATTGTGTTTTAAAGAATACAATTTGACATGAGAAACCACTCCGTTGTACCTAGAATAACACTGATATCAAAGCTCTGAAAACTGTTTCTTACTTGGAAATTCACTCTCCAGGAATATCTCTGGATGGCAGCTCATGAACTCTCGTATGTAGTCTTTGTTGCTCATCTCATCTATTGGTTGATTTAACCTTTTGGCCATCCAAAGACCTTCGCGCATTATGGCTTTCGCCCGCTCACGATTTCCCATTTTGTCGTGCAACGTGGCAAGTGCAGTCGCAATCCAGACTTTCCACTTGTGGTCCGCTTCTAATTCTTTCTCCGCAACCTTTCCTGACTTTGCAAAATAATTCATTGCTTCGTTAAAGTTGCTTTTCATCATGTGACATTGTCCAAAGTTCTTTAGAGTCAGGATACTTTCTTTGCTTTCAATCATTCCGAGATCCTCAATCATTTTAATAGACTCTGCATAATGCTCAAAGCATATGTCCAACTCTGCCTTGCCCTCCGATTTCTGATGAAAAAAGTAAAGGTCTGCAATAGCCTTGTGACTTTGAGCGGTCATAAAATGTTGACCTAGGACTTTTTTAAAGAGGTTCAACGCCTCATTCAGTTTCTGTTCCGCTTCATCCCAATTCTTTTCACGCTTTTGAAATATTCCTGCATAAAGAAGAGTTGCTGCTCTTTCCGGGTGTTCACCTAACTCACGGGAGACTTTCAATACAGCATCAGTTTCTTCTCCTATTCTCTCGTTTTCGTTGGGGTCCTTTTTATGAGAAAGATAACGAATAAAACTATTGCGAAAGTAGACTTCCGTTAATACATTGGCTTTAAACTCAGCATGATTCTTTGTACGAACTTCATCCGCCTCCATCATGAGCTTTCGGTATTTTTCTTTGTCTCCCGCTTTTCTGTATTCGTGCCCAAGAAGGCACAAAAGTTCCACCCTGTGTACTGGATGAGTTTCTGAGTCAAACGTCTCCAACAGCCTTTCCAGGATGGAAATGTAAAATCTCGGAAGAAGACACATTTCTAAATACATGCACATCTGGGGAAGATCGTCGAGGAAGGCTTCACAGGATTCCATGATATCGCAATCCTCCTTTTCTCTTCCTTGCGCGTAGATTTGAAGAAAATACTCAAAACTGTTCCTGTCCGCGTTAAATGCTTCAACTGGCTCTCTGCAACTGCCCTTACTCCAGTACCGGTTAGAATTTTCAGCCAGGCAAGACATAAAGTGAGCACAGGCTATTTTTTTCCCACCAGCAACAAGATCGGGGTACTTAGCAACGCCAATCTTCTTTGCAAAAACTTGAATGAGTGGATGCATCTGATACCTGCTGGGTCCTGGCTTCTCGAGAAGCGATCTCATTCTTAATGAACGAAGGATCGAACCAGGCAGAGTGCGAGAGACTGGGCAGGCTTCCATAACAGCGTCGGCAGCAACTAAGTCAAATTGGCCCGGAAATACTGACATGAGAATCAAAGCATATTGCTGAGGTTTCGTTAAGAGATCAAAAGAAGTCCTGATCACATTTTCCACTGATGTTTCACCGTCATCCAGGACAGTCAAAGGCTCCTCTTCCAGGTGTTTTATGAGTTTTCCTTCGGTGGTATCTGAAAGCAACGATCCAACAATACAAAGCGCCAAAGGATTTCCGCCGCATAGCTCAACTATTCTTTCTGCCTTAGGAAACTTCTGTAGGACATCTTGATCTCTAGCTTTGACTTGTGAGATAAGAATGTTCTTCGCGTCTTCGACTGATAGCTGTTTTAGTTCTACTACTCCCGGCTTCAGGTCGGGATCATTAAATATTTTTCTCGACGTAACGACAAATGTCACGTGTTGCCTCGATAGCATTCGCACGGCACTTAACATGTTTAAGAAGGAACTTCGATCTTCGGACTCAAGTACATCATCTGCATTGTCGAGGACAAACGTGACTCGCGTTTTGATCTGTTTGCTCCAGTCTTTGATCCACTGTTCTGGATACTCTGGCACATGCGTGTGGACTCTGTCACAGTAATGGATCATGTCTGTGGCGACCTCATTGATGTTCCTCTTTCCAAGTAGACTGCAAAACAAGACAGTCCTTTCGTTGTCTGGGGTTGCTAATTCATGAGCTACTTTTTTGGCCACAGTTGTCTTTCCATATCCTGGTCCTCCGGTTATCAAGACAACTGCAACTGTTTCGCTCTGCACGATCTCTTTGACTTGTTGTATTTCTCGGGTACGACCAAACATACATTCCTCTGGTGTTTTGTCCGGAAGGCAGCTGCAAAGCTCCGACATTACTCCTTGCTCCTCTTGATGTTTTCTCCTTCAGCGTTTGAGTCGTTCTTCCACTCGCTGAGTCAGGTCTTGATCGCTCTTCAGTTGATGTAGCTTCTTTTAAAAGACGCTAGCTTGCAGGTCTTTTAAAGACAATGCTATCAGATGTGTCTAATCACATCCGTGCGTTTGTACTAAGTCGTCTTAAAATAGATATTGAGAAACTACTTAATATTATATCACTTTCAGTTTCCCGGAAAGACACTTTCCGTTTCTGAGAAAGACTGCTTGTGTTTAACTATATATCAGGAAAATTATTTGACGATTAAGCACTCTCAGTTTCCGAGAATGAAACTTCCACCTTCTGAGAAAGAGTGCTTGTCATAAGATATATATTAAGAAACTACTTGATGATAAAGCACTTCCACTTTCCGAGAACGACATTTTCAGTTTCTGAGGAAGACTTACGAATAATTCGTTAAATTAGCATATGCTTGTCTCAGGTTGTCAGGTTTGCCTGTGTTTGTCTCATTTTTAACAGGGTTCAGCATTTTGGCCAATAAAACACAATTCTCTTGCCTGACCATGGCTACCAACTTCATGAGAAAGACTATAAACAACTAGTGACATTTTTTTTTGCTCTCTGGCGATTTCGTCAGACTCATATTACACGTAAGACCATTTTCTGTAGCTTTTCTTTCACTGTTACATGACTAAAATTCAGTTTGGCAAAAGAGTCTTGGTTCCACAATTCTGAAGAAAAGGAAAAACGTCGTAAGGAATGACGTTTGTCATGTTTTCAAATTTGCTTAAGTATTCAGCTCTTTTCCCATACTAATTTTCGGGGTTGTCTTGTGCACTTTTACGCTTTATTCCGACAACCTTTCTCAAAACAGCAGTATAACTCATTCATTTTTACCGATAGGTCCTATTTCTTTTATGCAAATTCATTTCAATTAAGTCTTGTTCCTTTTAAATTGCCACATCGCATCACTCCCCATTTTTCGAACAGGATGCAATGACAACGACGTTTTTCCGAAACCTCTTTGCACTTGTAACGGCCGGTATATAACCCTGGCTTACCAGCTCTTTGTACCTTACACGATACCTTTAATTTTAAGCCAGTCACCGAGTCTTCTGTAGATGTCTAACGCTTTAAAATGGCTGTCAAGCACTGACAAAGTGCAATCAAGCGTCTTTTTGTCAACACGCGACTAATCTGTTGTTCACTGTATTTATTATGCTTTCATTTTTACCCAAATATCTCATTTATTCGTGTGGATGACCCTTGATCGATGACGATGAATGACGACGATTGATTTCAGCGACTTGTTCTATAAATTGCCACATTGCATCACTCTCCATAGTTTCTCGGAAAGAAACTTGGAACAGCGGGTGAATATCCCTTGTAGACATTTCCTCCCCAAATTTAACACGATACCTTTAGTCTTAAGCCAGTTAATCAGCTGGTTTACTTAGGCTTTTCAAAAAAAGCTCTCAAGCAACAAAGAACTAACAAGCAACTGATCTGTTATTCATTGTATTCGTTAGATGCATGGGGGGATGCATCATACGGGCTCCCGGAGCACTGAGAAATGGTCCGTTAATAAAATGTAGAATGGAATAAAGCCCAACATTGGCCAGCGGGGGTAACAATTCCCAATACTAGGTATTTTACTCAGTGTCGCCTCTAGCCATTCTCTTGTACATACATTTCCAGCTTTGTTTTGCTTTGGTCTGTTTTATTCTGATTGCAGGATTTTCTTTTCAGTGACGTGAATTAGTAATGATACACATGTAGAGTGTGTCGCCATTGAAATATTCTCCTCATGCAGTCCGTATTACCGACCAGAACTGCCAATCATTCAGTTAAATGCACGCGTACGAATTTTTGTCTGAAGAACTTTGTGTAACCTTAAGTCGGTTGTATTTTCATGAGAGACAGACGGCTTACACTTCCTCTACATTTTAATTTCAGAAACACTATACAACTAAAGAACTTTTCGGAGAAAAATATCTTCGTCAATCGTTACGCAAACAAAATTAATATTAGCATACCGCTGCACAAGTAAGGATCAGTGTCTGTTACCCCTGAGACGGTATTTGTCACCACCGCAGGTAAAAAAAGTTTAAAAAAACTCAAGCTAACGACATTATTTCTATTCTAAAATAAACTTAAACTAGTAATAACCAAAGCTTAGCAAATGCGGGCGAGGACGACGCGTATTTGTTTTTTTTCGGTAATGAAAGACTTGAAGGCGCATGTTGATAAAGGCTTTGCTTTACGGGATTGAGCTTTCTTACCTCTCCTTCTATTGGAACGGTAACAAAGTCTGTTTAAACCCCTCAAACAGTGTCAAACAGTAGATCATTGCAGGAGTCAGTAGTTCCATTGTTTTGTTTTGCTTAGTTGTAGTAATGTGCTGTAATTTTGTTTCACGGTTTAAATAATAACACTGTTAGAAACATTCTTGTTGATTGAGTCAAAATGATTGATGTAAAGCAAAAAGGATTTATTTAGAATCATAACATCCAAAAGTTTAGATATCATACATGAAACAACACAATTAACAAGTTAATGCACAGTGTCAATTTATGTAAACAGAAACGAAATGAAAAACGCATTTTGTTTGTGGAAATACTTAAACATTTCGCTGAATAGTAACAAAACGATATTTGTTAGACATACTAAATGTTTGTTAATATTAACTTTAACTTTTTAATCATCAAATGGTACGATATAGTTTCTGTCACATCTGTCTGAGTAACACCAAAGATAGAATAACGCTGCCGTTCCAAAGACTAAAGGACAAACAATGCTCTCGTTTCACGCTTTAACGTTACAGGCTTGAAGGTCGAAGAACACCCGAGGTCGAACAACATCGACGCACTCAATGACATCAAGGACGAACAACAATCAACAATCGCAGACCATATACTTGTAAAGTCAAGGTCGAACAACAACGGCGCTTCACGCTTGAAGTAAAATAAGACTCTTGGAAAAACACTCCAGCAATTCACTTGAGGAATGCTTGAGGCGGATTGCGGCCGGAGATGGCGTACAACTCGACATGAATAGAAACGTCTACTCCCAGATTGGATTGGTCGGCGCTGCTGCTATGCATGACCTTCATGTGATCCAAGGTCCAAATT
>Ga0126343_10000785_pt1 | contig 13317 bp, 7 predicted proteins | sample Cyp2metagenome_FD_92531 | JGI IMG/M metagenome (GOLD analysis project Ga0126343, IMG submission 92531) | Coral microbial communities from Lord Howe Island, Old Settlement Bay, Australia - Cyphastrea 2 metagenome | ecosystem: Host-associated > Invertebrates > Cnidaria > Coral ... | reverse complement strand
GATCCTTTTGGTCACCCACCCAAGAAAGATCGTCGCATCTGGGACGAGACATCGAAGACATCTATCAGAGTAGAAACCCTGACATTGAACATGCCTTATTATTTGACATGACGTCAGCCTTTACAGACTGACATGATGCATCTGTTTAATGAGCTTTGTCACAGTTTACTCTTCTTAACATGTTTAAACTAAATTTTTCAGGTTCTTCGTCTGTAATCTTCTCCATCCTTTACCATCCTTGTTCCTTTATGGTTCATTACAGTTCCTCTTTGTGTTTGTTTTTTATCTTAGTAAACTTCTATTTTCAGTTTTCCCCCAGCTTAAAATATAATGTTAGAAGCCCAATACCAGGAGCCAATTACAGTAATGGGCTCCTGATATTGTACGTTGCCAAAATCATTAACACAACTCTAGAGCGACTAAACTAGAAAAGCTCCAAGGAGAGAGAGAGAGAGTTCTCCAGTGAGTTTATACTAATACTTGGTACCCTTGAAAGGGCCAACAAGTTTGTTTTAACTTGGTGAAGCCGATACACTTCAAGTATTGTGCACGTGATTTCACCAGGAACTCATGGCCACAGGTCCCGGTTGGATGCAACTCTTGGGGGAAGGGGTGGGTAAACATTTGTTGTGACCTCAGTATGGTATATTTGTTGTCATCTACTGACTCTAAACACCGTTTCTATGGCTGTTAATATATAAAAAAGCTTCAACCACTACCTACATCCCTCGAATTGAACACTCATCCAATCTAGAGGCAAACTCAGCAAAATCGTTTCAAACCGGCTGTTTTTGATTAGTGTTTAGGAGTTTAAATTTTATGTTTTCAGGTAAAAATTTAAAAACACTTTTTCATGAAAACCTCTATATTTTAGGGTAACGTTGGCTCCGGATAAACACTTCTATGTGGTTTACGTGTGGGCCATATAGGCCGGGGTCGAAAGGCATAAACGTATTCAAAAAAAATCGTTTCCAGACGTAAGCGAATACACGAGGTCGGGGCCTTAGTTGACAAACTGAGTTGAATACGAAAACCTGTAAGCCTAACAAACCTTGATCTACACAAGCAAGTTATAAGAAATATTACAAAATGTATTTTAACACCACTTAAAAGTCGCAATCTTTTGAAATGGATGTTTGAACGATGAAAGCAACACATTACACTCTTATCTCAATGAGGGATTTCGTCGCCTTCCTCGATCGACTGTGAAGTTCACTAGCACTGCAAATTCGGTGGCACTGGTTTTGACGTTGTTATCAACTGCTGCCATCACAAAATGGATTTGAGATCCGTTTTTGCAAAATTCTATCAAAAGGACTTCTAGACGATACACAGAGGTTAGACGAAAGCCTTAGGCATTTCTGGAATTGTCGATTTAAGTATAGTTTTCATGAGGAGAAATGTTTCTTTAGGTCGATGTGTGTCGAAGTGTCAGTCATTACTTCACGGTAGTTTTGATAGATTGCCAACTTCCAAAATCCAATTCACCCAATGCACTCTCCTCTGTCATCAGAGTGGAGTTGGTTTTGCTGAATAGTTTTGCTCTGGTGTTTGTCAGGTAATCAACAATCATAATAAACTATCCTTGAAATGGGAACATTTTTTAATCCTTCTGACATCCCAGCTGCCCGAACATCCTAACATAAGTTGCAACAATAATGTTCAAGACACGGATGTTACCGCCACCCTCTAAGGAAAGACAAAATATGTTTACGAGGCAATCTCATATTGTCATACTGGAACACCTTCAGTTTTGGGCCATTTAATTTTCGATTATCAACAGTTAGCTCGTGCTTAAAACTTTATATTTACCCTTCACTACCTGTAGAGTCTCGAGTTGGTCCATGAAATAACTTTTGATATCGAGATTCTTAGAGATAGAGAACGACTTAAAAGGTCATAAATCCCATATATCACTCCTGATTTTCGTTCCCGCTTCATTCATGGTATGCATAAGTACTTGTGAGTTGTTAATCTCATTACAAATCGTCTCACGAGAGATTCTAAATTCCGAGGATGTTCGTTGCGAGCAGTTTTTACGATTCGTTAGTTCCCAGCATAAGACACTTAATAGTGCGTTCCTTGAAGAGCCGTAAAAACGTCACATACGCTTTGAAAAATACAAACCGCCACTAAGAGTGCCCTTAAAAGTTTAAATCAACATGAAGGTCTTCAAAATTGCTTCCCTGGTCCACAACTTTACTGCGTATGTAACCATCTTCTGGATTTATAGTGAAATTGTGTTACAAACAATATTTGCTTTGTTTTTCTGAAACATCACCGCTGACAGCTTTCAGAAATCTTCTTACAGATTTTTAACCTCGGGATACCGTTACCACATATTTCGAGAGCTCATTTTGGAAACTCCACGGCGTGAATATGTATTTTAGTCTGTGTCTTCTTCTACTTCTAATATTGGCATAATCCTTTCTGACATTGTATTTTCACTCTCTTTTATGAATTAGAATTAAGAATTTTAAAACATTTTTCGATTTAAAGACGTGATGGCTTCGTCGTTTGCGTAATATACAGACGGTTTTTCTTTTTCATAAGCCGAGTACTCAGTCTCGGAAAGCTCATTATAAGCGCATTTTGTAAGGGCGCACTCGACGAACAATAGTGGCACAGTTTGGAATCCGCTGATTCAACTGGAGCTTTCACTTATCAGTCAGTAGTCATGTAGTTCTTTCAACTATTTTGAATAGTTGCGAGGTCAGCTTCTTCAAAAACAAAACATGTCTGGATTAAAATTACTGAACGTATTGTCGTTGGGTACCGTAGCATGGTTAAGGTATTTAGTTCTTCACAAATATTCAGTGTTCAGTGGCCTAGATCTCTCGTTATAAATCAATGTACTTACAATCAATGTAATTCAAGTTCAGTACTGTCGGTTAAGTTTGCTTGCTTTTTCATTTAGTTTTTTTTGTTACCTGTACACGGGCTTTCTTTCTTAATAGCGGTACAAGATTCTCTCTCTGATCATGAATTCTGACGCTTTATTTGTTTATTTGCCAGTTTTGTTTGATTTTCCATTTACAAGTATGATCCAATTCTTCGTTTTGCTTGTTTATTTCTTAGTGTCTATTTTGGACAAGACAGTTAACCACTGAATCCTGCACCGAATTCAGTTCACGTTTGATAATATGAACAGTTTTTTTTATAATAGCCAAACTTTTTCCCTGAGCTCAAAATTAGTTTCCTTAATTTTGACATCCTCCATACTGGTAGATGCACTGTATACGTATTCCTAGGTCTTGCTGTCTCCCAAAACATTTTACAAGCCCTCCAGCTCTCAGAACACAAGCATGATGAACTGGGAAAGGGCCGAAGAAGGTTATGGACGAAATACACTTGCTTCCTTATGTAATGAAAAGCAAGAGTTTGATGATGTGAAACTGAACTGATTTAGCAATGAAGCTGGTTCGTCGACTATAATGATTTTAGCCTGTTGTAGTATTAAAAGGAGAGGCCTGGAATGGTCAGAGATTTTCTCTGTATTACAATGTCAAGCCACTTCCAGTTTGTTTTAGATCAATATTATATTCTCTGCATCAGGAATAATTGCTTTCTGCACACAGCTAAGTGGACATTCCTAGCAACTAAGTCAGGCGAGAAAGAGAGGACCTGGTGGATCTTAAATTTAGTAACATCTATACAACCTTCCAAAAAAGTCACAAAAGTAGGAACAATTTGCATCTGATGAGAGCAGTGGGAATTGAGGGCAGCCGGCCTTATTTTTGTGGAAATCATGAAGCGAATGACTCATTGAATCGAAGATCTGGGAAATTGCTGTCCCGAGACATTGAAGGATTAATGATAATTCAGCTATGCTAAAATTGGAACTACTACCGTTAAACTGCTTCTGGTCTCTGAGAGAACAATGCAGAGATTGCGGTGTCGCCTTGGCTGTTCAGAGAACAGCAAATGTTAATCCGAAGATCATTCAGTGGTTACATATCTGTCGAACTCCGACTGAAGAGATGTAGTCTCGACTTGTAGCATTCAATTGTTAGTCGATGAATCCTGAGTGTTCCTTCCTTCTTTACATTCCGAAGAACAAGAAACATAATACAATAAGTTACTTTTGTATCTATGCGTTTACCTAATCATAGCACGGCGATTCTTACAGTCAGCCCAACATAGCAGAATAAGAGGATTCAAAATATATTCATTCTAGCTTTTTTGATGGTTGTGCTAACCTAAATTTGCTCATGACAACTATAGGAAGAACCATGGATTCCAAAAAGTAATCCCGTAACTGAACTAAATAAATCTTTTTAAATAACAGTGAACTGTTGCGGGAAAAATGCTCTTCTTCAAGCTAAGAACTGGTTGCAATTGATGCCCCAAATGTTTCGTGTTATTTCGTAGTTGTAATCAGGTTGTAAGTGACCACAGCTTCATTGGATTAAACGTTTCATACCGTGAATTAAACTCTCATGTACCTTTGCTCTCAATAAAAGCAAACATTCCTCGATAGCTGACCGGCGGAGGGCTGCATGTTTACGTTATAGCTAAAGAACTCAGTGCTTTCTTGTAGCCCACAAGAAAATTCATGATTCCATGTACTGACAAGAATCCAGGAACTAAGTAAGACCTCGCGAATCTTCAAGTTACACTGATCGGTATTAATCTCGCAAACGTTTTCCAAAGAAACTGATTGCTGGAAGACTCAAAACAATATGGGGATGGGTAAGATAGCCCTGCAGATTAGGATCGGAGCACCAAAACAGTCTTAAGGTATAAGTATCCTGCGAAACAATGATTTCTTTCTCTTTCTGCCCGGTAAGAAGCTGGAAATCACCTTATCCGGGTTGCTCTAAGGCCATCGCCGGATAAATCGCTATCCAGTGATGACAAAACAAACCATGCTATTCACTGGGTAGTGATTTATCCGGCGAATAACACTATCTACCTTTCAAACAACTCGGACCAGGAAAACAACTGTGCTTATAGGTGAAATTCATGGAAAGAAGCACAAGGATGATCGCGCCTCGGTTCGAAGAACCGACAATAGAGCTCGTGATTAAGATGGAGATCGTAGTCTTGTGTGCCGCACGTCAGAGTAAGAAAAGAAAGGATTAGCTGAATGATAAAATTGTTAATATCCTGTCGAGACCTTTTCTGGCAAGGATACAATTCCATTTTGTTTAACTGCCACAAGCATCGTTTTAACAAAGAAGCCAATTCTTAGAAAAGCACTTACTCTTTAACGCTTATGTTTCATCAGTGAATCATTGTACAGTATCGAATTTAGATTAGCCCCATCGACTTTGTTGTCTGAAAGAAGCTAAGCAAGGTCATGAATCATCAAAAAACTGTTAGTTGAGCAAAGTCGGTCGCTTTTTAACCTTCTGGGAGCATTCAAGTTAACACAAGAAAAAATTCGTTCCTTCTGAATGGTATATCAGGGCTTCAATTGCAAGACTACAATATAATGGCGATAAGCACAAATATTATGGAGGACACTGAGCGGAAGGGAAAGTCTTACACTTGTGGTCATGCAAGTTGTGCTAATTACAACTGAGATTTAAGATATTTTATAACTTTCTCACATATTTGTCAATAAAATAAAAAAAAAATTGCACCATAAACGACAAGGGTTCTTAGGATTCTTTCTTCAAGAGCTATTGTACACTGGTACATCAGTGCTCTAGTTTATGCCGAGAATATTTCGACAATTGTGTTGTTGCATTTAGTTTGACGCTGATTTCTATTTGATTTTTACATAAATTTGATAATAGACAATTATGAAGCAAAACTTTCTGTGGCTGTTCACTTGGCTTTACTTTCAATCATCTGTTATGGCCAGGGTACGTACTCAATCCCCGTAACCTTGAGGAGCTTTAATTACTTTCACAAACAGATATATATTTTTACAATTTTTGGCTACAGTGTTCTTCTCTTCACTGTGGATTGTAAAGTTGTACCAGTATCTTACAGTAACGGTATTCAAATATTAAAGAATGGTATGACTAGAAGGCTGATATGAAAAGACTGAAAAAGACGGAACCAGAACTGAGCCCAAAGGGCCATAATGAATTCGCCTGTATGCATGGAATTCAGCCACACGCATTTCCCTCTCTTTTAGAAAGTTTGGTATTCCTAAAACTAAAACAAAATATCCATCCATCACCGGACAAAAATCATGGATTAAACGTATTTCTTGATAAAAGTATGTTTTGAATTATGTGCTCCTTTCATCTGGTGGAGAATTTGTAGGAAACGCAACAAGATTATGTGCGTTCTTTGGGGTCATTATATCGTGGTCATGCAGTTCCTGTGGTTGTCTAGCACCTTTCAGTTTTATTAAGTTGTGGTCAGAATGCATCACGCATATTTACTTTTGGTGTTCAGCAAATTTTACTCCTAGTCCTGACAAAGAAAAGAACAAATATTTTCCCCCACAAAGAGAGACAAAGACTGCCCAACATGACTTTCGACTCATAAGTTGATGGACTTGACGATGGCTCGTTGGAGCACGTACATAAAGCTCGGTAATTACTGACTGGAATTTTGATAGAGACGACACTGCTGGAAAATCTACAAAAATGTTTGTTTAAGTTTGTTTTAGTTCAGCTTTAGTACAATTTGTCTGGCTCATTTTCAACTGAGTTTAACTTTTCAAGGTCAAGCCAAACGTTGTTTATTTAGCGAATGATATCAAAATTTCACTCAACTTTTTCACTTTTTCGTAAGCTCGATGACATGCATGTGGACAGAATTTGAATTTCCATTAAAAAAAATGATCAATCCGTGAGAAAATGAACGAGATAATTTTAGACTCACTATTCATTATACATTAATTAGTCTACTAAATTTGGACTATGACAAGTATTGCACAGACAAAATATAAGCCCCTTTGTCTCAGGTTTTGCACGCAAAGGTTATGGGTTCAAAGAGAGCCGAATTTTCTGCAAGGTTTCGCCAACTATGAATCCAGCTTCGCATCAAATGTGTTAGTGGTTAAGTGAATTTATCAAATAAGTTACTTTCGTGTAAGAAACCTGTTTGTGGCTTGCCTCGAATGGGAGGAAATTGTCCTAAATAAAACGTTGTTTACAGTTGTTTATCAAACTAATTAGGGGGATCCTTTGTAAACCCGCAATGTCCCACCCCCAGTTCAAGATTTATAACTCGACTCCGCCCTCCTGTAGAGGCGTTTTAACGTTTAGAAAACTCAACAGAGAAATCATGGGAGATTTCTAAAGAAAATTGTGCTGTATCAAGATGAAAACTGTGCGGCACACAGAAGAGTGACACCTTGGGTTCCATTGTATACAGCACTTCCGAACCCAGGCGGTTTTGTCATTGTTTGGGTACCTAATGCGATTCTTATCTGTTTACTTGGGGCAAACCTTCTCAAAAGTGAACAAATATTAGGTTTTTGTTTCAAAAAAACTCAGTTTACAACCATAATGTAAAGTCTGTCCCTTAATCGCTGATCTGTCCTTACCACTGGAACGGTTTATGTGACCATTTGCTTTCACTATAATAGCCGAAGCGAAATACGTCTGAGTCAGTAAGAATTTGGTAGCGAACCTATTCTGGAGAGGTTGTTCTTTCTAACTTATTTTAACCCAATAAAATCTCATAACAAAGAGTCTATTCTGCGGTTGGTAAATTATCAAAATGGCATATTTAGAAGCGATAAACGTAGTATCAAATTAATCACCACATTACGGCTTCTCATTCTTTGGCCCAAAATGTTTCGATATTGAAATCTTTATGTCGCTAGCAATTGTTAAATCCCATTTTCAACTTCAACGTGCTTTTAACGTTGCCCTAAGAGGTATTCGAAGTACCTACAATAGTACGTTTTCCACCCCGTAACTTAATTTCAGTGTAGGAATGGTTTGTTCAAGTTTGCTCGAAGTAACAAGGATGCAAAACGATCGAGCCTTCTTTTGCACGATTTCAACTAAATGTGTAGTTTAGAGGATCGAGACGTTGATTCTGACTAAAGTATGTCAGTTGTTGTATTACAAAACAAAAAAGACGGTCACATTAAGATCGAGATAGTTACATTGTAGGCTATTAACTGACGTACCAGAAATCCTTGTTGAACAACTCCCAATGCCATGAATGATGAAGTCGTCCTTACATAACACTCAAAATACCTCATTTTCGTCAAGCCGTGCTTTAAAAGACCAAAGGTATTTAGACACAGCTCTAGCGTCTATCGAAAGTGTTTCTGAAATAAACACTGAACAAAACGTTGAAGAAGGCCCCTCGCTGCTACATGTGACAGGTCGACATTATGGTGAAATTCTGGATCCTGTCTGAGCACTCGGACACTAAACCAAAAGCTCCCTGCTTTTCATCAATGCACTTTGAAGTGCGACAAGGCACTATTAGGACAATCGTGATTATAATATGCCTTTATTTCACCGTCTACTTGTAATTGAGACAACTAGTTCACAAGTAAAACAACTGATGCATGCTAGATGTAAATCATTTGGAAAGACTCCCCGCAACAGCTATGAAACAGTTGCCAGCTCTTTCTACAGTTCCAGTCACTCTGCGTTCTATCACCCTTTGGGAATGATCGGTGATGAGTTTTAAATATGCTTTCTAGACAACGGCTTGGCGTAAAATCTTAATCATTACACAATCGATTCTCAGTGATGAGAATCACCCTCCCAAATTATACACAGGCATTCTAAAGAACGGAGGAGTCACTAGTTGAAACCCACGATCAAATCCACCTTCATGAACTGCTGTAGCTACGCTGCCTCAGCCATTTATAGATAACGATTCTTGAATAATTTGCAATATTGTTTATTTGCTGCCTTAGATGACAACACGGTGTCTCTAATCTTCCCATACTGTAGCCCTCTCGCTGTGCTACAGCTATTGTCCCTAATACAATAGCGCAGGAACAGAAAAAAACTGAGCTCTTTCACCGAAACTCTTCTTCCACAGCGTGTTCGCAATCATCATGGGTTGAGCAAATGATCTCTGCAGCTGATTTTCAACAAGTGGATAGACACACTTTTGGAACATTTTACTGAGATTTCGTTCAGGAAGGAAGGCCAGATGTGGTTTATTGTTATGCTACAGATTGTTGTTTGAGGTTCCCCATCAATTCCAATGCCCAGACGTGTTGTGGCCATCCAGTTCTTGAGCTGCGACGTGGCGGAACAGAACATCTCTGTTTTTCGTCACTACTCTATTCATAAAAAAATGAATAAGCAAATTAGCAAAAGACGATTTAATGCCAGCTATCAATAAAACCATGAAGTCACCGTGATTCTGTCGACATTTCAGTTGTAAGCTGCGTACTCCGCCGCAACTAAAATATGGGTCAACATGGAAGCATATGATGAACATACAACAACCAAACAATCTGTTCAGAATTAACTGTACATTTAACAAAGAAAAGAGATGGAACCCCATCGAGAACCTTTAAGGTATTGTGATGCGAGAAAATCACGTCGTCTCCCACACCTTCTGAGATTGAGTGCCATAATTTGTAGGCCTTTGTGATGAGTCCATCTTGTCGGAAAGCGGAATTTCGATGCCGTACCTACCGTGTTCAGTTTCTTCGGTTAACATTTTGACCATAGTCAGTTGCTAAAGTACTTAGGCTGCTATTAAACAGAGCGCAATTAAGAAATAATGACCTTAGCAGGAAACTCCACTCGAAAATTGTATTTTAGTAGTTCAAGGTCTCAGTAAACCCCCAGAAATATCAAGATGTTTTCCTGTTATTTACCTTTGGCGAATCCACTTGATCAAAGCTACTGCTATCATTACTATCGGTTTCGTTGGTGTCTGTTTTGTGGCGGGATTCCTCAGCAGGCGTAACGATTTCCTGGCCCTGGGCTTCGTCTTCGAGTTGATTTTCCAAATGATGAATATAACTCATAGCCAGTTTCAGCGTTTTGATCTTAGATAGCTTTGTGTCAGATGGAACATTAGGAATGTGCTTCCTCAAATCGTCAAATGCAGCGTTGATGTTTTGCGTGCGCCTCCTTTCCTTTCTGCTGGTCGCTGCTTTAGGTTTGGCCTTTCGTCTCCTACAGCCTCCACTAACTTCTGGCCTGTTGACGGTTGAACTACGTTCTCCATCGAGATCTGTCCCATGAACGTTATGATCCTCCATGTTTCAACGTCACTAACTTTGTGATTTCAAACCGACACGGATACAGCGAGAACCGTTCGTGATATGTCGGTCGGAACCGTCCGTATGGATATTTCTTCGTGTTCACAATGCAAACAGCTGCCACACAGGTTATGAGAGAGTTTTACGTATGCTCCTTGCGCTCGTAGGTGCTATTGTTTTCAAACATGTCTCGGTCGGGGGAAACCGTCCCAGAATCCAACCTGAGGACAGTTCACGTGCGTGCGTGTTGACCGATATCTCTCGACGATTTCCGCTCCCTTATCGGCCTTGACCTAACCTTGGTTTGACATATGTTCAATTGTTAATTTTTGCTTGCCTGTATTTTATTTGTTCATTAAATGATTTTGGCGCCATAATTGAAAGTAGCCGAACTAAAGCTTGAGAGTGTTCGTTTTTTGTCTCAAGACTTGGAAAACAGGTTTCTTCTGAAAAAAGGCGATCTTTTCCCCCAGTCTAAAGGTCTCAAAGTTCATATTCACAAATGACAGGAGGACCTGATATATTTCATTTGCAATCAATTTGCACAATTTAAACTCTATTTGTAGTGACAGTTTAGGAACGCATCTGGAAAACGGCGGAAAATTTCGCATAACTTCCCGATCAACGACAGAAAAATCGATCACTATCTTCGAAATGCACTTAGAAAATCAAGCCTATTCTTCCTAATAAATCGTGTCTAATTTCCTGTAACAATGTTCTTGCGTTCCACAACGTTCCAAAAAGAAATGTCTTGAATAACTTCACATGGAAAATGTGCAAATATTACGCAACTTGTTTTAACATTGTTCGGCTAGTACGTGAGCATTCGACGGAAATGTTAGAAGATAAATTAAGATTTGGGCAAGCGATGTCTTTTCCGTAAAATCGTAATCGATGTTTTTGATTTGGGTTTCCGTATTAGCTCCATCCTTCGTCATGTCACGTTCTTCAAATAAAACTTATATTTTGGCAGACCCCATCCGGCCATCCTGTATCATGGCCACCAACTCTCCTCACTTGGAAAGTGTCAACCACCGCACTGTAAGCGGATCATGAGAGAAAAACAGAGACTGGTTTGGTTTTCAGTGTGATCGAAGTGCATGATTTAAAGGTCACAGAACAGCTCGGCAATGTGTAAGCTGATTCTACATTACGCTACAATTTAGCGAGTTGCACCTGAGTATTCGAAATATGGGGAGGGATGAAGGCATGGCGTTTTACACCAGAATCCCTACCGCAACTGAATAAATAGAAGTCCGGGCGATCCATGCAAATCGGCAGCTCGCAATCTTGTCAATAAAAGGCATTACCTTCTAAATGAGAGATGAAAAACCAGAACGGTTGGAACTATCAAAACCAGATTTTTCTTCGTAAACGAAATATCACGGTGACAGATCCAGTTGCATAGTAATAGACATTTCAAGTTATAGTGGAAAAACGAAGTGAGAATCCAAGTACATGGAGCTTTCCGTCTTTCAGCATGTCACCCTGTTTAATCCATTTTAGTTTTGACACTTTCTGTCTAAAATATTTTAGCTTTTCTATCATCATGTGATATACACGACCAATTAATTTATCTTTGAGAGGAAACTTTGACCTTCTCTCGATTATTAGCAGATTTAAGTCGATGTTAGCAGGGTATAATTTAATCTTAATTAAACCTTTGGCAGCCCACTTAGTTCAATGATGTGTTACCAGTTTTGAACGAGACGATGAAAGTCAATTCAAGAAATCAAGGCAATGGCCAAAAAATAAACCAATCTCATACAAAGAGAGCTTAAGCAGAATTTTTCATGAACTTGCAATTGAGAAAAATACACGTAAATCCGCTCTGTTTTCCCTTTCAGTTTGTGGTTTGACCTTGAAGAACTAAAATCTCTTTTTAATTTCCTAGCCACTTTAATCTGGCAACCCACTCAGTTCAATAATTATGTTACCAGTTGAACGCTATGATGAAAGTCAGGTCTAGAAATTCAAGGGCCAGAAAATAAACCAAACTCACAGAAGGAGAGTTTTAGACTTAATATCCTTCATGAGCTTGCATTTGAGGAAAATGCACATAAATAGGCTCTTTGTGCCTATTCACTTTGTGGTTTGACCTTGAAGCTAATATTATATTCTTAGAAGTTAAATCTCTTTTTAATTTCCTAGCTCAAGATACTTGCGTTGTCTGTATCCTCTTTTAATCACAAGCAACGGAAGATCATTGAAATGTCAAGGGGCTGGGGAATGCGTTTGTCATAGCAGAGGCTAGCCCTAACCACTATCTTTCTTAATCATAAATATTACATTTTCCTCGATTGTGATTGGTTTGAAAAACTTCTATTTTTCCACTGATTCACTCGCCAAGTTGTTATCGGACGGTTTGTTATTGGACAGTTTGTTATCGGACAGTTCAATAGGCCAATCACATTCAAAGTTGTAGTTAAATCAACCAATCACATTCAAAGTTGTAATCACGTGCATGCGTGCGCGCGCGCGAGGAAGTTTTTCATCGCCTTTGAAGATATTTTCAGTGCGAATTTTCCCCTTCTTTCATAACTTGGCTATTCTTTTCTCGAAAATTGTAATTTCGTGTCGTCCAATTCAGTCTGTAATCATACTCGTGATGAATAAATCGGACTCCCGCTGCGCGGTCGTCCGTTTGTGTTATCAGTCTGTAGTCATACTCGTGATGAACAAATCGGACTCCCACTGCGCGGTCGTCCGATATATTTGTTTCAGTTGTTTGCTCGGCCCCACCAGCACTTGTGCTATAAACACTGCCGAGGGTAAATAAAGGATTTTTTTTTTATTACCGACCGAATTGGACTCCACTCAGTCCAATTACCATTACTTATACAGAGTGTGTGTGGGTGTGTATGTGTGTGTGTGTGTGTGTAGGAAGAAGGGGGGGGGGATTTCAAATGAACTAGATGTTCGTAGCATTTGTAAGCATGAAGAACGAAATTTTTATTTCGTCGTAAAAACTTGATTTTGCGCAATAGTGCTACTAGATCAGTGATATCCTCTGAAGAATCTTCTCTCGTGGTTTTTGCTTTCTTCAGTCCAGTCTTTTGAACGTGGCCAATTATGGTGTGTAAAAGGGGAGCCTCAAGTGTTAAACTTTGCTAAGTAAACCCCCCCCCCCCCCCCCCCCCCGGGGGGGGGGCAAGGCCAGGCGAAAAAAAATATTATAAAATACAAAAAAAAATTGGGTGAGAGAAGAG
>Ga0126343_10000784_pt1 | contig 13325 bp, 9 predicted proteins | sample Cyp2metagenome_FD_92531 | JGI IMG/M metagenome (GOLD analysis project Ga0126343, IMG submission 92531) | Coral microbial communities from Lord Howe Island, Old Settlement Bay, Australia - Cyphastrea 2 metagenome | ecosystem: Host-associated > Invertebrates > Cnidaria > Coral ... | reverse complement strand
CCCCCCCCCATTTTTTAATTTCAAAGTTGAAGTTACCGTGTGATAAATAGTCGGCGGACTAAGTTTGAACGAAAATCTGTTGTCACTTTTATTTCAGGGGAATTACCTTAACAGCTGAAATAAGGGCTCGAGAGAGTCAGTGATCGCTTTAGCTATAGATTGCACAATATTTAAACTGCTGGTATTTTTCATTCTGGACGACACTTTTCGGCTGGAAGATGTAATCCGGGTTTTCTTTCATTTGTGCCGGAGTTTCATTGTTTTCAAACTTATCGGTTATCCATAATCAATTGTCACTGGTTTACTCTTTTACGTGGATTTCAAAAGGCGACAACCGTTTTGTTAATAAGTCATCTGCAAATTCTTTCCAAAACCCCAATGTTCCACCTCATTGTGCATACAAATGTTACTGGAATTCGCAGCGCAGTGCACCAGTTGACGTAATTAACAAAATGTTAGTAATTAATTTGCCGAGAGTTTAATGCCTACACTTTTAAATGCGTTAGTATTAATATTAGCGATTGAGTTTTTGACCAGGGGCAACAGTCAAATTCCACGATAATTAGATGATCAGTACATGTACATGTAATATTTCACTTGGCGGATGATCACAGTTTATCTGAATGCGTGTTTTTCGTTAGTTTTCGTTTTACTTTGTTATATTTTCACATTTGTGACTGATTTCTTGATCGATGAAACGAGAAATTATCCTCTTCAATAGGCGATGCCATGACACGTTATGTACAAGCTCGCGTGGTATCCTTTTCTTTTACAAAATTAGAGAGTCATCAAAGTTTCACTTGCGGTGTACCTTCCCATCATTGCCCTTCATCTGTCTTTTGACGATTGACAATAGCATTTCCTAGAAAATGCTTGTGCTGTTTTCCCACTACAGATTAACATCAGATCCTTCGATCGTTTATCAATACGCGCATCTTGCTGAGGTTACCAGCCTAGTACCCAGACTTCTCTTCACACTAACTTCTGACGTCTCAGACATGATGTCACAACCTATTCTCAGGACTCATTTTGTGCTCTTCGCCCGGTGTCAGCTGGATACCTTAAAGACTAGGTCATGTATAAAATTAGAAGCAAAAATGAGCTGCCTCTGATTGGATGAACTCAAACTGTATCGTAGAGTACGGACAGTGGCTAGAAACATAAGTAAATGGTTTCGCATATTAAACTTGACGTTTCGTCTGCCACAACATGCATCCTCAGAAGTGACGGTACGTTACAAAACATGACAAGATTTAAAAAGACTACAACTAAAGCGAGGTATTGGTAACAAGATAGACAACAATGAACTAAAGAAACTACATTAAATTCGGTGTGAATTAATATAGAATGGTTTTTCACTACCGACGTTTTCGTGTAGGGCGGGTTTCAAGTCCCGTATAAACAATGTTTCCTTGACTTTACACTGTAAATAACATTGACCACTTGCTCAGGTCTCCAATTGGTCCCATTTCCCGACGGGGTCCCCATTCGGCCCTGTCTAAGCTAACATGTTATGTGTCATTTTGAAGAGTGCTGGTTGGCTAATAATCAGTCCCGACCGTCCATTTGGTTTAGATACGTGGATGAAACTTTCCCCTTATTTGACCGTAAAGACATCCCAGCATTAAATTCACCAGGAAACTTGAAGAAAACCGAGAGATCCTGTTCTTGGACGTCTGTATCAAGCCTGATCACAACACGTTTTCAACCACTGTGCACCATAAAAAGGACTTTCACAGGTCTTTACACCAAGTGGGACTCATTTACTCCCAAGGAGGTATAAGATAATTCTAATCCGAACACTTACCTATTCACAATGAAAAATGAAAACGTCGGTAGAGAAAAACTCCTTCTTTATTAACTCACACCGGAAGTAGTTTCTTTTTTTCATTGTTGACTAGCTTGTTACCAATACCTCGCTTTAGTTGTAGTCTTGTAACCGCTGTTTTTTTTTTCTCTTTCTCCAGAATCTATTGGTTGTGTACTGAATCACACATTAGTAATAGTAATAGTCTTTTTTTCATTGATAAAGTACATATCAGGTGTTACATGGATAATACCTAATAAACACTTAAAAAATGCTCTTAATATGCATTAATTAGTAATAGCTAAATTGTAGTTAAAACTAAGTCTTTTAATAAAATATTTTAAAACGATCAGTATAGCAAATCGGAAGTGTAGGCTTGACTTGTCTTAGCTTAAGGATAGCAGGGTTAATCTTGGGAAGGGAGTGGTGTAAAGGATGACGTTCCCACTCACTTAATTTCTTGAAAATATTTGATCTCCTTTCAATGAAACTAACTGTATTACAACCAGTTATTAGGAAGGCATGGTAGATGGAGCTTATACGTTGGTAACTTTTAAACTACTCATATCCCTTTCTCTTTATCACTAGTAATTTATCATGTTATTACAGTCCGACCTCTATTAAGCGGCCACCGCGGACGTTTTTGACCTCCATTAACCAGCAGATTATCTTTCCCAGCATTTGACGGATTATTCTTAAATAAATCGCCCATGAAATATCTTGTGCTAATTTTTTTTCAAATACTAACTGTTGACGCCAAAAAGTCTAAGAAACTTGTCAACGATGTTTTGCACCTTTTCTTTACATTATGAACTCGAAGAAATACTGTACATTTCAACTACGTGCCCTCTGTGTTAGAGCTAGAACTATGCATGGGCTGGAAATGCACTTGATGTTTAGTTGCAATGAATTTTGGATTGATATCTTCAAATGCGTTCACTTTTTAAAGCATTTTGCTATATAGAGGCAATAACATATGTTTACTGCCTTTCCTATCTATTTTGTATTGGACCTCTGTTAAGCGGCCAACCTCTATTAAGCGGTCACTTTTCAAAGTCCCGAGGGTGGCCGCTTAATAGAGGTCGGACTGAATATTTAAACTGCTTTCCGAATTCATTCAGTTTTTCTTTTCTGACTATCTTCCTCAACGAAATGTCCACATTCCTAAGGAAAGAAGTTAATTTAGCGTCAATAGAATGTTGTTGGGGTACACAGTTCTGTGTAAATTATTCTGCCATAAATTGAATCTGAACCGTGAAACTTCAAGCAATAAAATTACTAACGGAGGAGGGAATTTCGTAATGTCTGTGCGTTTTAAATAATTCGCTAAGGTTACCTGGAACGTTCCACAAAAAGTAAGAATAAAATGAAGTGGAATGCCGAATTTTCAGTTTAACCCTCATTTTTTCGAGCCTCCCGATAACTCAAACAAGAAGTCATTTCCCCTCTCCTACGTCGAACACTGTAATTTTACCACTAAGTTTTTGCACAACATGTGCATGTACCCGACGTTTTAATTTTCAAAGCTATTTTTGTTTCACTTGTAGTGAACAAAATAGGAGCAGCCGATTCGCTGATCAGCGGATCAGCGGATTTTCTTCCCTCTACAACATATCACGCCCTAGCCTGCTACCCCCTTCATCTTCATATAAGGGCAGTGTTTTGTACCCTGAAATTCTCGAGTCTCGAGAACTTTTAACTTATTCTCACAATCTTGGAATCTTTTGTGACAAGTCACGAAGTCTTGCTTTTCAGTCTTTAGTCTTGGAGTCGGATTTCCAAACAAGGATCATTAGTGATTTTATGATGCTATGCAGATAGAAACTTGTTTTTTTTTTTTTATTTACCTTCTTTTTCCCCCAGGCGAAACATATAAATTCAAAATTCCCCGTTGGCTTTCCTAATTGTGATTTTGCAACATGTTAATTCCGCGTCTGCTCGGTGCACGCTTTTTACTGAAAACTGAAAGTCTGATCGCTTCTTCAATTAGAGAGCCGGTTTGGTAATGAGACAGGACGGAAAACGTGCGCACTGTAAGTACCTCGCATTTTCTCTTACAAAGCTTTAGGAAAGTTGCCTAAGGCTTGCTATGGGACAACGGGAGGAACCTACAGTGCATGCGTTTTCCGTCATGTCATTTTTGGTAGACAATTTCAAAGAAACGCATGGGCCAGTTAATATAACTTAAGGTCTTTCAACGATATAACTCAGTAATTCTGCTGTACCAGGAAACGTTAGATGCAATTTATACAATACCCTTACCATTATCCAACGCAACATTACCATGTGAAATTCACGAATGGAGATGAAACCAGGAATATTATGGCGACGCTAAGGTACATTCACTCGGACTTTTTATCAGCAGAAGCAAGCAGGATATTACTTATAAGGTAAAGCAACAATTCAGTTCAATGGATTTAGTCTGGATAGATAGATATTGTTTTCAACTAAATTAAGTTTGGTGTGGTAACGGAAACTACTTCGATACGTACCTATCACTGTTGAACGTGGAACGTTAAACAGCAATCAATATTCTACGATAGAACCTTGTCTATTCTTGCCCATCTCTTAATGTGATTGTCGCGTTTTGTTGTCTGAGCATAGCTTACTCAGATCAAAATTACGACTGGAATTATGCTTGAATAAATTTAAAGATGATTGCAGATCACATAGCCAACAGGTGTTTCGATAATTGTCTCCTAATCTTAAACAAGAAAGTTTGTCTAATCCCTTTGTTGATTATTAATTTCGATCTTATCTATTGCAAAAATAATACCGGAAGAAAACATATGCGGGATATCCGGTTGAGGATAAAAAAAAAATTAAGAAAAATACATTTTTTTTGACAACTGTTGGAAGATGGCGCTTGTGTTAACTTTATAAACCTAAATTGAGCCTAGAGTATTGCTTTTAACGATGTGTCTAAAAACAGGCTTTGTTTATAAACCTAAATCCACACGCTCTTTAGTTGAGATAAAAAAAACCAATAAACTTTTTTCTTTATCATTTATGCTTTTATTTAAAAGATTTTTTTTCAAAGGAAGCTAAAAATTGAAACACAGAAAGCTTAAGCAGTACATCAGAAAGAAAAATAGCTTTGCCCACTAAGAAAGCCTAACTATTGACTTGCTGACTTGAAAACTATATTAAACTGCCGGGCATTGCTTTCGACTTTAAGAACATGTCGCCTGTGTTTGTAAACCAGATCAAACCTGTCTAATTGGGTTTGCGCTGAGTCGGAAAACAAGCTATTCGTTTGAAACTGATTCTATACTCAAAGCAAGGTATATTTTTGATTTGCAAAATAAAGAGGGTATAGAGTTAGGTTTTTGAAAACTTGTTTCGATTCGATGATGCATATTCATTGTTTAAGGCGAGGATAAGTTGTAATTGTAAATTGGTTGTTTTACTTAGCGTTCAAGTTATATGCCACAATCATGTTAATATTTACTAAGAGGTAAAGTTTAATTGTTCCTTCACAAATCCGTTATGCTTCATGCATTTCTGCATTGCCATTTAAGTTGGTCAGTTGGTGTAGCTCATTCCACTGAAAATTAAAAGAAGAGAGGGAGAGAAAACCAATGGAGCTCTTTAGTTCTCAATTATATCAATTGATAATTATTTTTAGCTCCACTTTAGTCTCCTTGGCAGCCGTTATTAGGGTCGTCACGCAACGATCCTCCCCACTAACGGCTGCTCACTCGAGCTCTGCATTTCTTTCCATTTGTTGCTGAGAACCAATAACATGCATGTAATTGTTAGTAGCTGCGCCAATCATATTTCTCGTTACATTTGCCGCCAAAACACACAAGACCGGAACTAGGACCAGGTTTCCAGAAAAAGGAAGCCTGCTCCTTATTGGTCAATTGAGGGAAAGGAATGCAGAGATCGAGTGGGAAGCCGTTAGTAGGAAAGATCGTTGCGTGACGATCCTAATAACGGCTGCCAAGGAGACTAGTTCCACTTTGGATTATCTAGTATCTTGTCTTTTTTTGTTTTCTGTGTTTGAAAACAGGGCAGTGTTTACAGACAGAGAGATGCATTGTATATTTTCTATAATTTTCAGTCTACCAGAGTAAGGCAGTGTTTGCTTACTTTTCGCCCAGCAGCCTGCTGTTTGATCTTAATATTAGGTGACTAAATGTCACACGCCTCAAATTTAACAGCACGTTGTGACTGACAGGATTTTCTCTCACATGCATCGACGCCAACAGGCGGAAAATGGTTTCCTATCCTGCTATCCGCTGTTCGTTATTGTTTTTCTTTAATTTGATAGAATTGACCAGCTGTGGAGAAAGCAAAATTCTAAATTTGTTATCATTCTGTGAGAGTAAATTGACAAGAAGGTATGTCAACTAAAATGTCGGCTGATTGTACTTCCTTCGAACCTATCTGTAGGATAATTTTCTTTGAAGAAATTAAATGAATGACGTAGTAACAGAGAGGAAACAGTACCATGAACACGCTAAAAGAAACACGTGATATTCTGATGGTGAAGGATAAAGAAAAAGTACCAATGATGATGATATCGACCGCAAGTGGGCAGGGGTTGTTTAAAGTGCACAAAGATTTTCAGTTCAAAGCTTTGGTTCCTGCAAATATGTTCTCCAATATCTCGTAGTGGTTATGACAGAGGAAACAGAGGACAGAGGAAACAGTAAATTTCATCATTATACTTTTTTTTTGATCGGATTCTCTTGGAAGGAGATTCGCAGTTTATGTAAAGTTCCTAAATACATCTTATTAACCAAGCGCGAGGGCCGTACTGGGAGAATATCGGCCCGAGGTCTTTACAGTACGGACCCAGCGCGTACAAAAAAGACAGAGGGCCGATATTCTCCAAGTACGGTCCCGAGCAAGCTTGGTTAATAAGAGATTTATTACACGACTAAAGAAAACAAAGACTGCAAAGACATAAGTGCGGGATCATTCGGGACAATGGCCGGTCCGATACTTAGAGAATATTGGACCGGCAATGGAGCATTTTGATCGGTTGATTTTAGTTATTGGTCCTCTGACTGCCTGAGTCGTATAATAATATGAGTTATTGACCTAGCGTGTGTCTAGATGGCTGAATATCGACTGGGCTAATTTTTTGCAAGAAAAGAACGAGACTAATATCCAGCCCTCTTGACCTCACAGGTTATGTCAGTTTGACAAATTGACGTCTGTTTTTCATGGGTCTGTCCTGTTATTGATCACGTATTTCTTCATAACATTTCTAGCCTTAACATTCTGAATAAAACATTACTTCGTCTTTTTGTGGAATAAACAAAAAAAGAAAACAGAATTCAAATGCAAACAAATAAATGCTCTTTATCAATCCTCCTGCATTTTATTAAAAAACAAAAAGAAAACGTAACCCATTACAGAACACACCAAGTAATCACAGGAATCCCGCGTTATATAATTGAGCAATTTATCACCGTCCCATTATAAGCGATTACTGCAGGAATGGATGTTTCGTCTCGAGATCTAAGCCTGAGGTTTGGGAACTTCCTCAATAAAGATCCGGGACACTGAATTCCAGCCTGTGTAGGCGTCATGACTTCCAAATGCAGCACAATTACCGACCCAGAATCCCACGCGCACCTTGCCTTTGTGTATGTTGTTGCAGTGCCCCTCAATATGGCGGACGCGAAGGATACTTTTACCACTTCCTTTCCACATGTAAACAACACCGTCAATTGGAAGGGGGCCTGAACATTCAGCACCGTTGAAAGTGAAATACCAGCGTTTGCAGCAGCTGTTACAGTTGTGGACTCTTAGAACGCCGGTCCAGTAGACATGGAGGGAAGTGTCAGAGAAGTTCTTGGTGAACACACAGTCCTTTTAAAAAATGAAAAAAAAAAAGACAGAATAAGATAAATGAAAGGGTTTGATAACTGATCAAGCGGAAACATGTTATGGACAATATTCATAAAAATTAAGTATGTGTTCGAGGGAAAAAGAAATCAATACAAACTATTTGACAGCGCTTAACGTGACCTAAACCACCAAGAAAGTGAGTAAGAAAAGAATGGTGTCCTGATTGCCAGTTTATAAATCCTGGACAAAGCCTCATGTTTTTCAATAGGATAATTAAACAACCCTCAAACAATGAGCTTGAGATGCCTGTGTTTAACAATCTGTTACAAAAAAAAAAATAACCTACAAAACTCACTCACCTTGATTAAACCGTTATCTTTGTCGTCATTTAAGTTTTTCCATGCGCACTCTTTCCAGTTCTTATGAGACATAAGGCCAGGTGCCCCAGGCTTTCCACTTCTTCCACTCTCTCCGCGCTGCCCTTTATGGCCGGGAGGGCCCTGGACTCCAGGTTCTCCTTTGGCGCCATTCTTTCCATTGACACCAGGAGATCCTGGAGGTCCTTGGGTTCCAGTCTTTCCAGGGGTGCCCTGGACACCTTTGACTCCTTCACGGCCATCACGACCATCACGACCCGGTGCACCAGGAGACCCAGACTTGCCGTGCATACCAGGGATACCACCATAACAGAAAGGAGGTTGCTGGATTGGAATTAGAAAAACGGTGTGAGTTACTCAGGATTCACAATCATAAATTTTAACGCTATTTTTACTACTCACTCGTATATAGAGCTTTTTTGTAGTTTTAATTAGTTACAGTAAGGTAAATCTCAGGTAGCAGTACCTCACTTTATCAATAAATATCACGTTAGCGATGGTGATGCGACCGGAAAAAAAATCAAATTTAACGGTATCCTCAAACGGACGTGCTATCATGAAGGCTTAAATTTTAGGCTTTTTCTTGCTATTAAAATTTATACTTAATTTTTTTCGAACTAGAATCAGTTCCCAGTAATTTCCCTCGCTTTGACTGAAATACTTTACAATGTTTAAGGCGAGGATGGGAATTACTATAGTATGTAACCAAGGAAAGCCCATGCATCAACTGGTTTTGTCAATCAAAGCTATAATTAGGCAAAGTGAACGTATTTGTAATGTCCGACGTTAAATCAATATTTAAATTAACATTTGTCAGATAATGCAATGACTCACCATTTTGTACGACGGTTGATTGGTTTTGTTATTTGCTGCGGCACTGCACATCAGCAGAAACATCGTAGACAAGGACAAAAAGGACACTACAGAGACTTTATGTGAACTGATGGCCATTATTTTCTAAGCTGTTGACGATCTTGCTACGGAGAAATGTTTACAACAGACTAGATCAGTGTAAATTTAAGTAGGGATGACGGTGAGAGCAATTTCTTACGACGAGACATAATGAAACTTGATTTTCTGACGTTAAAACGTTTTCTTTCTTTCTACAAATTTGAATTGAAAATTTGGTCACTTATTACACCAGTCGCATAAAAGTATCTTACCTCCGAGCTCGAATGATCCCTTCTCTGCTTCAAGCACCTGATGAACAAGTCACTGTAAAGCAATGATAAGTAGGTTACGTGTGCAGTTGAGTTTTAGCCTTTGTGTTGACTTTGGTTCGTGTTTGGACCAGTTTACTGTTGACCATGAATCGACCTGTTTCAATAGTACATTACATCACTGATAATGTTGATGAGACTTGTTTTGTTTATATCCAACGAAAAATTCGAATTAATTTCCTGTTACGTTGCAACACAAAAGTTTCTTGTCTTTCTGAGAAAATTGAGGACAATTTTTCTAAACAAGACTTCACAGTAATTTGTAACTTTCAAACAGTAGTATGATAACATTTAACCGTTAGCAATTCGACGAGAAAGTATATTATCTTTGAAGACTTAAATAAGACAATTATCGGTTTTGAATATTGGAGGATTTGAGTTAAGACCTCTTTAGTCATGCATGTCAATTCAAACGATTTTGACTTGTTTTTCAAAAAAAAAATTTATAATCTTAAGCAAACATTTCCTGACCACTACTGCTCTTTAGTCAGTCTACGATGTGTACTTTGTACACGTGTTTCTGAAAGCGAACCTTTTCGAGAATAACTTGAGATCTTTCTACAGTAAGAACTCCGGCTGTTAACCAAGAGAAAATATTTTAAGTCTGGATAAATCATTTATAGCATTGCAATTCCACTGATTACTAGTGCCTGTGCCGTAAATTAACTAATCGAAACGGAATATTTCGAAAATAAATTTCAAAATCAAAATTTTAATGAAATATGTATGGTATATTGGACCTCAAGTCTGAGAAAAAATGAAAAGGGTATGTGAGTCGGGCGAAAATCGAATCTGTTTTAGGGTTTTTTTCCCGTTCTTTTGACTGAAGCGAGCATTTGACCACCACAATAATGAATTTTTAAGCTTACATGTAGCTGAAAGTGTTTCATTTTCTCATAATTATTAACAACTTTGTTAGCCTCTTCAGCAATAACCCTATGTGCTTCATTCTAGTAGTTCGCACCTATCTTGTACCCGCTGAATGCATATTACTAATTTCGATACCAGTTCTAATGATCATACACTAAAAACGGGTCTCTTCCACCTAGATCATAGTAATCGGAAATTTTGTTAGAGTCACACAATTGGGCAGTGTTTGCCGTAAAATCTGCATTAATATTTCTTTTTCAATTTCCATTTTTTTTGGCGAGGCAGAATTCTGAGCAATTTAGTACGAAGAAAACCTCAATTTGCTCTGAAACACATCACTGATAAGTTGAAATGGCGATGTATGGGCAAACTTTGATAGAGTTTATCATTGGCGGCAATTCACGTGAGGGCTTTCTCACAATTCACGTTTGCTATTCACGTTATCATAACGTATCAGTGGATTCACCCTTCAAACAATTCATACAGGAGTGGAGACTAACATTAATGGGTACTGTTGAGTGTTGTCAGCTTTGTTTTCCGTTAGTGCTTTTTGAAAGATTCTTCCAGTCGAATAAAAGACCATTCCTAAAGAGGCACCGGATCTACGCGACGAAATTGAAAAGTTTCTTCATTTTTTTAGAATCCTCGGTAACCATATCAACACGGGCTCTGTCGCAACTATAAAAGCGCTTATTGGATCTGTACTCTTTACTCTTTTAGTACCTAAAACGTTTGGATTTCTATTTTTTTTATATGTTGACTCTGTGCGTGCTAGTTACCTGAATAGTAGTTGGCTAAAACTGAGATAGAATTTATATGAAGTTGAAATCGAATTCTAGGTGAAAATCGCATCAATAGGTAAATGTGTGGAGAATTTGAAAATATCACAAAATAAAATCCTTCCTTTATATAATGTACGGCATTTATTGGACTTAAAATATAGACTTAAGCTATTATCTAAGCGGCCGGAGAGGATAACTATATTAATCTGCGTGGGCCAAAAAATATTTTTCACAACTAAATATCTCTTTGTAGCTATATCCATCAGTTTATTTAACATAACTCTTAGCTACCATCTCTCCGTTATCAACATCCTGTGTCATGATTTTCTATCACTGAAAAAGTCGGGAACAATAAATTGTTTTAAATTCACAAAGCCGTCGCTATTCTGGCCCTTCAAGCTAGAGTAACTACTTACTTCCACTTAAAGAACTTGAATTATACGGTGAGATATTCTAAATGACATCAGTAGGCAAATGTGTGGAGGAAAATATCGCAGAAAAAAATCCTAGCTTTACAAGGAATTCATTAGACTGAAGACATAAACTTAATGATAATAGTAGATAATAGAGAAGGGGAACGAAAAAAATTACTAGTCCGAATGGAATATAAAATGTCATAGCATGGGTGGTATAAATATTTGTAAGCGTAACTGGGGCGAAATATGCTTTCAGTAATGGCTTTACTAATGCTAACTCTTACAGTAGCTGCAATCTCTCCACCCCCGTAGACAAAATCCTGTCTCATTATTTTCACTTTATGTTTCGCACTGACAGCGATACAATTAATTGTTTTTAAATTAATAAACCATCCTGATCACTTCCACAATAATTGTTTTCTTTTACTTTTATTCAAGAATTTGCATTAAGAACTCGATCTTGATCTCCTTGTCAACTCAGACGATTTTAACTTGGTTCTGGAGAGAATTTGCCTTAGGTCGTTTCAAAGTTTGCTCAATATTGTCACTGACAATAGGACCTCTGCATTATATAAAAGACTTCGTGATAAAGCTAGTGTCCAAAGAGTTTACAGTTTATCAAAGAAAATTGACGTTCCAACACTATCAAATATCTTCAGCATTGACAAAGATTATTCAGCCTCACGGGTTTGTTTGTTTAAAGTTTTTCTATATTTGCATTAGTAAACACGTCGCCAAATACAATTAAACATGTTTTTTTCGTGATTTTAATTTTGACACAGTTAACTGCTGCAAATGTCCATATTTTATCTTAAATTTTTGCTGATAAACGGATTCCTTTTGCGGGAAAAATCACTGGTTAGTAGGACTCTGGTAAATCTATTAGCCTCACCAGGCTTTATGTTCCCTTGTAATTGTAATTTCAGCGAATTATCGTTTCAGTGCCGGAGTCAGCGGGCAGGGTGCTGCCACATTAAAATGCGCAGTTGAGTCAAGATACCGAGTTATGCAAATATTCAGTTTCGATGAATCATCAGAAAGTTAACTCTTCTTTTTTCAGTTCCGTTTTAACGCTTGAAATTTGGCTAAGCTCTCGAAATTGGATCGATCATTAAGTCTGGAGTATTAGGTTTCCAAATTCATTCTCGATGTGTAACTGGTATACGCAAATAACAGGATAAAATTATATCAAAAAGATATTAAAATTGTGATACTGAATGGTTGAACGCCACCGACAAAGCAAGGAATCATTAAATTCTTACTAATCCTACAATTTTCAACTTTATAATACATCCAAATATTCATTCAGTCACTGCGCATATCTTGTTTCTGTTGCTATCAGGAATTATAGAAATGCAATTCTGTCGAGAGCTGACTAACTAACCAACAAAGCCCTCGGCAATTATATTTCCCTTCACAAATGTCCACAGTTTTTCTGAATTGGTATTTTTCGTTACTTTTCGTTTTACTTTGGTGTATTCTTCCTTTTGAAATAAATAGTCTCGAATCGTTAATGAATCAGAAAATTATCTTATTGAATAAGTGATGTCAGCTTTTCATGTACAAGTTCCTGCTGTGCCGGCCTTTGTTAAACAGTGAATAAGTTTCTCTTACCTTCGCGTCATTGCCCTTCACCTGCCAGTGTATTGGTCCTAGACCGTAGCGTTTTGGAGAATACTTCTGCTTTTTTCACAACACAGGGTAAAATAAGATCGATTCTTTGGTAAATTTTTAGGTCTTTTATCAATCTACGCATCCTGATGAGGTCATCAGCTTAGTACTCAGACTTATTCTTCACACTAACGTGTGACATTACCAAAGCCAGTCTCGTTCCCATGGTCCTCTCTCTATCTCGAGGTAGAGGGTGGTTGTGCCAAAGAATGTATATGACGTCACCAACTCGCTCCCAGGGTCCTCTCTCAACCTCGAGAAAGTACCCTGGTTGCGGCTGGTCACGTGTCTATGTATACAAATCAAATCCGCATAGGGGGTGGATCATTGACTTAATTTTGTCAACACTGTCTATGGAGGTGAAAGTTGCGCTG
>Ga0126343_10000783_pt1 | contig 13326 bp, 10 predicted proteins | sample Cyp2metagenome_FD_92531 | JGI IMG/M metagenome (GOLD analysis project Ga0126343, IMG submission 92531) | Coral microbial communities from Lord Howe Island, Old Settlement Bay, Australia - Cyphastrea 2 metagenome | ecosystem: Host-associated > Invertebrates > Cnidaria > Coral ... | reverse complement strand
TCTGTCAGTCCGATGTAGATCTTGGTGGTGGTTTGATTAGCAGTCGTAGATGTTATTTGTGCATTGTAGATCAGGTTGGTGGTTAAGCATTTATTGTCGAGAGGGCAATTTTGTTGAGATCTATATATATATATATATATATATATATATATATGAATACTTCCTCCTCTTTGTAGAAGAATAAATGTGGCCATTCTGAACTGTATCGGGAAGTTGTTTTACCGGGATGAAATGTTCTCACATACCATTTACCTTTGGTTGGTTGGACATACATACATCTCTCACTCATTCATCCGCTGACCCGTCCATAACAACCGACGCACCGACTAAGACGTAGTTTTCTTACAAAAAAATAACGCAAAAATGGAATCGCCTTGTGCAATTTAATAAGCAGTACGACGTGAAAGTTCTGCTCAATAGCTTTCATTTGCACGGGAACACCCGCGTTCTGCAACTAACAATCAAGTTTTGATTGTTGAGAACCTTAAAATTCATTTACTTTGCAGAGGGAGCTCCGATCAATGCTCCAACTTTGATGGACGCGACAGATTACAACGCCCGAGTGCATTCACTAGAAGAACGTTTACGAGTAATGGAAGAAGACCGGCAGTGTCAGATATGCATGGAGCGAGACAAAAATATGGTATTTTTATGCGGCCATGGCGCGTGCAAGGAATGTTCTGAAAGATTGCAAATTTGTCATGTTTGCAGGGAAACCATTCAGAATAAAATTCAAGTGTTTTAGACTCTTTCGTTTGTACACTAGTGAAGGATTTTTTTTTTCTACAAGGATATTATCTTTAACACATAATATGAAATTCCGTTTTTCATGTGATACTGGGAACTTCCAGTTTAGGTTTTGCCGGATAATGACATGCTAAGCCAAGAAGCTAGAATAGCGTTATGGCCTAGTAGATACGTATAACTGCAAGTTAGTTCATGGACAAGTTCACACTAGCGACGAAGACACAAGTACTAATTGTACTAACTCTTTATTAGACAAGCGAACCTGATGAAGACCTACCAAGAAAGCTGAAAACCACGTTTACACTAGCTTGAGCGCAAGCGTAACCACAGGCACAGACAATCGCAAGCGGGAATACAGTTTGTAAGGTTGCTTGCGTTTGGAAATAGCTAGTTAACGCTCATCAGTTGGAAAGTTTAATTTACAAAGTGGCAGCCCATTTTTAAAAGTACTACATTTTGGTTTGCGGGGAGTGATAATGGGAACCTTGAGTTTCAAAGTTCGTCATTCAAAAGTCATCATAATATTTGTTTTAAATGATCACCCTTGTTCTGGAATATCTCAGCTGTGCAACTTAGATTTTTGTGGAATCGGTCTGTTTGTTCGACGACATACTTGTTTGAAAAGAAACAACAACAACAACAACAAAGAAGATATCACCATTGAGAATCAACCCACGAGAATTATCTTTTGGCAAATGAAGATGGTTTCACTGGAGAAAAAGGTAGACTGTAACGTCTTAAGTAAAGGATAAAAGAGGCTTTTAGACTGCTCAATAATGACTTGGGTACTTTATAATCGAGGAGATATTAGTTAGATCATGTTAAATGGCTGGTAGTTCAGCTCTAAAAATAACCCAATAAAAAGGAATTGAAAAGACATGTTTGTCCTTTATTAAATATGGCGTAAAATTGGGAAAAAAATCATGATATATCTATTTTGAATTGAAAGTACTGGTTGCCTTTTAGTACATGGTTTTCAACCAAAGATCGTCTCCCAAAATGGATTTCCACGGAACCTGTAATTTCAATATATCGAAATAGACCCGTAATGGTATCGCACATATAAAACGGGATACATCAGTCAAACTTGCTAGCTAATGCAGTGATCACCTGCAAACCCTGGGCCCGAAATGCAAACAGAGAAGAAAAACATGTCACTTTACTCTCAAGCTAAACGTCTTCATCAATCTAAGCACAAGAATCGTTGCGCACTGCGTCAGAATTTGTTAGCTTAAATTCTAAACTTATACGTTTCCGGGCTTTTGTCTTTGGATAGAGAAGATTTTCCAGAAAATGCTTGTGTAACTGTGCTTTTCTTTACTGTTAGCTCCGAGAATACTAGTTTTTTAACTATCATTTCTGGTTTCTGCTGCTGATAATCTTGTAGAACAGGTTTTCACCAAATGGAACTGCAAGGAGCAAAGGTGTCTAAAACCAAAATTCGCGTGCCATGTTTGTGGCTGAGTATTTCTTTTTTTATTTCCTTCTTTGTATTCTTAAAACAGTTTTTCAATGGCTTTAATTAACTTTAGAACTTGGCCGAAATGGATTTTACAATCATTCTTCTGTTGTTCGTTGTGTCGAAGAATAGTTTGTTTGTAAAGGGTAATTGCTGCATCTCGTTCATCTTTGGAAATTTATGTCTACCTTGATTCATTCGGCACATATCGGCTGGACCAGTTTTGTTTTTTTTTTCCTTGCTCGTAATTTAGGATGTTAGTTTTACAAATGGTCCTCCTTCTAGCAGTTTTCAGTTTAATTTTCCCTAATAGAAGACCTCAGCTTCGTCGTAATATTGAAAGCCTATCTTTCTTACAACACTTTGTGGATGACTTTTGGCAGTTACCGTATTAAGTTCACATAGTTTGGATCCAGGACCTTCCGAGTACTCCACTGCAAATGATGCGCAAGCTCTGCGCTGACCACATTTGAGCCCGCACTCCACTGCGCTGGCAACCTTTGTTCGAAGGAGCAAAAATCCTGCTATGGCCATGTCTCTGCCAGATTCTGGTGCCTCGAAGAAGTTTGACGTTACTGTTGAGAATCAAGGGAAAACAATTGTATTAATGTCATAGCAGAGAGTACATTTGAAAAGAATTAATTAACTTACCTTCGGTACATGGAACAACAAGGCTGTGCCGACAGTAAACCTCAGTGTCCTTTGTATTGTTTGAAGACCAAATCCAAACAGCTTTCTCGTCGATGCTTGGTATCCCTCCCCAAGGAAATGCTGAACTGTTGTTTGGCCCATGACGCGTTGCCATTGGCCAATCATCATCTCTATAAGTTCTCATATTCCATCCGTGCCCAGCTGTGGTGATACACTTCCAAGAGGTGTCGGTCACCAGTCCGTTTTCAAACGATCCTAAAATACCTCCCTTCCATGGTGGGGCGGAACCTTTGCAACTTAGAGCTACCACGTGACTTCCGGGCATTATCTGGTACACAAGGAAACCTTTGGTAGTAACATTAGTTGCACCGCCACCCAAAGGTTTGCCGTCCACGTACAATTGCAAGTATTTGTCGCAAGTTATGTTGACGCCAATTTCCGAGGGCGTGCCTTTACAAAGAAGATAAATAGAAAACATGGCAGAAATGTGTAGGTTACTGAAGATTTCTGTTGTTTATAACTTATGCAGTGATCATGACTGGTCTTGGTTCTTTGGGAATCCATGAATTTGTTTGCCTATGCTATCGTTCTCTATTCGTATATCATTCAATGTTATCAGTTAACGCTTGCCTTAGGTGAATCCGAGATCAAATTGATTCAATCACGTTTTGTGATGGTAGCGTAATATGCCAGGAATATTTACTAAGTTATCGTTGTTGCAGTTGCTGTTGCTGTTGTTCTTCAGTGTTCTTGTTGTTGTTGTTAGAATTTACCTGCAGCATTTATATTGTGTGTTGTTGGACTAATGGTCTTGCAACTTTTTGTAGAATAAGTCTCTGAACTCAATAAGCATAGTATGTTTGGACCACTAAGAAGATACAAAACCCTTATTCAATTACGGAAGCCCAAACTATCGAGTGTGTCTTCAGTTTAATATCCATAACATCAAAAGAATACCTTGAATATCGATAAAGATACTACAAAGAGCTTTTATATCATGCCAAGGAAAATAACGTAAAATGTATTTCCGATAGCCATGGTATAAATTAGTTAAAGGCTTGTGTGTATAGCGAGAAAATACAAGTGACTGGTAGGATATTCTGTGATATACCACGCGATAGTCTTGCATAAATAGTCTTTCGTTTTCAATTTAAGAACTGACAATAGGTAAATATGTAGCAATCTTTGAATGCCCGTATTATAGAACGGTTCTCGACAACCGAGTGATTAAAGTGCACGTTCATTCTTGATACCAGTTTCTGTTTCTAATCGGTTATACTGATGTCGGTCATTCTGGTTACATCTATGTTAAATCTTGAAAGCGTGCAAAACGAAGGAAACGAAATAACGGGGGACGCACAGATCGCACTTTTACGGATGCCAACAGGATAATGACAATGTATTCGTAAATTTCCTCTCTATAAGTTTGTTATCGCGGATTTTGCCAAAAAATAGCCCGAAGTTGTCCGATATTTTGCAAGGACCACTTTGACACTTCCGAGGATCGCCAGAAAATAACGAAGAAATGTTCAAAAGAATCGTAAAAACTTGACTTTTCAACCATGGTGTACGTGCTTTGTCTTCCTCCTTGGATATGTAATAAGCAAATTATCAAACAGTGCCAGACTGATTTCATTTTCGTAGCCTAGCTTCATTCTACATAGCAAACAAAACATTGAGGCCCTGGCAAAAGAGGACACATTATTGCGGACACATTGTTGCCGACAAAAATGATTCCCCGTTTGCCAGCGAGCGCAACATTTGTTGTGTGTCCGGGACACAAAAAATGTTTCTGATTTTGTTCAGAAACATTTTGTGTCCGCAACAAATGTTTCCCAGTTTGCGCAGCCCAAGAAACATCATGAGCAACAATGTTTCCGTAACAATGTGTCCTCGTTTGCCAGGGCCTTTAGATAGGAATCGCAAAAAGAAATAAAAAGACTATAATATTTTTAAGTACCGATTGAAAGACCGTGAAGTAAATACATTGTATACCGTCCCGCGTTTTTACTACAAACACTATTCATCTCACTTGTTCAATGTACAAGTGGATGGAAGTTACTCGTGTCTGTGGACAATTTTAAATGAAGCATCGTTAGCATACCTTTTCTGTTTCTTTGTATTCAATTGTACGGGTATTTTTCGATACAATGATGTTAATATTCGACGGTTTTCTCTAGTTTTGATTATTTTGAAACCAAGAGCTAAGTATCTTTTGCCGCATTTTAACACCTGGACAGTAGCGCCTAGTCCTTAGTGCTAATAATAACCCTTTCTCTAGAGCAGGCACTTATACCAGTTATGAAGAAACCTCTTATTTTATTCAAACATTTAGCTACAGTCAAACCTTTATCGCTGCAACTTGACGAAAGGCTGCATTCCGAGAGTACAATGATTCCCCAAAAAAGGAATTCTGTCAGCTTTTTCATCTTTGGATGTGGCGTATTGTCTTTCATGTCGCAGAGAGACCGGGCAGATTCATTTTGCTGATTTTAAACCGCTATTACTGTGGGCAAAGAAAATGGTTGGATTAGAAAATCTTCCCAAGTGCAATAAACCCGTCGAACAACTGACATTGTCAATGACTCTAATGAAACCTAATACAAAACTATTTCGAATCATCAATCAGATCTCGTTGTCTTTACTTGTATCAAAGCATGAGTGAAATTGTTAATTAACAATGTGTAGCCAATGGGATGCTAGGAAAAAATAAACAGTGTAATCGCCTACGTCCACAGGAAGAGGCCTTCATAAATATTTTCATTTTTCCTCGCGGAAAAAAAATGTGTCTTATTTCTGACGAACCGGCGCTTTGATCCGAAATACTGCTAGGATCACGTCGCGTTCTTTTTCGTCTTATTTAAATCTTAATACCGCAAGTGTTACATTCAGCCCATATAATGAGGGGACGAAATCGTATTCAAGAAGTAATTTATTACTTTTTCCCTATATTTGCAAAATCTCAAATAATTGAACACGTCTTCTGATCAAAGGCCATTGGAATCGCTGTCAACACGATTATAATACGCCGACGAATTTCTTAATTCCGGAATTGCAACCTGGCTTTTGTTCATTTCCTTTTCAAAAATGAAATGTCCAAACATTCGCATCTGCCAAAATATTTGTAGCTTCCAACATTCAGGAAATGGATACAGTGTTTCTGTAAGCAAAATAAAAATTAACATGCGGTGTACCTACGTGTGTGCAGTGTGAGTTAAGTTTGTGATGAAAGAAAACAAAGCTTTTTGCGAATTTACGGTGTTCGTCATTCGAACTCTGCCACCGAATGTTATTTTTATCATTTGTTTTTTTGCTTTTATCGTAGTTGACACGCCTAAATAATATTACATAACATTTTAGACTTCTTTAGTCATGGATCTACAGTGTATAAATCTGCGTCGAAAGAAAGGTTTTGTTGATTACCGAAATGTGTTTAACTTTGAAATTGATAGCCAAAAACACTGAGACCGGAGAATATAATACCGATCGAAACACCGTGTCATTTATGAAGCAATTACGAAAATATAGACTGATATGAAATGAAATCGCGCCCGGACTCGAAACCCGGTCAATATAAATAAATCCACAAAACTGATTAATGAAATGCTGCCTTTTGTTATTACAATCCCAATGAGTTTGACGAATTTGTTCGCGAAACATTCAGATAATCAAAGGAAACAAGAAAATTCGTGGGTAATGGAGATTCCAAAAGCCTCAAAAAAGACAATGGTGTTGGCTCGCCAAATTGGTCCTAGATACGAAGTTACAGTTTTCGTGGCTTTGTCGTGACTTAAGCTGAAGAAAAGTTGTTGCGCTCGTTAAAGGCAGATTACTTCAAGAAAATAGAGTACATACACATCAAGCAAATGGAACGGACAGCAATGTTTTTTCTTTTTTTTCGCAAAAACACGATAACCTGGCCAGCCACCTGGCCAGCCAGGGCCGGTCGATCGGGAGACGAAGAGCCATGCGCCAATTAGTCCAGTCTCTGAACTCTCTTGTCGCCCGCCCGGGTTCAGCTCCTATGGAGCGGGAAGTAAGGAGAGTTTAGGGACTGGCCTGCTCTCCCAATTGAGAGGAACTGGATCGAGCCCTCGCTGGCAGGATTATCGTGCCGTTTTTTTGGGATGTCACGTAACGCTCCCCCCGTTTTCCCCAGAAACGCGAAGGAGACTAGGGCAAGCTCGCAATGCTCATCCTTACTCTGGGGTATGTTGGGAGGTAACTGCTTAATTCCATTTAAAATATTTTAAGATTGTTACCTTCGGAATATCAATTTCTCTTCGTGTTAAACAAAATATGCGACAGGAGACCACGAGAGGAACATCTTTCCTTCAGAACGCTATAGTCTTTGAAGATCACGTCTTCTTCATTGTTTAGAGCACTCTTTACTCACGTTTTTATATGAAATTTTAAAGTCTAAAGCCACACTTTTTCGAGAGCCACTATTTAGGCTTAGGCCATCACATGAACTTGTTTTGTGTGGGAAACGAAACAAAAATAGAGCAAGCTGATGGGATTAAAGTACGGTTTACACAACGACAGAGAGATGTTAAAAAGGAGGTGTCACTCTAAAAACGCATGGAATGTTTTCCGTCGAAAAATCAGGACAGGGAAATCACTTGAATATCGTGGCTAGATCGTTTTCGTAAAGCTCCGTTTTCAAAACGCGTTCCGTCCACGTTACATAACTAACAGCCGGCGCTTTCGATTCCCCAGTTTGAAGGTCGCCGTTTCCAAAAACTTAATTTAAAGTGTGAACGGTAGGCCTTACCGTAGAAATGAAGCTGCGTTTTTAAGTTTCTCCTGCATATTGTGGACAAGGCCTAAATTAATTAATTAACTATATCTTAAAATGCGTCAAAATCGACAAATGCTAATTCAAATTTTGCGTGCGTTTAGTTGACAGTCCAGAGGAATGAAATCAAACATTTTATGACGGTTTCACTTTAACGCTGATTCAATTTGCCTATGAATATTTTATCGTTTAGAACCTTGTAAGCGAAAAATGCAGTTTTTTTCTGTTTTAATTGGTAATTCACCTACTAATGCCTGTTTATAGGATAAGGCGGTTTTAATTCTTAGACGGTATAAGTTGCATTGTGCAATCAGGTAAAGCAAAGTATTAAAATCATATGTCCTTCTCCGAAAATGTGCGACAGATAATTTGTTCATTTTATATTTTGCTTAAGGCATTTATTTAACCATTTTTCTTTCTCCGCTAAATGAATATTGGCAATTAAACGATAAAGTAAGTCATCGCTACATTTTCGAGGTGCTAAGTTATCGTTAATAAATTAGATAAATAAAATAGTAAATTTAGCGTATAATTCGCTTGCGACCCATTCCGCCTTAGATCTAATCTATGACTTTTATAAATTGTGACGGGCTCAAGACTACCTAGTCGACCAGTCCGTGAAAATTCATTGCCACCGGATTTTGTGCCCATAAGCCGTTTGCTAAAGGACGCCGAATGCATCTTACTGCAAATACGACCGAAATCGATTTTTCCCCTGTGCCTGCTAAAACAGATGTCTTTTGTTTTGTTCTCTGCTAAATGCAATCTCTCGATCAGTATTTTTTCTTTCCCATCTCCTTTTTTTCATATTCTTTTAAATTAAAAAATCTACACGATTGTATGCACCATACAGTGAGAAATTCGTTAGAAAATATTGTAGCCAGGTTCTCCTAGAATGCGAACACGTATAGTTGAAAAAAAAAAACAAGACTGATCTTAACATAAGCTGTAACGAATTCTGGTCGTTTTTTGACCCAATGTTCTTACTCCACGAAGCCTCTTAGAGCTTAATGGTAAACGAGTCGAATTCAGTTCGGTCAGTGGAGGGAAGAGCATGCCGAAAACTTCCATTAGTTTTTTAGCGTTGCGTTCGCCGTGACTTAGATCTGTTCCGAACTCTAATCAATGGGGCAAAGCGGCCATGAGCCAGCAAATGAAACAGTTGTCCAAAATTTCTGATTTGGAAGTTTTGGTCTTTGCTGTAAGGTATGTAGTTATTGTCAACATTTCTCCAGAAACCAATTCTAGTAATGACTTACTCTTAATCGGACGAGCAGAATTCCGCACCTAAATACTGTTTGAAAAATCAACTTATTGTTATTTACCTTGGATTTGACTTTCAGGCCAGCGAATACATAGCAAGCGAGACACCTTGAAAAGTTCCGCATTGGCACTGCCTTCGATGTTATTAAAAGATGAACATGCATCTAATCTGAAACAAGTGGTGACGTATTTAAAGGTTTTACCGCTGTTTTGACATTTATTTCGGTGTCTTGGGAGCAGTTTATTTGTCTCGTTCAAATTAATTAACGCGTAGGCGAGATTGCGCATTCATTCATGTATTTAATTTATTAGCTTTTTGTGACAACAGAACATTTTATTGTGTCAAACTCTTTTGACTTAGATCAGACAAGTCTTAAACTTAACTGGCATCCGAATAAATTACAGTCTTCATCGACTCGAATAATTCTAAATTGATTCAATTTAATTTTCAGGTTAAGTTTCATTTTCAGATTGACCTTGAATTTTGGGGATTTCCCGATAGAGTAAAATATTCTTGAAAGCTGATAATAAGGAATTTTTCTATTTTTAACTGAGCAACCTAACACTTGGAAATTTGTGGAATGCAGTGATGTTTTCGCATTTTGCCTTTACCAAGTTCGCTTAGAAGCCTTGCAACATCGGAAATGACTCCACACACATGTCTCCGATTCATCGAAATGGACTTTTGTTTCAGCCATTGTGAAACAAAGGCCCGACATTAAATAGAGACACATCACCTTGTTAAAAAGGCCGAAATTCAAATTTCGAAGGTGGGTGAACCAAAACGCACTTTCGGAGGGGGCACAGATCAAACTTCTTGGAATATTTTTGGTAAAGTAGTACGGCTCAGTTTTTCTTATCCTAACCAAATTTCAGGCCACAATTCCTTCTTTTTCAACATATTCTTTGCAATCCTGATCGTAAGAGTATGTAAAATTACAAAAAGCAATCTTATATTGAAAACAAGATTATAAAACCGTTCTAAGACCCAAACGCAGCCGAATTAGGGTGTATCCACCCTCCCCCACCCCCGTGGAAATTAATAAAACAGGTTTACAAGTCATTTTTTTCTGTTCGTAATGAAGTATGGAAGAAGTCCTTTCCTGCTTTTGTTTTCTCTGAATGTTCAATAATACCCGACGTCTTAGATTTAATTAAGTGTAGTAAATTAACCTTGGCAGCCTACATTTAACAGACAATCGTCTAAAATTAATGGCGGCTCGTTGGAAGCATGCAAAGCGAATCTGAACGCGCTAAGTACGTAAATCGGGGTGGTTGGGACATTTCATCCTCGTGCTTGCATCAACTACGAACGAATTTGTCCTGAATTTCTCTTTTTTGTTTTATCATTTTCTAATTCATTTCAAGTTTAAAATCATTTGGTCTTTATTTCCCAGAAACGAGAGAAAAAAACTAAGGTTTCATCTTTAATGATTTCTTATTATTATTTCAATATTAGTTTTGAGTGAGCGAGCGAAAGGAAGAGTGCAACATTCAAAATATGGAGGCATATTTTTCAACCAAGACAGAAATGACATATGGCAAGAAACACTACATTCTCGTCCCCTGAGCCACGATCCTTCTGACCTGCGGCAGGGATCGAGAGCTCTGGCTTTGTCCAACACCGGAACGGTCCGCGATTCACGGACTTCCCGTCAAATCTGGGAAATCTGATTGGCTGAGAATATGAAAGAATACTCTGCACATGCTCAGAAAATCGGGTCCGGCCAGAGCTCTCGATCTCCGCCGCAGGTCAGAAGGATCGTGGCTCTGGGGACGAAAATAGACACACTACTGATGTAAAAAAAGAAAGTAAGTATATAATTAATAAAAAATATTAGAAAAATAGTCCAAAAATGATACCCGAGCTGATTGTTACAAATCTGTGTTCCTATTAAACAATTAGGTTATGTTTTAAACAATGTAGTAGGTTACTACATCGAGTAGACACAAACTGCACGGGCTCTAGAGTTCGCTGGGTAAAGTTCAAATCCCAGGATTAGCGAGGATCGGTGAGTATGAATAATCTCAAACTACACAAAACCTAAGTGGTGGATAACATTTTTATAGAAGGAAAATTGCTACGCCGGTTAACTTTTAATCCTGCGTTAACGTTAACCGGCTTTCGAACAACCTGGCCCAGGTGATCCCACACAGTTTATTTAAGACATAGTGCCGGCTCGTGGAGGATAAAGACATCTCAAACTCATTACAACTTCATTTAAACAAAGGAAATCATAACCGTGACGGCCTTTGGATATCTGATTTCAATTAGCAGAGATTTGTACGATTTTATTTCGGCATTTTCTTCTTAGTTTTGGTTTCGATTGGAAATATTTATCGAACACTCAAGGCAGTGTTTGACCACTTTACAATCAATATGCACACTGGAAAATTTGACCCATTTACAGACTTTATGAAATGTCTGTAGATTCTGAATTTACAGACTTGGTACTTATCCTGCTTAAAAGACAAAATGACTGTAAATTAATTTGTTCAGTGTTTAGTTCTGTTGATTTCAAAATGTTTGTAAAATGTTTGTAAATTGTAGCAGCTTGACTAAGAGGATAGGACTCGTAATTTACAGACAACGAAATCTCCCAAGAATGTTTTTAAATTTACCATTTACAAAGATTTTGCATGTTTAGCCTGATCATGTAAAATCGCTGTAAATTGACGTACTTGGGGAATCATAAAATCTCTGTAAATTGACATACTCGGGGCACCATGAAATCTCTGCTAAGTCTCTGTAAATTGACATACTCGGGGCACCATAAAATCTCTGTAAATTGACATACTCAGGGCACTATAAAATCTAAGAAAATCTCTGTAAATTGACATACTCGGGGCACCATAAAATCTAAGCAAAATCTCTGAAATTGACGTTCTCGAGGCACAATAAAATCTCTGTAAATACACATACTCAGGGCACCATAAAATCTGAGCAAAATCTCTAAAAATTGACATACTCTCCGGGCATCGTAAAATCTCTGTAAATTGACATCTTCCCTCCTTAAAATTCCGAAGCCAGATATTCTTTAAGCAAACATCTGGGGGGACCAAACTCTGGTCAGTTGTTAGCTAGTTAGGGCGTATCGCAAAGAACAGCGAGTGAAAAAGGAAATAGGGGCGAAACGCAGCGAGAGAAAGTGAGTTAAAATTTAATCTTGCCAAAACGACAAACGAACGCTAGATCGCCAAATGTAATTACTCCTTCTGCAGACGGTGCTAAAATCCACTCGGGAGGTCGACAGGTATCGAGCGGCAAATCAACGTGTTCTTTCTCGAAGTAAAACTAGGGTAGTCTCCCGGAAGAAAAATCGGGCGAAGATAAATGATAAATGTGATATCCGTGAAAAGAAGCAAAATAGCTGAAACAGCCGTGCTCTAATAACTCAAAATAAAGTGCTCTTCATAAGCACGTCTGAAACAAAAAAAAGAAAGGTTGAGAGACTGAGAAGAGAACGTTAAATGTACAAATGCCACGGACCGTTTTAAGCCTGTCAACCCCATTTTAAATTGGCAACCATATCGCATTTCTTATTTGTTAATTGACGCCCGAGTATTGACATATTCTGTCAAAACTGACCAATCCGCCGTTTCGTTCCAACTCAAAATCATATCGCCCCCAAAAACTCGATTCACTCGGACCAAAAGTTAGTTCGTCCGAACGGGTTTTTCCGCTAAAGGTCTGTTAAATTGTTGCTGCAAAGAGAAAGACTGGTTTAATAGTTTGACCGAAAATATATCTTAAGAAAGTAATGTACCTCTGTCAGTAAAGAGAAGAGGTGGAGAAAAAACGTGTTCTTTTGCGTTCAGATTAAACATATCCCCATAACGTCTTTAAATGCAATTAGCTGCAAAAAGAAAAGAAATTCACTTTCAGCGCGCCAGCGAAGCACCATGGGTAAGAAAAATTGGTAACCCATCAAGCCGAGAAAATTTGGTCATGACGTCAGCGTACGAGCGAGCGAACGTCCGTCTATCCGTACAGACTTTGGGGGAGGGGGAGGGGCGTCTCGAGATATTCCTCACGGTCACCCATACGGGAAACTAAGGAATGCCATCTTTCCTTGGCGGTTTTTTGTTTAGAAAAGTCAGAGAAACACTCATTTCTATTTGCCATGTCAACAAACGATCGGAGAGGTTGATCTAACGTTTCAAGGTAGGGTATAACTGGAGCAGAACGTGAAAGAGAACGGCAGAGAGCAAGGATAAACAGGCAAAGATGTGGCGAGGAAGTTCGCGAAAGAGCAGGCCACGGCTAGAAAGAAGGCGCGATAGGACTACTGAACAATGCTGTGAATTAGATCGAGTCAGGGCTAGAGAAAGGAGATAATACCAAACAATGCCGTGACTTTTGTGATGTAGAGCGAACGAAAGCTATAGAAAAGAGCTGAAATACCCG
>Ga0126343_10000782_pt1 | contig 13331 bp, 13 predicted proteins | sample Cyp2metagenome_FD_92531 | JGI IMG/M metagenome (GOLD analysis project Ga0126343, IMG submission 92531) | Coral microbial communities from Lord Howe Island, Old Settlement Bay, Australia - Cyphastrea 2 metagenome | ecosystem: Host-associated > Invertebrates > Cnidaria > Coral ... | reverse complement strand
TTGATCAGCGGACCATTTTTTATCATTAACAATTTTCTCAGCGTTTTCTTCCACAATTTACACCGGCTGTTTTTCTGGGCGGTTTAATTTACAATAATTTTTCTTCTTTTACAATGAAAAAAAGCGAATTTCTCAGTCTTCAGGCAACAATTTTCTAAACCTTTTAAATCAAGAACAAACACAATTCGAGACTATCCGAACTTTGTTTCGCTGAGAGTGTGTGCGAATAACGGCTTAAATCAATGACTAGATTTTTCCATTGAAAACTTTTGAAAATCCATGGTTGAGATCAGTTGTGACATCTTCTTGCATTTTGGCTATTGATGTCAGTGAGTCGGAAACCTTTTAGTATAATTGACAATGTTACTAGTCCACCTGGCTTAGGAAAAAGAATATTTCACGTCCTTAATCGACCGGCCATTTGCTTGACAATGTGTTGTCGGTGACGTTTTGGACAAAAGCTTCATCTAACAAAGCTTGTCTTTCTTTCAGTACACCCCCAAACGGCAAGGCCCACAAGAGATCAATTCGCCGTCAGGAGAGAGAAGGCAGTCCTAAATGCTACCACTGTGACAGGGACGAAAACATCACAGTGGAACATTTCCTTGTGTCGTGCTCAAAGTTTGAAGAAATCCGTTCGGAACTTCTCAGTCAGCTTAGAGACGAACTTGAGGCTATTGGCGAGAGGGGCTTTCAGGTGTGGCAGAGATTCACAGCCAGCAGCCCAGCCTGTCAGTCGCAGATTATACTTGGTGCGCAAAGCTTTGGTGCCTTGGAGGACGAAGCTATAGATCACTTCCGGACAGAGTACGTCGCGAGGGCTTGGAGCGAGAGGATTGTCATTTGAGGTCGCTGATGAGAGAACCTCGTTTTCAAATTCATTATCTCGGATGATTTTCTTCACTTTATCCTTTGAATTCGTGTACCTAAGATTATGAAGACAGATCCCGCTCAAAGTTCGAGAAATAAGTGCAAAAATTATATATATACTAAACTTCTACTCACAGCACATCAACTTTTTGAATACAATTTAAAACCTCTCACTGTAGTTCATTTCTCTGGGTGACCCAGCGATGAATCTCCAAAACTAAATGATTCTCGAGAGATTTAATGTCAAACCTCGTAAGAATACTTCATGCGTTATGATATTGTGTTACTGTGATAGAGATTATACTGTTTGCAAATCCCGCTAGATAAAAGCACATGAAAATCTCATTCTCTTTAGACCAGTTTTGGTCATTGTTCAGAAAAACGTTTGAAAACCGAGGGCTAAAGATTATCAGAAAAGTCTGGCTCATTTCTGTTCCGTTGCCTTAGAGTTGGGGTTAAAAAAAAATAAAGAAACTTGAACAGATAAAAATTCAACGCGCTATTGAAATAGAACAAAACAAGAAAACAAAACAAAATAAAGAAAAAGAAAAACAATGAACAGATCATAAAGACAGGAAAGAAAACACTTGTGAACAACTTTATTTAAAAGATGCTCAAATTTAACGTAACAAAACGGATTAAATATAATTGTACAAATGTAATAACAAAATAAATTCTTCTATTCAGTATGAAAACAACTTTGTAGTAATAAAATCAACTAAAGGACATTTGCCTTGGTATTTTTCTTGCTGTCATGTTACCGAAATTACAACCACATATAACAGACACAACATGTAGTATATGATATGTATAATAATTTTATGACAAATAATATATAATCTACAAGCAGGAATCGGATTTTTGATCAGTTGTTTTATAATCGGTCGGGTCAAAATTACTCACTTTCCACTGGGAAAAAACACTTGTTCGGTTGATTTGGTTTCTCAACTGACGTCAAATGCGGCAGCATTCTTTCAATCAAATCGACCCTAAACGATTTTCCGACTGTGACAAACTAGGCCTACCAAGTCAACCGAAAAACGGTTGGCGCTAATAGAACCGGGCCTGGTAATAAAAGGTTATTTTTGAAAGGATTTTTTTAACCGATTCCTTTATAAAACCGATTTTAGCAACTATTATTCAAAGAGCCGAGTGACAATTATTTCAGGTCCTTTAGCAACTGACATTAGAAATGAGTCACACATGTAAAACTGCGAAAATCATTTACAGAAATTGACTTAACATCAGAAAGTAATGCGTTTTTTTTATAATGCTCAGAAATCTTGGTAAAAGTGGTAGCATTTAATAGTTAGTCCGCGCATCCCAGTCTCCTTCATTTTGCAACACGTCAATAACTTTAGGAAATGATCTGTTTAATAGAGTTTTGATGGCAGTTTCTTTCCTCAGAGCCTCGCAATGCAAAGAGAAGGAACATATATGCATACGACCACGGAAGTGTATGCAAAAGTAACCCCGTTTCTGAGGCCTCATCAGTTTAGAACTAATCTTCGCGCACCACCATAACAGATCATCTTTCTTTTTTCTAAGAAAGTGTTGGGAATTCGCTTTCAGCCGTCTCTGAGCGTCGGGCTTTTCAATATCGACGGCTCCGTACTGTTTGCTATGACGTGCTGATTTTCGCAAATTCTGAACTCAGAGCTTTCATGACATCCTGGTGTGACAATCTTTCATGATCGCTCTTGATGCGGGCGTAGTTCTGCTTGACAAATAACGCAAATTTGTTGGGAGTCCTTGTCTGTGGTGTACCATCCTTCTTCAATTGAGGAACAAGTTCCAAGCGGCTATTTGAAAACAGAAAGGACAAGAAAGAACTTCAGGAAAGGAATATTATAATCTCGAGGAGGGCTTGAGCAATTTTTTAAGGAGAACGGGGTACAAGAACGTTTTTCAGGGTGAGAAAGCCAGATTTTTTTTTCGATTTGCTCCATGTGCCAGGCGTGGCACGCTTTGCACGCTTTGTCTTGTCGCTTAATCTTGTACAAAATTCGTTTTTGGTATTGATCCCTCCTCCCTTACCGAAAATATAGAGACACATCCGTTAGAAAGCTTTAAAGCTCTCGGTTGAAACCGTTATTTCTTTTTAATGTTCCTTTGTTGCAGAAATTTTAGCAGCCTTCAATCAGCTTAATGGCTGTCTCGAAATCACAACTGTCAATCACAACAAACGAAAAACAAGTGGACATCTTGTCAACTTTCCGCAGTATATCGAGAAAAAAAAGTGAAGAACTTTCGTTTACCTGTGGCAATACGCACATCGGCTTTTCTCCAAATTCACTGACTTAGAATGTCGCCCAAATCTAAAAAAAAAAACAAACAAAATATTAGCAAGACTCCAACTTTAGCGTGCGGGTTGTATCAGAGTGTTGTTAAAATGACAAAGCCTGTACACTCACGTATTGGCGCATTTGTGGTTGGTACACCTGTATCTGTATTTAGCATTGATGGTGTAACTGTGACATCGAGATATAGGCGGTAGGTCTTGGTGAGCCTGTTGAGCTTTGATTGTCCTGCAAAAGATTGAAAACAAGACATCTTTTCCCTCACTACTATAACACGACAATATTGCAAGATTTAACCACAATACTTCGTATTTGCTGACGAGCTATGCGTCCTACTAAACAGAGAGAGACTCACCATTTTTTCCACACAGTTCCGTGACCGGCTTTGACTCCGCTGATCAGCCAGGCGGCAGCGTGACACAGCTCGTGAATAAGCGTGTCACGCAATCGCTCTGATGAAAAAAGAAAATCGCAAGGTAGGGCATAGTCAAGGACGTTTTTAATAGTTTCAGTTGAAAAAAAAAATGGATATCTATATAATCTTTATCACACGAGCATCAAATCATCCACAATGTTTTCTTGACAAAACAGCCCCTAAAATGCTTTCTATAGTCAGCAAGTATAGCAAGTACCACACAACAGTTTCGTACCTGCAGAGTCTATGACTTTGTCTGCTAGCTCAATTCTGGCCACACGGAGGCCATTTTTCCTGAAAAAAAAGGAACAAATAGATTGGTGTACGAGCTGGGATTTTTGTCGAAGTAGAAACCAAAGTATCGCCCCAAGACAACAAGCCGCCCAGCCAACTATGAAAGATTCGGAGCAAAACCTTGCAATCGGTAGCCAGAGAGGAAAAACCGCCAAGATAAGTCAAAACAAACAAACAAACAAACAAACAAACAAACAAACAAACAAACTAGCAACAACCACAAAACACTTTCGTCATTGCTGGATTATGATTGAATTATGAAAGAAATGTAACTTACTTGCTGTAATAGCAGAATCCTGCGGTACTACGCATTCTCGGATTCCATGTAATCTGGAAATCTGATGGCATCTACAAAGAAAGAGAAATTTCCACTGCTATTTTTGGCATTCAAAAACTTGATATTCTATTCCAGTGTTTTCCACACACACACATACATACAAAAAAAAACAATATATAATCTCAGAAATACGCACAAGAGTGGCAACCATATAAACAAGAAAAGGGGTAAAAAATGACAAGCGCGGGAAAAATAATGAAACACGCGGGAAAAAAGAGAAATACCTGACTGTGCCAGCGAGGGGAAAGTTGCCCCCTCCCCCCTAAAATCCACTCTACTGCTGTTATTTAATATACCTGATTATCGAAGACTGTTCGGTTGTACAATTCAAACAGTTCTTTGACAAGTTTATCTTTGCTCTTCTTGAACTCTTTTGCCGAGGAGTATGGGACGAGAATGTTGTCCAAAATGCTTTTAGGATGGGAAGAATGGTTGGACGACAATACTCCTAAAAAAGAGTGATATGGTCATGTGATACTAGTCAGCGGATACCTTGTTTTGACAGGTGTCAATTAATTATAGTATGGATGTCCAATATCAAAGAAGTACACGGTAAACCAAGACTGTGTCTCTTTTTTGGAGTATGGCCCCCATGTTGGGCAACTCCGTCGTCGTCATCGTGCGTACACGCCCGTGAGCAATAGTGCTAGCCATACTAACCATGAGAAAATCAACTCATAGGTTTCCTTTTCTTTCCCATGATGAGTATGGGGCTCCGCCTGGGGGCCCTTAGGGCCGCCGGAGCTCCGCTATTAACAGTCATATAGTCTGTAATGATTATCATCTACATTTAACTTAACATATTATGTAAAAATCCCTGGCTTAATCTTACTTGATGAAGGTGTCTTAAAAAGGGTAGAGCTTGTGGCTGCAATTAAAGAAAAATAATGAAGTTAAATAAAAAAAGAAAAAAAAGAGGAAGCGTGCTTAAAATACATGACTTGAACATCTCTTGTAGTAGTAGTAGATCCACAGTAAAAATAATTGACCTTACTTGATTTAGGAATCTTGAAATCCAAGGGAGTGTGATAAGTTGAGCCTGAAAACAAGATACCTTTTGTGAGGAGAAAGCTTAAAATATTATCAAAGACTGTTCGGCTATACAATTCAAACAATTTTTTGACAAGTTTATCTTTGCTCCTCTTGATGAACTCTTTTGCTGTGGATTTTGGGTTGAGAATGTTGTCCAAGATGCTTTTAGGACGGAAGAATGGTTGGACAACAACACTCCTAAAAAAAGTATGAAGTAAATAATACAAAACCAACAAAAACGGTTAATTAAAAGATGATCAGGGACAAATGGTCAGCAAGAAATGTAAACAAAACTGGACAATGACAATGTTGTCCAAGATGCTTTTAGGACAGGAAGAATGGTTGGACGACAATACTCCTAAGAAGAGAGTGAAGTAAACAATACAAAACCAACCAACACAAAAAGGGGTAATTAAGAGATCATGGACAGCGCAACAAAACTGGACAATGAAACTCTTTATTTTTTCTATGAATTCTAGCGCTCTCAGTTATTTTCTCTTGTGTCAGTGTCTGCGTCTTTGTTAATACATTGTTTCAAAATAAAGCAATAAATTAACAAATCTTGAACAATCTGTAATGATTATGATCTACACAACTTATCCCTGGATTAATCTTACTTGATGTAGGTGTCTTAAAAAGGGTAGAACTTGTGGCTGCAACCAAACAAAAAAAAATGAATAAAATAAAGAATAAAAATAAAACAGAGAAAAATCTCTTGTAATAGTAGTAGATCCACAGTAAAAATGATTGATTTTGTTGTTTATTGCATCTCTAGCTGTACTGTAGATTAAAATAAATTACTATATTTAGAGAGGAACCCACATCAGCCTTAGTCGGTTTTCATGCAGGTCCTCTATCCTGGTAAAATTGGAATTTGGAGTGTTAGTTTTTGTGGAGGGAGGAAAACTGGAGAACCTGGAGAAAAACCCTCGGAGCAAGGACGAGAACTAACAACAAACTCCACCCACATATGACATCGAGCCGGAATTGAACCCGGGCCACATTGGTGGGAGGCGAGCGCTCTCACCACTGCACCATCCCTGCTCCCCTGGGCAAGAGACAATTCCTTTTTGTTGAACAATGCTAGCATGTAAACTTATAATTTTGTTTATCTCACATTAACCTTACTTGATTTAGGAATCTTGAAATTCAAAGGAGTGTGATAAGTTGAGGCTGAAAAAAAGATACATTTTGTGAGAAAAAATCTTAAAAGGATTTCTCTTCTCTTAAGATTTGGTAAGTTAATGTTGAAGGGGCATGGGGAGGGGATGGTCTTTAAAACATCTATACGTCCTGGTGGTAGCCATGACTGGGTATTATTTTTTTTGGATAGGTGAATGGTTACAGAAATATTTTAAGAAGATTGAATACTACTGATAATATACCTGGTGTTGCTATCTCAATGACTTCATTTTCCTCGTCATCATTATATATTTCCTCCAGTTCTGGGGTGAACCCAGGATCAAAAAACACGTCATCGTCCTGATCTTCACCATCATCACCATTATCATCATCATCCACAATAAAGTCATTTATTCTATACCATTAGATAAAACACCATTGAAAAAAATAATAATAATAATTTGCGGTAATTTTCTTGGATCAATACAATTTGTGCATCAAATACAATACAAACTTCAATTTTAATCAAACAAAATTTAATGGAAGGGATCATGTCTACTTAAGTAATCTCCAGTCGAATGTCCATCGATACGCTCAACCAACACTCAATTGATATCTTCACTGACCCTTGTTTAACACCTCAGTCGACAGCCAGTTGAAAGACACAAGACAACTAATTTTTGCAGATATACCATTGAGAGGTCAAAGCTTGATTGCAGGTATCGATTGAGACTCGACTGCAGATGACTCTAGCTCACATGATCCATGGAAAGCAAGTGCAAATACAATGCCATAATCCAACATGAACGTTTTTGTTTACGTTTCTGGGGAAGTTTACACATTGCAAGTATAATTTAATAATAATTATTGATAAAAAGCTCATTTAATAATAATATTATGTTTATCTCTGAGTTGGTTTAATTAGCTCCTGGGGAGCTTCCTACTTTGTTTTCAATCATCGTTGGTAGAAAAAATAAAACCCACCTTTCTTCTCTATTTTTCCTTTCTTCAAAGACCTTTGATTGTGTAGGAGTCCTAATTTTCTGCAAGACTAAAAACAACAACCTTAGTGTTACCAATGAAATGAATTAAAAAACCCAAACAGAGAAAAAAATTATTTAACAATTGAAAGTATAATTATGATAATATGAAAGATTTACACACAAAGTTCAAAGTCATCCTCATCTCGTTCACTCTTCTCCGGATTATACTTCTTGAAGAGTCTTGCACTTAAGCTATAAAAATCAATTGACAAAATTATTATTAACACTTGCAGTTGATATTTGCAAAATGTAAAATTTCACCATACAGCTCTTTAGTCCACAGCCAAAGGAAGTTAATAAATAACTTGATAACCTGTGCATAGATTTAAACGGACTTCCAGGAGATGAGTCATCTTCAATTTCATTACTGGCATCATTATTCATGCTGTAGAAAGAAGGTAAAACACATAGGAAAGATCGAGACCTTAAACAGGAATTTATTTGTAATTTCTGGACATAGACAACATGCTTTAAGAGCTAAATAAAGAGCTAATTACTCACTGACTGGGAGGGCTGGATGAGAAAAAAATTGTTCAAGGCCTTTCAGTTTGGTGCCCTAGTTTTGGTACAAACTGATTGAGAAACAGATGTTTTCCCATCTGGCCCCACACAAGTCAGCCAGTAATAACAGTACATATATAACGTTTGTTGGTGAACCTTGAAATGTCTTGGTGAACTACTAATTAAATAGTATTTGCTTGCATGTGCTAAATAAATTACTGCCATTTGTACATGTAGGATATTATTTTCCAGGTAGGCTCACATTAGCCTATTCTCGCATCATAGCTTGCAGTATTGTTAACTTTGCTAGCACTAGGTCAGTGGCGATGTATTTTGGAATGATCAATAAATTTCATACTATTGTAGCTGTATCCAGTCAACCTCTTTTGAAATTTATAGTGAAGCAGCTCAATTTTATCAACATTGAATCTTCTGTTCAATGTTTAAAATCTGACACAGGCATAGCTCTGACAAGCATATATTAAGTAGTTGTAACTGCAATTTATCTGCAGCTATTTTAATTTTCTTACCTAGACTTGGGTCTGGTCGGGGATTCTGTTGATAAGTTACTTTCACCTTCACAATCGACTGCATGGGAGTTAGCCAAGAGGGGGGCCAAATAATCTGAGTCTTCTTCATCATCCTCAATATCTTCAATAACATCATCTTCATTCTCACAATTTTCATGATCAATGTCATCACATCCAGCATTGTTGTCTTCATCATCAGAGCACCTTCTGCTGTTGTTATGAGAATACGACTCCTCAACAGTCTTTACAGGACTGTCTGAAACACTATCGCCATCAATGATATTACATGCATTACCGTAGTCATTCCTGAAAAAATTCAAAAGCTTGATTAAAGAGGCAGCATCAGCGCCACATGGCACCAGACAATTCTGTGGATGAAACCCTATTGTGTGACAATTAAAATGAAAGCTATTGAGCAGTACTTTCATGTGGTACTGTTTATTATGCTATGCAAGGTGGTTCTAACTTTTAATTCTGTGGATTAAACCTTATTGTGTGACCATTCAAATGAAAGCTATTGAGCAGTCCTTTCATGTGGTTCTGTTTATTATGCTGCACAAGGTGGTTAGACTAACTTTTATATACAAGTCAAGGACGAAATCTTAGTGTGCAACCCTTCAGACGAAACCTTATTGGGCAGTATACCTTCATGTGGCAATGGTTAATTCTCAATTTGTATCCTGCACAGCAGCGGTATTTTCAACACTCAATCTCACTGACAATTTTCAGTGTCTTTTTTAGTCTTATCATTGGTACCTTACCTAGACTTAGGAGGGTGGATTAAATCTGTTGATATGTCACTTTCACTATCACCATCTATTTCATTGGACCTAACCAAAGGTGATGCTAACTGGTGTGGATCTTGTTCAATACCCTCATTCCTAACATCTTCACTAGCATCATCGTCATCATCATCATTGTCAGCGTCATCATGCTCATTGTTACTATCTCCATTGTCACAGTACTCTTCACTGTTGCTATGGGAACCCAGTTCTTTACTAGGGGACACCTCTCTGGTCTTAACAGGACTGTCAGCAAAGTCCATATCGTCAATGATGCTATCGTCATGATCGTTCCTGCAATGGAAAAAAAGGCAAAAATACTTAAACATCAATTTGGAAAATATGGCATTCTAAAGCCATGATGTCAATAATGTTCAACATCCTCTGAATGCTCAAGTTACTTTGCTGAATTTCTTCTTATGTTCAGACAGTGGATAGAACCATACTGCCTGTCTACTCCTATGGAAGCTCTCAAGCAGCGATTATTTAATATCAGTTTTGCCCTGCAGTTTGCACTTCCCGAGCATTCATGTGTCCAAAACTTCTTATCTGACATACCAGTAATAACAGCTGAAATCTTCTTTAACTTGCTCACCTTGATTTAGGGCTGGTCAACTCTGCAGAAAAGTCACTTTCACTATTACCATCCCTTTGATTGGAGTTAACCGCGAGGGGTGTTGAATGGTCTGGTTCTTGTCCAGCATTGTTGTACAAAATATCCTCCTCCTCCTCATCATCATCATAATACTCTTGATCATTAACAACATCACTATGTCCATTGTTATCATTATAGTACCCTTCATGGGAAAACGATTTTGCAACACTGGGATTTGTAGGACTAGAATTAATGATGTCTTCAAAGTTGTTTTCACTGTGATCATTTCTGCTATAAAGGGGGAAAATAACACAATATGACAGGTAAACATTAATTAGTACTTCAAACATCATTAACTTAGGATAGGTGACTGTCTGCAGAAGGTAACCTTTGGCCAAGGCTAACTGTAATTTTATTCTGCTGTACAAGGTGGTTCTAAGTTTCTAACTTTAATTCAGTGGATGGAACTCTAGGGTGTGACCATTCAAATGAAAGCTAGTGAACAGTAGTTCATGTGGTACACTTCATTATGCTGTATAAGGTGGTTAGACTAATTTTTATATACAATGATGAAATCTTAATGTGGAACCCTTCCGATGAAACCTTATTGGGCAGTACTTTAATGTGGCAATGATTATTTCTCAATTTGCATCCTGCAAAGTAGCCATATTTTCAACACTTTCAATCTCATTGACAATTCACAGTGTGTCTTTTTCTGTCTTATCATTGGTACCTTACCTAGACCTAGGAGGGTGGATTAAATCTGTTGATACATCACTTTCACTATCACCATCTATTTCATTGGACCTATCCAAGAGTGATGCTAAATGGTGTGGATCTTGTTCAATACCCCCATTTCTAACATCTTCACTAGCATCAATGTCATCATCACTGTCGGAGTCATCAGGTTTATTGTTACTATCTCCACTGCCACAGTAACCCCATTCCTTACTTGGGGACACCTCTGTGGTCTTTACAGGACTGTCACTATCGTCAATGATGCTATCGCCATGATCAGTCCTGCAAAGGTAAAAAGGCAAAAATAGTAAAACATGAATTAGGAAAATACAGTTGTTTTTGCTGTGATCATTTCTGATATAAAGGGGGAAAATAACACAGTGTGACAGGTAAATTTTAAGTAGCACCCCAAACTTCATTAGTTTAGGATAGCTGACTGTCTGCAGAAGAAAACCTTTAGAAAAAGCTCAACTGTAATTTTCATTGTACATTAATATTCTGTTCAATACTTAAGCAAACTTTCTCTGTGTGTTTTACATCAGTTTATTGGTGTCCTCTACACTTAGTCTAATTATTGTAAATACTTTAGCCAACTGGTCAGTCCTCCACCACTTGGGATTTTTAAGTAGTTTCTGTTCAATGTACAATATTTGTTTACTCATTTCAGTGTTGTTCAATTAGTACTGTAGTGCTAACTAAGACTTGTAGTGACACTCAAATAAAAGTGATTTATTTAACATCTATTTATTCACAGAAAGCTACTTTCGCACGACAATTTGCTATTTTCAGAGAAGCAAGACAAAATTTGAGCCATGTCTCATCTTGCAGTCCCTTGTTGTGAGAATGTTACTGGACAAAAAAAAAACAACAAAAGATGACATAGTAATGGTCTCAGTGACAAGCAACCATGAGATGAGGCTTTGCCTACTAGTCTAAGAGATTTCTTCTCAGTTCTCAAGTGGTGAGTCAAAGATAAGTTTTGAATTTATCACTTTAATCTGACATGGGCATAGTTCTGAAAAACATGGATCTGAATTTGTCTTGGTATTTTTTTCAGCTTACCTAGACTCAGGGCTGTTTGACTTTCTTGATAAGTTACTTTCATTGTCACCATGGACTTCAAGGGAGTTATCCAACTGGTGTGGCAAATGGTGCGGCTCTTGCTGAATTTCATAGCTACCATCAAAACATGCATCATCACAGCTGATGCCATCATCTCTTTTTTTGGCTAAGAACTGTTTAAGATTGGAAGGGGAACAAGATTTCTTAACACTGGATACCTCACTGGTCTTCACCGGACTATATCCAGAGATGCTGATGTCTTCGTTGACATTCATGCTATGGCTAGAAGTTTGTGCAACACAGGAAACATCACTGCTCTGCACAGGACTATCTGAAATACTGATAACTTCCATGAAATTACTTTTGTGGGTCCTCCTGGAGAGAGAGAGGGAAAAAAGTAAAATATGTTAACGAACAACTACTGAAGTCCAACTAGAACTTCCAGTCTATGGATAAAATTCTACGATCATGTGTACAAGACATCTGCAGACAAGTGTTTATTGATAACCTTGTCAGATTGACTTTTGATAAACACTCAATCAATATCTTGATGTTTTCATACTGACCAGTTTTGGAAAGATTTCTAATCAACAATTTTTAGTTTGTGCTTTCCTTGCAGGATGTTTTGAGAGGCATATTAGACGCAAGAAGAAGTGATTAAATCCAGTTTGTTCTCCCTAATTCTACTTTACCTGAACCTGGGTCTGGTTAATTCTATTGAGGAGTCACTGCCAGAGTCAGATTTCACAGCATGTGTCTCTCCATCAACAGATCTGCATTGTAAATCCTCATAAGCATAGCTTTCATTATCATTATTATCACCATCACCATCATCATCATCATTATCGTGGTCAGTATGCCCATCGTTGTCATTACTACTATACTCTCTCTTGTTATGAGAACTTAATTTCTCAATGTGGGACACCTCACTGATTTCTGATGATCCATTTGAGTGTTCCACCATTTCTCTAAAGGAAAGGTCTGTCTTGTCTGACAAAGAATTTGCCTTCTGTTCGGAGATGCCAAGTTTTGTTCCATGATTAATTTCATCAACGTCATTTGGGTTTAAGTCAGAAAAACTTTCTATAGGATCCTCAGGAACACCACCACGATCAAACTCATCCTCATCATTCCCGTCATCGTCACAATTATCACTACCACTGTCGATGATCTTAAAACTGGTGCTACGTTCATCAACATCTATTACTTCTTCATCATCAATATTTATAAAATCGGTCTTGGACTTTTTAAGAATTCTGTTACTGACTAATTGTGAATTCACTGCTTTCTCCAACTGAAAAGGAACAAAAAGAGCAACAGGCAAATCAATAACATGACTTAAAGCCAAATTGCTAAGCGAAAGCAGTGCATAAATGTAAGTCTCTTAGAGTGATTCTGATAAGTGTGAGCACTTTGAACTGACTTTGTGGACTTTGCGGTGTTGTATTGACCCAAGCAGATGACAGATGATCCACTTGGGTAATGACAAACCCCTGGGGTGATTCCCTATAAAAATGTAGTTGGACCGGACTGCTTGTACTTTGATTTGCCCTACGAGCTTGTCAAAATACAGCACAATTCCTAAAAAATATGGTATCTTTAGAACATAGACGTTCAAATCAATGCAACAAATTTTTCGAATCCATTGTAAATAATCCAGATCACAAGCTACATCAACTCCTCCCACCAACGTTCACTTGTAAATATAAC
>Ga0126343_10000781_pt1 | contig 13339 bp, 7 predicted proteins | sample Cyp2metagenome_FD_92531 | JGI IMG/M metagenome (GOLD analysis project Ga0126343, IMG submission 92531) | Coral microbial communities from Lord Howe Island, Old Settlement Bay, Australia - Cyphastrea 2 metagenome | ecosystem: Host-associated > Invertebrates > Cnidaria > Coral ... | reverse complement strand
CTGCTCAGTTGACGATTAAAATCTTCTTTCAAACGGATAAATTTTCGTCTACGTCATCAAAAGTTAAACAAAATACTTCCAGTCCAATCAATAAAGGAAGCTATGTAAATAAAGGCCGAAAAATGGAAAGGAGTCGAAAGCCACGCTTGAAATGCTATGCTTGGTACACTTTGTTTAGAACAGAAAATTTGGTTGCCATGGAAGCGTGACGTCACACTTAAGTACTCTATTTGCACCCTGGTCAGATCCCTGTTTCGTGTGTAGTTCCATAGTAATAGATGTCCAACACAAAGGTTTTGGGTTTGAATCCCGTTCAGAGTCTGAATGTTTTTTCATGTTATTTTCCCAGTAGTGTTAGGCTGCATTTCCATCATTCATTCTTTCATTATTTAATTACTACTGTTGGACATCTATTACTATGGAATTCATATACTTGAGCCGAGTATTACGTCCACTGAACATATACGCCAGAACTCACACACAACTGCTCTCATGTGGCTGTGATAGTTCAGTTGGTACAGCATTGCATGGGTAACGCAAAGGATGTGGGTTTGAATCCCGTTCAGAGCCTGAATGTTTTTTCTGGTCATTTTCCCAGTAGTGTTAGGCTGCATTTGCATCATTCATTCTTTCTATGACTTGTATTCAATTAATGTTTTCAGGTGTTATTTGAGGCACACTCATTGGAAATATCTGAATCGTAGATGCTGCAAAAAGTAATTTGATTGATTACAGTCATAACTGGTAAATATGTGTCACATACCGTAAATGTAATATTATATCTGGCTACTTCTATATGCATACCAAGGCATCAGTCCTTCATCCTCCAAAAGATTTCCACTTTGCCTTCACATCATAATTTCTGCAATAGTTATTGTAGTTTGATTATAAAATTATTATCAGACATTTGTCCAACACAGTAGGCAAATGACCTGCTAAGAGATGGTTAAAATACACATTAGATATATTATTCAATGCAAAATACTTCAAATGCCTGATGTAGTTCTTACTTAGTTACTTTATTGGCATGCCAACAAAAAGTTGACAGGTATAATATCACATTTTCAATCTTTTAATTCTGTTAATTTACAATTTTTCATGAAGCATCTAATTTTGTTTTCATATATGTCTGGAGTTAAGACAAGGCTGTTTATGAAATTGCACCCTAATGTACAGTAGACGGTAAAAAATTTGCAAGGAGTGGCAGTCATATTTTTCTCCACTTTTATCTTCCTTTTCATGTTCTTCGCTATTCCGTTTGTTAATTGCACTTGGAGTGATTTTTAGGTCTTTAGGAGTGGTGAAGGCTAGTTTTCTACAAAGGAGTGCACTTTTCATCAACGTTCTTTTCATGAATCTAGCCATATTATATTAATATTAACTTTTAGTAAATTGAATAAAATACTGGTTTTGTACATTTTTTGCTACTGCTACATGCTGTTAGAGCAAAATAATTATAGATGTAAAATATTTGTATTACATTCATAAAACAAAAAAAAAAACTACAAAAAAAAGGTAGATAGATTTTGATGAGCAATCACGCTTTATGTACATGTGACTTGCACATTGTCATCATACCGGTAATAACTATAATACCTTGCTTGCTTACCGCTTGTTGCTTAAGTAGTCTAAGTAGTAGCAGGTTCCAGTATGTCAACAAACATCTTACACTGTGGTGCAGGGCTACCGCAATTTGTAATGATGTACACATAATGTAATAAGTAAATGTTGGCATAGTATTTTGTCTTGATAGAATTGAAATTGGTCATTTGTATATTAAATGCATAATGTACCACCTACCAACAAATTAAGTTTTGAAGAATCCCACTTTTATGCTAAAATTATCAAGCAAATCACAAAAAAAATACAAAAACTTGTGTCATCATATTTCTGAACAAGATCAATAAGATGAACAAGAAAAAATTAATGAACCTTTGGCCCTAAAAGGGGCTACAAGTAAATATAGGACAAAAGAGCTCACATTGCTCAACATAATACGAGTTACAAGAGAACTGACAAATGTTGCTAACAAGCAAATATCAGTTGGACTTTAAGTTAAAAGTCAAATGAAAATAATCTTTTAAGTACCTTTTTCAGAATTCCACAACTTTGGAGTATAGTTTTTCAGGCAGATGTTGAACATTATTATGAGTTTACTAATAATGGGACTAGTAATCATTTACAACAATTGTGACATTATTAACAGTAATAAGCAATTATTGCTAGTCCTTCATTGCTGCGATGTGTATGTTGTGAAGTGCTTGAAAAAGGGCTTACATGTACCAGCCATGGCTTGTTGGTTATAACATGTTTATCAATGTGGAATTCTTAATAAGGTCCTGAAAATGGCATGTAATGGTTTACAGCCCTTGTGCTTTGATGTACTAAATACTTCCATGGCCATTTATATCAGTTGGAGGCTAAAAAAGAATGTCAATTCACTGGCAAGCAGGGTTACCACAGCAACAATGTTAACTGTTAAAACACCATTTATTTTTTAGCTTTAGGAGTTAATAACTCAAAATGGGTCAAAATGAGCTTAGTGATTCCTGCTATGTTACTTAAAATTATCCTGTTGAGGTTTTTAAGCTTTCTGTAGAGGGGGCATCAATGTGAGAGCACTTTACATTTATGATACTTTAAGGTGCCTTTGAACCTACGAGTAGAATTAAATTGAACAGTCCAAATATCTGGTGATAGAAATGGGGGTTTACTCAATCATCTTTGTTTCAACCACTTAAAGCCAAAATATATGGTGTTTCAGACAGCTTGAACTATTGCTATGGTAACACTTCATTTCAAAAACTCCCAAAATTCCAATTAGTTCATTGTTTATGTAAATTAGAATCAACTGATAAAAGCTGGCTGTATCAGTTCACTAAAATGCAAAGGCCGTTAACCATTAAATGCCACCCAAAGTCTGGCATACTTGGCAGATGTTGCTTTAATCTGAGGCACACGCAAAAAAAAATACAAGTGTGGCTTGCAAAAATCGCTTTTGTGAAAACTTGTCTCAGTTTATGTGTATACCAGATTTGATGCTGTCAGGGTATTAACTGATATGTACAAGTACATGTCAAATGCTGAAGAGAAATAACAGTTAACTCTTGTTATTACAATAACTATTGTTATTACATTGTGGCTTTGTACACTGACAGCTGCACAAGTACATGACATTAACAACCTGACATATATGAATATAGCAATGCTTGCAGATTAAAGGTTATCAGTGTATTTTGTTTTTCAAAATCGGGTGTCAATCATGTAATAAAAGAGACACATGAAGGGTATGCAGTCTCAAACGTCATGTCATAAAAGCAAATTGCACAGGAAAATGTCATGTATTTGTGTAATAAGTATGTTGTGGTGAAATTTTACCCTTGGCACAATTTAGTGTTTACTTTGCTTCATATTGATCATGATATATTACCATACACCAGAAAAAATACGGAATTATACCAAGGGCAAGATTGTTCCACAACATGTACATAGTAAGTGTAAATATTTCATAAGATAGGTTAAAAACTATGCACATGTAAAATATGCTGATTGTAGAAGTCGTTTCAGGTTCAAATGTATGTTTGTGCTGATTTGTGGTACGATTCCTTTACATACAATCACGACCAAACATTGTCTAGTTGTAAATCAACACAAATGCAACATTTGGGCATGATAGATGTACATTAAGTAAATTGTGTGTTTTTTACTAAGTATTTAAAATAATTTCTCTTGTTGTACACATGCCAACCACCAATTAAGTAGCATAGCACTTAGGTATTTTGACAATTTATTCTTCAAGTGTAGAAGTACTTGTGTATCTAATGGTCAATATTCCTTAGTTAAGAGTAATATTTCTATGTTGGTACTGGTATCTTAGCTAAGTCTGAATATTAACGGTGAATGGTGTACTTTTGTGGAAGACAATTTAAGTAATATTAATATAGTTTTCCGTCATCTTAGTTAATTCCATAGATTACTTTTGAATTTCTTTCATTGGCAAAGGAACTTACCTTTACCCTTTTGCCAATAAAAATAAACACTTGCAGGTCTTTTCCATCATGCTTTTGTCGCACGCAAGGAACAATAGGCCAATAGTTGGTTCTGCTATTACTTATTATGCAAGATAATAACACAGTGATTATAAAACAGCCATCCCTTCATCCCAATTTCAGACTTGGCTACTGCACATATTGCATGTTCTGTAAATACTGTGTATTGTGTCAGCTATAAACACACACTGAATGTATGCAAAAAAGATCACACAGGCATTGAAAAGCTTCTGGTAAGGAAAATTATTTGGTAAAAATTAAGGCATCAATGTCCTTTGTGGTCACTCTTGATTTTTGAGTTCTTAGACCAACAAAACTAGTAATAAAAAGATTCTTCCAAATATCATCTTATAATACATTTTCAGCTCTTCCATTTCGTTTTAGAAAACAGTCCTAAAAAATGATGTGCTCTGATTGCTTAAAAATTGTGTTTCCATAAATCGATGGAGACACAGAAGTAGCATGCACTGTTGATGTAATGATGGTGCAAGCAAAGAGAATTTACATTTGTTTTCCTTTTCTGGTCACAATGTTTTCCAAAAGAAATAGAAAACATGTACTGTGTTTCTATCAAGTTATAGAAACAGTCGTGAAAGTTTGGGAGAACTTGAAAAAGCTGTTGAAACTCTCGCCTGCAGCTCATCAAAAAATGTTTCATTAAAAGTTTCTACATATATCTTAATAGGGGCCTGAATACTCTAGGTCATACTTATGCCCCATTGACTAATGGTAGTTTAATCTCTGCTTCTTACTACCTCTCAGGTCTTTAAAGCTTATTCAGTGTGTGATTTGCATGTTTGTCATATTTGTGAAGTGAGTCAGAACTCTTACGAGGAAAAACAAATAAAAGGCTAAAACAGAGCACTTGGAAATTAACAAAACACAAGACTACCCGTATGTTTTTAAAAATAAGTGAATAACAATGCTTATTTCATGCCTGTTTAAGTTTGCATAGTTCTGTACATGTACTTTTATTTTCTAGGAAATTTGTTCTCTCTTTAAAACTGTAACAGTTGTTTCTATTTCTCTTCATGAACTGTCTTTGATACAACCTTGGGTAAAGCCTTTTTACTGTTTTTCCTCAAGGTCATATCTTACACGCTAGTTTAGTATTGCACAAAGACCTTTTCAAAGACCCTTCAACATAAGCATGTCAAATTTACAGTTGATGGTGGCGATGTGGGATCACTGACACTGCATCCCATAGCAGCCATCAAAAGAGGGTCTTGCAAACATCTGTAAAGAGTCACTTACAATATTCTTTGTTTCTGTCATATTATGTTTATCACAAGAAATACTAATGGGCTAATTTCAATTTTGAAATAATTTTGTACCTTCGTGCTGGGGTTTACGGGAATAAAACAAACAGAATTAGAGCAAGGTTTAGGAATGACCAAATAATTTCAAAGCAGAAGTTTGTTTCACCCCTGTAAGCCTTTGCACCAAGACTAAATCTTCTTTAAAGTAAGATTGACCTTAGCTTGTCTTAATTCCTTTGTTTGTTTGTAAAATGATTGTTTTGTACATAGGTATTAAATGTAAATCATGTGTTGTCTAGAAAATATACATTTTTTTCCAAAAAGGTACTGTAATTGGATGTAATTTGTTTGAAGTTTATTAAACACACAAGTGACTCAATAATTTGATGTGTGCTTTTCGCGTAGTGCTAAATTCTCACCTTTTATGGGCTGCACAATAATATTGTACCAATGTCATATTTTAGCTTTTCTTCCTTTGAATCTTTGTTATTTACTCACATGGTTTCTCTCACATCAAATAAGAGACATTATATTTATTATTTTTACACCTCTATTTTGCTTGTGTGGCCAGCATTTGGAACGTTCAAATATGTGATTGTAGTCAGCTAATGGCAGCTCTGCAAACAAGGAGTCTTCAAATACTGATCAAAGCTCTTCAATATACCTTATTCCAAAAATGGCCGCCATTTAAGCATTCTTTTGTTTGCTTGCAAATTAGCCCTTGTTGCCTCATTAGAGGGAAAATATTATTCTTTAGTTTTCAAATGCATGCATAAATGTACAAGGAAAAAAGATACTGATTTGAAACATAATGTGACTAAAAGGTTATGATTTAAAACTAACAATACTACCGGTACAACACTACAAAATTCAAAAAAATATTTATTAATAAATTAGTTGGTCAGTCAATCACTTAATCGTGTTAATCAGTAACTAACAGTAATAAGCTCCTTTACTTTTACATATTAAACAAACAAAAATCATCTGGCTTTGGCAGCATACAAATTAAAAACCATCAGACTCTCTGAAAAACATATTTAACAATAAATTAGTTGGTCAATCAGTCACTTAAATCTTCTCACTGTAACTAGCAGTAATTAGGTGCCTGAGGTTTATAAACAAAACAAAAAATGAATAATGAGATTATAAAGGCAAAAAGACAGGGGTCTAATCATAACCCTGACATTATCTGAGCCCAAGCTGAAATTTAGTATCCCTAAATTACTTGTATCAACACAAGTTTTTGTCCTTGGGCAATTTTGAAAATGTTGAGCACTTGTTAATATAATCTGGTAGTTAATATTGTACTACAAATTAAATGAAGATGTAGCTGCAGAATTACAGTCACTATTTTACTAATGTTCAATGCCAATGCATTTGTTGTTTTTTTTTATTAGTACATTATACAGGCATGTATCTACAAATAATATTGTTATTTGAGTTGAACATCACAGGTCAAGAGCTTTCTCCTTAATAAGTTTTGCATTTTTACTGTCTGGATATGGCTCAGTGGTCTGTCACATGAGCTGTAAACCATGCGGTAATTGTAACTCACTTTGTCTTGTCCTACATCATGGTAACGTTCAATGAACCAAACGTCACATACACATCCTTGTGTGGTTTCATAGATATCTTGAAAGAACTGCTGTTCTGTCATATGTTCAGTTATCCAAAAACTTATGTTGTGGATGTAGGTTGGAGGAAAGAGGCTGAATGGCACAAACTCTTTCCCAAGGTCTTGAAACTGACTCACCTAAAATATTATTAAATGGAGCTTTAAAACTGAAACAACCATTGGATTATATAAAAGTCAGTGGTATACAGAGTGGTAGCAAATCAATAAAAGCCAAATGATATCCTCACATGTGAAGATATTATATCCTTACATGTGAAGATATCATGTTTGATAACATTACTCTTTTGTCCCTTCAACTACATTAAAATTCGTTGGTGTATGATCGAAACATATTCGGACCTTCTTTGATCGTCTTCGGCAATCTTCGGAAAATGTTTCAAAATGCTCAAAAAATGTTTGGAATCGTTCCTCTGGCCTTCGGAGCAATTTTGGAAAATCTTTGGAAATCTTCGTAAAGTGGTCAGAAATCTTTGGAAAATCATCAAAAATGACCCCATCAGCACGTTTATATAATAAAAAGAACATTACATGGTAGCGAGAAGATATGAATTTCATGTTTGAGTGGCAAGAACTATATCTCGCGTTCTCATAGTTTTTGTTGATGATTTAGTTTGAAACTTTCTCTGTCATTTGAAAATGAGAGGGAAAATGTAATATTTGGTATGCAGTTGAACCACCTGTAAGTGACCAAAATGTCAAACCTAGGTGGTGGCTTATGGGAGGTGGTCACTTTAAAGAGCTTAGACTATAATGAGTCAAAAAGTTTTCCTCATTAGAATATGGTACCTGTAACTGCAGAGACTTACATGTAACCCATGCGCCAATGCTAATGCAATGTGTTATTCATGTAAACGTCAATCTTATGGAAAAAATTGGGTACTAAGTGGTGGCTTATGGGAGGTTAAAAACAAAGGCAAATTTCACACAAGTTTGCAGTGGCTTACTAGAGGTGGTTGCTTACAAGAGGTTCCAAATGTGGTGATTTGACCTGGACATTTTTGGTATTTTGGAAAACTGGTTGCTAAGCAGAGGTGGTTGCTGAGGAGAGGAGGTCACCACAAGAGATTCACCTGTACTTGGAGTACAAATAATTACATGAATACTTAGATTACTGAATGGTGTCAAACAGATAACGGTAGATAATTAACAGACAGTGAACTCATAGCCTTACCTTTAAGCCGGAAAACTGTTCTTTAAACCTTTGATCCCTTGACCACAGCAGTCGTACATCAGAAATCCCGTACAAAGCCATAACCAAGTTATCAATGTCAATTTCCATGAGCCAACCACAACAAACATGTGGAGATTTGTCAGAATCCAATAGACCACAAGTTAATAACAGCCTCTCTTTGTGATAGAGTTTAGTTTGTGTGGAAGTTTGAAAAAGGTTACTGATAGAAACCTGTGGAGAAATGTTATGTCCAAGATAGTGGCTCTCCAACCTACAAAAAATGCACTTCTTTTGCCTAGCTAAATTTGTGCACTCACATCCAGCGCCTACACTAGCTGCATTTCTGGTGTTTTCAAATTTTGTCTGGACTATCTCCAAGCCCACTGAAGAAGTACAAGAAAGATGATCTTTTCGTGATAAGCTTCGACAACCACTTTCTTTCCTTACGTCTTCAAGAGAAGAACAAATGTCTGTGGTGAATGCTTGTAAGACACCATCCACATCTGCTTTCAATTTGGAAGCTGTTGCTGGTTCTGTGAACATCCGACATGCCACAAGTTTATGCTTAATAGGATGAGTATGGGAGGATGGAGAAAAGAGGAAGTCAAGCTCAGTACCACTAATGAGAAAGGAATGACAGCTTGCTTGAAGCTTTTGAAGAACTCTGTGTAAAAGTGGCACATTGGCATCTCTGAATGATTTCCGAGATTTGAAAAATTCTTCTCCCTCAATATTTAACTTTTCAGCTTGTAGATTCATCCTACCAAGTGCCGTGTCTTCTGAATCGCTGTAATTACCAAATGGTCCAACACTTGTATCACTGACATTGTGATTTGAGAAAAAGTTTCTCAGCTTGTTGACCACAATGGAAACAGGGTTATCAGGAACACAACTGAGACCATCTTCTGGGTAGAGGGTCTTGTAATTGGAAATAAAATTCCTGGTTAAGATAACAAAGGGAAAAGTGGAGATTGCTCAGAAAAGACATCTAGGAAGAAGGTATCAACAGTGCCTATGCCTGTGCACTGTGATGGAGCTCACAGCAAGTATATGTATTCTATTCCCAAGATGGCAAAGCAATCTAAAACATTTTTCAAACTTTGAAAGACTAGTCTAGTCTGCAATTAAAAGTCATTCCACAATCTACCCAGTTCAAAGCAGATTTGCAGTGACATTCACGTGGCTTTGATGGTGATCTTTTATCCAAAGATGATGGATAGCATGACTTATGGGTCAAGCTTTGCTTCATACAAAAAATGAACCAGATAAGATGAAAAAACAAGAGGCTGATCACACCTTATTTTAACCATCAAGAGTGAACTTAATAAAAGCTTACATTTACAAATAAATGCATTACAACTGTTTATTGATCTTGAGATAATATGCCAAGTTAATCTCATTCGGATTGGTTTGAAATGCGGTAAAAACAAATCAATGACAAACTAGGCTGTCACCTCACAAGCCACCTTTTTGTTCTAACCAAATTTTGAAGGTCAATTACTGAACAGATGAACAGCAACATGGAATTTATTTGTTATATTGCTATGCACTTTTGAATGTTGGCAAAAGGCATTTATTTAGATATAATTTTTTAAGATACTTACTCCAAGTCTGGGACAGTTTCCAGTGGCACTCCATGCACAAACACATGAGTAAGCCCATTGATAGTGTGGAAACCTTTACCAAGCTGTCCACGGAAGCCTGCACTTCTATAGGAAGTATAATCTGTACTTCTAAATGGGTATACAGCATTCAAAATTAGCCCTATATTGTTGGAAAGTAAAAAACAAATTTGATTATCAATGGAGCATGTACACCTGGCCAGGTTTGATTTCATTGCTAAGCAAAGTGAAGAGGACAAAGCCAAGTCCTCCTCAGTTTTGTCGTCTTTAAAGATTTCACTTGCCAGATAAAATTATCCATTTATCTGGAATGCATCAAAACTAACAATTTGATAGGATTTCTTAATTGAAACCAATGTCAGTGCATAAACATGTACAACTTAACTTATGCCAACACCTCTTAAATAGCTTCAGCAAACTCACATAATTGAAGTATTTAACAAAACTAGACCAATATTTTTAAATCCTTTCCAGATTGTGTAGTTCCAAAAATTTATCCATACCCCCATGGAAGGGATTTTTCCAACAACCCCCCCTCTCCTCTGGAATTTCCAAAATTGGCTCACAAAATGGTCCCCCACTCCCTCTGGAAATTCCATTTTTGTTGCCCACCCCCTGGAAATACAACCTTTCCTGGTGGAAGCCAATATTAAGCTATTTTTAGCACAAATTACTGAATTTTTTAGATTTAATACGCACTTCATAATTTTGACAAAACAGCAGTTACTAAAACAGTTCATTGACGAAACGCTTTATTTGGTTTCAAAAATAATTTTGGAACAGCTCCCATTGGTACATTTTCAAACACAGATTTCTGGAAGTATTCCAAACCAGAAGTGTTGGTTCCCATAAATGGATCTTGAAATCTGTGAATAACGAGGTAAAAACTTTTGCTGTAAGCCCTTTCTTTTCTGTAATTTTGGAAGATGACTATGACTGCCTATAACAAGAGTAAAAAGAAAGTCTTCAATTTTTTTGTAGCCGTAAAATGTAATTCAGTCTTTTTCATGGCAGTTTGCATTGTGTCGACTGGCAGCAAAAATTTGACATGTCTCTGATTTAGAAATTTGCATAATGATGTTGCAAGCACCATGCCTGGGTTTGAAAACACTTCAGCCTCGCACTACACGGAATGTAAGCAAACTTGTGCGAACTGATTTACTCGCTACCATTCAGGATTTCCCTCAAATAATTTGCATTTACCTGGGCTTAAACATAAATGTTATGATTTTTATGGGATTCAGAATGGGTGTCAAACATTTTTTTCCTTAATCTTTGGCTTTTATGCAGAAATAATATTGAAGCAGCAAGTGACTCGTTAATTTATCTAAATTCTGCTGATTTACATCGCATGCGGCTCGCTTAAAAATATATTTGCCTCCTGAACTATAACTGTTACTGTACTGTTTTCCTCGTTCACAAATCATTGTTAACAAGATAAGAGGTCTGTTATCTACTGATCCGAATTTTTGCTAATTCATTGTTAGCTAATGCTGATGTTCTCTTTCAGTTCAAATGCTATTTTTCACGCCTAAAACGACAACTTAAAAATGCGACAAAATCTTCCAGCTGAAAAGATACAGATAGGAGTGACCGAAGTACCTGGTCAAGTACGACAGACATATTTTCACTCTGGCACGATAATTTGTCTACATTCCAAAACATAGACCCTTTGCACAAATGGCGCCTTTATTTGAATAACAATACTTATACAATGTACATCCTTAGCCTCAAATTCATGAGAAAAAATCCTTTGTCTTGAAACATGAGTATGAGGCTAAGGATGAATAAAGTATTGTTATTTAAATTGACGCCATTTATGCAAAGTGTCTATGCGCTTCGATCACTAGCCGCAATTCCAAAAATTATCAGACTGTAGCGGCTGGCGACAGAATATCGAGCCTACCCAGCTCAAAAATGTTCATTTTGTGCTCAAGATTTATTTTTTCTGTTTGCGGCTCGAGAAGCAAAATGCAAACAATGAAACTTTTACGTACAACTGTATGAAAATGAAACCAGTCTGGAAAAAACAAGAAATTCAATGAGACAACCCCCCTACCCCCTCAGGAAATTACTGGGCCTTTGACACCTCCACCCCCCGGAATTTTCAAACCGTAGTAAAACCAAAACCAAAGAAATTGCCTGATTACTTTTGACACAGACTCAGTTGAAAATTGCACTAGAAATTTGAGCTTGAGTCATTTGAAGGAGCTTGAGCGTAGATGAATTTCTGCATCTGAGAATTTTTTAGGGGGAAGGGGGTGACTGTTTTAAGTGTTTGATTGATAGATTGTTAAAGTGCACATATTGTCAAAATCTTTATTTTCTATCAGATCCAACATTTCATGCAAAGAACCTTGGCGCAAAAATTTTTCGATTTGGATAACACGTTATTCCTTTATGAATCTTTAAAGACCTGAAAATCCAATTTTCTTGCATTCCACCTGCGCCGCTGATCACATGATCGACACGTTGTGACGTAGCTTCAGGAACGAGTGACTTGAGGCTTGTCTTATTTCGCTTGTTTTACCTGTGCAGATTTAGCTTTGAAGTCCATGAAAAATGCTCTTTTCCAGTATTTTGTATGAACTACCAATTAAATTTATAGAGGTAAAACAAGCAAGATGAGTCAAGCTTGAAATCATGTGTTCCTTAATGTACGTCACAACTCATTCCAAACCAAGGGAAGACTGGTGCGAATGGTAGACCAAAATAACATTTAAAAAACTTCTGAAAAAGATTGTATTTTATCCAAATCGAATTGTTGAAGTTGAAGTTGAATTTTATTTAACACCCCATATTCATTATTTATTTTGCTGGTAAAACAGAGGCAAAGAGGAGACTGGCAAAGGAAAACAAAATGCCCTTGTAACTACACTCTGCTATCCGCTATGTGGAGGCACAGTGGCGTCATCGTTATTGCGCTCACCTCCAGAACAGAGAGATCCGGGTTCGAGCCCTGGCCAGGTCATTGTGTTGTGGAATGCGAGTCAGTTCAATCGAAGGTTGTTTCGATCGAAGGTCGTTTCGATCGACAAAAGTTGATTCGAGCGAACACAAGAGTCAGTTTCGTCCGTAAGTATTGAACTCATTTAGCAAATCCATGTAAAAATATTTAGCTTAGCAGTGGATAAAAAAACGAAGAATAATCTATATATGCATCGAGTCTCAGTTTTTATCATCACTTACTCTTCTATTGAAACCTTAGCTTCGATTGAACTGACCTTTGGTTTTGATTGAATGAACTCTCAATCGAAACAACCCTCGATTGAACTGACTCGATACCATGCTGTGTTCTGGGAAAGACACTTGATGATCTCGACTGGCCAATTTAATGCTGAGGGTAACCATGCGATGGAAGAGCATCCTATCCAAGGGGGAGTAGAAATACTCCTAGTCGTTTCCAGCAACTTAATACGGAGATAAGAGCCAGCCTTAAGTGCCACTTTGCTCATGCGCAGACTTTATAATCACCTACCCAATCTCGTTCCCAGAGCTTCGTTCCCCTTGACCAGCGGTCGGAAAACGAGAGCTCTGGGAGCATCCATTTCAGGCATGCGCCATAGATACCATACAAGTAGACTGCGCACTGCGCGCGCATG
>Ga0126343_10000780_pt1 | contig 13346 bp, 6 predicted proteins | sample Cyp2metagenome_FD_92531 | JGI IMG/M metagenome (GOLD analysis project Ga0126343, IMG submission 92531) | Coral microbial communities from Lord Howe Island, Old Settlement Bay, Australia - Cyphastrea 2 metagenome | ecosystem: Host-associated > Invertebrates > Cnidaria > Coral ... | reverse complement strand
CGTTTCTTGAGATGAGCAACAGTCATGTTTTCGTACTGAGGATCTTCAAAATTTTTAACTGGTGCCAGTTTTGCCCATCTATTGGATCTCCTCGTGTGTTTCTCGTGCGTGGCAAAATCTCTAGGAGGAAGGAGCGTGGATTGGAAATTATCACCCATACAATTTAGCTTTGTTCCTCCTGATTTTTTTACTTTTAGTGGTGCGGCATAGCCATGTTTTGAGTACTGAAGATCTTCAATGTTCGTAACAGATCTGTGTTTCGGCTCTTCCTCAGATATCCTCAGGTGTGGATATAGGCTTAAGGTGGAAAGTGCGTGGATGAAAAATTGTCACCCACATCACGCAAATATGTAGCTTTCGTCCTAATTCTTGCGATTTAGAGATTTGCCACAGTCTTGTTTTCGTACTAGGGACAGTTGCGTGCTTTGGCTCTCACTTAGATATCCACACGCGTTCCTTGCGCATGGAAAATTCTTTTGGTGCCAAGTTCGTGTATAGGAAATTGTCACCCATATCCTATAGCTTTGTTCATCGTAATCCTTGCGCTTTTTGAGATGCACCACAGTCATGTTTTCATATTAAGGACATTTAAAATTCTTAACAGGTGAAAGTTTTGGCCCTCCTTTGGATCTCCTCGCGTGTTTCTTGCGCGTGGAAATATCTTTATGTTCAAAATGGCTGGATTGCACATTGTTCCCGATATTATGTAGCCTCGTTCCTCCTGATCCTTGTTCTTTTAGAGATGCGCCACAGTAGTATTTTCGTACTGGGGATCTTAAAAAATTCTTAACAGGTTCGAGTTTTGACCATCCTTTGGATCTCCTCGCGTGTTTCTCGCACGTAAAAAAAACTTTTAGCTGGAAAGCGCCTGGATTGGAAATATCATGCAGCTTTGTTCCTTCTGAACCTGGTGCTTTTACAGATGCGTCACAGTCTTGTTTTTTTTTTTTAATAAGGATCTTAAAAATTCTTAACAGGTGCGAGTTTGGCCATCCATCGGATCTCCTCGCGTGTCTCTCGCACGCGAAAAAAATTTTAGCTGGAAAGCGCGTGGATTGGAAATATCATACAGCTTTGTTCCTTCTGATCTAGGTGCTTTTAAAAATGCGCCACAGTCATGTTTGTGTAATAAGGATGCGTATTTTCGCTCTCCCTCTGATATCCTCGCGCTTTTTCGGGAGGGGAATGTGGAAACTGCGTGGATTGGAAAATGTCACTCGCATTTTTTAGCTTTGTTCATCCTGATCTTTGCGCTCTTAGAGGTGCGCCGTAGTAATTTTTTTGTACTAAGGATCTTTGAAATTCTTAACAGGAACAGTTCCTGACCATTCCGCGGATCTCCTCGCGCGTTTCCTTCGTGTAAAAATATAGTTAGAGTGGGCGTGCGTGGATTAGAAATTGTCACCCATAGCATGTAGCCTCGTTCCTTCTGATGCTTGCGCTTTTAGAGATGCGCTACAGTTATATTTTCGTACTAAGGATCTTTAAAATTCTTAACAAGTGAGAGCTTTGGCCCTTCAATGGATCATTCTCACACGTGGAAAATTCTTTAGCTGGAGGGTGCGCGTGGATTGAAATTGATCACCCAGCTTTAATTTCTTGCTAATTTCAAATTTGGTCTGTGAAAGCGTTTTATTAAGAAATGCATTTAGCTAGAAAGATCGATAGAAGTGTCGGCAAAGTAAAGAGTTGATTACTCCAATGGAAAAAAAAGTGAAAATGAAATATCGTTAAGTACAGCAGCTGTCGCTCTCAATAAAGTTCGTTAGATACTTTCAATTTGGCAATCAAAAGGTCCAAACTTTTGGTGAAAAGTATGACAATGATGGAGGCAAATTGGATAAGCAGTTTATTTCTGAAAGGAGTGGCAGATATATAATGAATGTTTCAAGGTAGGTCAAACAAAACTTTGGTGATTTTCTAATTAACGTGATTTGGTTAATCTTACTCTCAACATTTAAAAGTCAAGAGTTTAATTCGTTAACAAGTTATTAGAAAGCAATTATCGGAACCAGACTTGGGAACTACGTACTTACAACGTCATTAATAATAGTCACTTTGGCAAACATTGGCAAACACTTTGTATTTGAAAATTCCCTTGACATACGCGTGTTTGGAAAGGTGCTTGTTTGTGTGAAAGGGTTTGGCGACACATATATAAACTTAGTACCTCTTATGCCTGATGAGAGTAAAACTTTGGCGGCCTGGCCTCTATAGGGAGAGTACTTCATATTTTTCTGTTTTTCTAAGCCGATAGGCCAATCTGAACTCCTTGACATCTTACCGTAGGAAGAAAAATTATCGGACGACTGAAAAGAGAGAGCCACCTCGGAAAAAAGCATTATCTACTGAGCTCGACACCTAAGGGCATCTCGTGAACGGATCCATTTACAGTCTTTGCGAGCTGTGGTGGAGACATTACCATGCTCACGTCACCCCAAGAAAATCATACTTAATATCGAACATGGGACTTTGATTTAATTAACTACAACCCAAAATATCAATGTTTAGCTAAGGAGGGATATGTAGCACATATTCAATACGTTCTTAAAAGAACCTGGTCATATATTTTATCGGTCAAAGCACAGCTCAAAGCAGTAAACTGTCAACTTTATAGCGTTTCACGAAACAACTAAGCCTCCCTATTAAGATCCCGTTTACCAAAAAAGAGAATTTTGTATTATGACCTCTAGTTCTTGAAAGTATGTTCAAACTCAAGCCCCAGGTGCTGATCCAGGTGTACACAAAAGGAATGGTGAGGGGGCTGGGGGAATACAACAGGGCATTGATTTACAACCATTAAGTGCGGTTGCATCTTTAGACCCTAAATGCCGAGAGCTGCCTGTGAGGCGCACTTGTGGCATAAATGCCCGGGATTATTTAACGAGCCGCTGTTTCGGGTTGGCTTTTAAAGTGGGTAATACTCACGCTAATTGTTTTTTATTGTGTCCTAATGCGAGCGATGTTCTCTGTAAAATCCCAGCTATCTAGTCTTAACCGCACAGGGGAGTGGTATCTAGATGCTTATTTCGCCCCAGTTCTTTATCATTGAGAGGAACATTTTTCCGTATCGCACTCAAAGGACATATTCTCCAAGCCAGCTTGCAGTGATGGAATTGACGGTATATAGCCTGCATTATAACTGTTTTTGTTGTCATTGCTTTTTATTATTTGCATTATTGAAGCACTTTCTTTTCTCAGAAGGCAACAGTCCAGTTGCGTCGTAAGCGATTTCCACAAGAGCACGTGCACGAGGATGAACTTGGAAACACATACGGTAAGCTAAGATATGGTCGTCTTGAAACTCTAAGAGATATTTCAGGATTAAGATCATAGGCAAAGCGTAAAGAAAGAGGCGTTCCTGCTTAAGATACTGCTGAGTTCGTGAGAACTGCAAATTGATCATGAAAAATATACATAGCGAAATGCAGTAAACATTACGAGCGTAAGTGCGCGCAAATAGAAACACGCACTAAGAAAACCCATACATTAAATTTTTGTGCATGTCTTTCCCACAATCACCGTGCAGTAAGTGCAAAGCGATAGCTCCTTTGTGAGTAACTAGATCCCATCTAAATAATAAGTACAGTTGGACCTCATAGAATCTCTTTCGAGCTAATGACCCGGCAGAACGAAAAGTGGTGTTCAGCTTGGCCAAATCGACAAATATTTAAACGTATATGGAACGTTAACAGCATTCAGGCGTACCGAATCTGTACGGAAACTATAATCTGGTACAGGTCTCTCGTAACGGAAATCAGTGATCTCCGTTACGACTTAGGAAGTTAACTAGTCTTGGAAATGCATTAAGGATTCACTATCTTGCAGTGCGAGCGATGTTGCATCCGCCGCCTACCAACCAAACACTGAGGAGAATAAGAATTTACCCACCAACCAAATACTGAGGAGAATAAGAATTTATATCTGCCATACAGTGATTTTTTTAGATCTTAGTGACTCTATCTGATATGTCCTCGAGCATTACTTGAAGCTGAGCTACTCTCGCAGGGGCAATCAAATGATCACTCCCTGTGCTTTCTTTTACACATAATTATTTCTTGTTACTAAATGCCCTTCTAGGCTAATACTAAGTCATTAAAAGACATCACTGACTTTTACTTATTTCACCTACATTTATTTGTCTCTCAGATTCAGACCTGAAATATGGAGTACAGTGCACCGAAGACCCGGAAAGACCCATTCCAAGCGAGAACGATGATGCTTGTAGCATAAAAGGTAAGAACTCTATATTTATTTGGTTATTTTCCCCTCGTTAAGTAGCAGATTTAACTTTGACCCCCAAGCCTTCGATAAAGCTCTAATAACCCATGATACTGTTAGGTTTTTAATGCACATTTATTGTTTTCTTCTGTAGCAGAAGTAAGGCGGGTATATCGATATAGTTTGAAAAATATTTGAGTTCCTAACACTTTATTGGTAGAATATGATAGATCAATACCGTTTATTAAAAAAATACACACCTAGCAGTCGTGCGACTGAATTACATGTGGAATTTACCCACTACACTTTCTTCTGAGCAGCACTGTTCACTCCACACTGGTACGTTGGCTACATGTTGTGTTTGTTACTTGCAGAGGAAGTTACGAGTAGCTCAAGTGAATCGGCAGTTATACGAAATATATATGTTGGGAGATATATTCTCATATGCAACTTAAAAACCAAAAGGAAAAGGCAATGTAAAAGCACATAGACAATGTCACCTTTCGGGAATTTTTCGTTTCCAGTTTTAAGATATACAAGAGTGGCTTAAACTTTTGCAAATAATTTAAGTATAATTACAGATCATATTTTTTGTGTTCATATGCTTCAAATGGTTAACCTGCGTCTTACAATCATTACAATTGGGCCTCAATTATTTCGAATTCCTCGCTATTTCGAACTGAACCTTTTCCCTTGGATCTGCTTCAGTCATTTCCTGTCAGCTATCTTGAACTTCCGCTATGCAGCAGAAGGATGCTGTTTTCAAAGTTAAAATCACTTCTAGTCAGCTGTGAATTTTCTTCAAGGCTGCTGATTGATATTATATGTAATACTTGTTTCTCACAGAACTGAGGTTTTCGGTACAGTGTACAGAACACTGATTGAAGCCAACATGACGACGCACAAGTTCCTCAGAGTGCTGGCGGATTAGGTCGAATGAAGAGTGGAACTAATTGCGCTTTAAATTCACGGTTCCTTTACATTGACCATAGCATATTGAAACAGCAAAGCGTTTCTTGTAGCATTTAATTGAAATAAAATGAGTGAACGAAAGTGCACTGATTTGTGTCTTAGTCATATTCCAATCGTCTTGCTGCTCCCCTACCGAAGTAAATTCAAGAATAAAATTCGACTACAGCACGGCAGCAGGACGGCGTTTTGAAATCACTCAGTTCGATAAGCTGACTAAACGACTACTTAACACGCCAGGCCTTGCCATGCCGCACGGCAGTAGCACGACTTAGCTTCGAACGGTGTGCTCTCGCCGTGCCGAACTGGATCGTCGTGGCCTGCTGTATCATGCCAGCCGCCGTTGCTTTCTACCATTTACAAATGGTCTTCAGCAAAAAATACCTCTTCCGATCTTCGGCGCGACTGAATTAAATTCGACGTTTGAAACCACGCCGTTATTTTGTCATGCCACTTCCCAAACTTCCGTTTCGGAATCATTTGAGTTCGGCGAGGCAGTAGCACGACGTCTGGACTAGGCCTTAAAACAAGATAGCTTGAGCATGGAGTGCTTTGACTTCGTTTACAAGCCGCTGTTCCAAAACACATCAGCACTCCTCTATTCCCCTTAGGGCGGTGTCGAGAGAACGGGCGAAATCAAACCAACTTACAACTGAAATGAATTCATCTTCACAAAATTGAGATAACTGCAGGAGCAGCTGAGAATGTGACGGCGAATGCAATCAAATAGAATTATCGCTCATTTATTTGTGCCAAATTTTGGCTATTCCTATCGTCGCAATCACTAAATTGTGTTACATAAGGATAATTTGTTCCCTAAATGAATCGATTTGTTCCCTAAATGAATCAAACCTCAAACTGGAATCCATAAATCATATTTAATCTCGCTTGCACTGAGCCGTTTAAACAGCAATACAACTTCTTGATTGCATTGCTGTCGTCCTCCACTCTTCTTAAAATCTGAAAATAAAAAAATATAGTACATTTAGTTTTGGGCATTTCTCACCATCGACAGTCACGCAGTTAAAAGCTTGGCATTTATCAACACGAAGGTTTTCTTGAACTAAGTTTGAACTTTTGCTGTATGTCACGTTTCCACATTGCTCAGAGATTATGCCTGGTTAGTATATGAACTAAATTATTTGGGCACTATATTCAGCCCGAGCCCCAGTTAAGTTGCAGTCTCGTAGCCTCCTTTGCAGTCTTTGCAGTTGTTTGTTCCAAACAGCGTCCTCTTAGGCTACTTCGTTTGGCGATCTTTGAAAGCCTTTGAAAGCTCAAGTTTTCTATGTTAATTTAGCAAGTCATATCAAAATGTTGCCAAATGTAATCAGGAAACCTTAGCCACTAAGTCGCATCTATCAACAAATTTCGCACCGATTAACACATTACAAATTACTATTCATCAAGGAAAGTTTAAAGTCTATTGACTTACGTTCGAATTCAGCTCCCCCACAAGATCAGCAAAATGTCGATTAATTTACTGGTTCCTTTCCAGAATTTCAGATCTCTTCATATCGTTGTAAATGTGGCTTAAATCAAATTACAATCCGAAGTCGTTCTCTAGTTCTCTCTATCCATAAGCCGAGGATGACACAATCAGGCATTTGAATTATCGGTGACGCATCTGTATTTCCTTAAATTTTTTCTTCAAATTGATTATTGAATTACTACGCATTCATCCTCGGGTGAATTCACCTGGATTTTACTGAAAGCAAATCAACACTGAGAACTTAAGAGCTACATGTAACTAACTTTTCACCAAGGTCTGAAACGCGTGGTTTATTCATTGGACGCCTGCATTGGACGGATGATAGCTTATTTCCTCAAAGCTTCAGCCGTGCTGTCAATCGTGAGATGCTGAGTTCAAGCATGACTGTGTGTGGCCTAAGTGGCGGCTTCGATTCTGCGAGTCTTTCGATGGAAAACCTCGGTTTTCCTGCTATTGATCTCAGGAATTAACGTTTTTCCTTCGAATTCAGGGTTATGAACAACAACCTCCTCTAAGGGGGAAACGACTTCATCCGACAGCTTCTATGTTTGCAGGAGGCTCTCGGCATGCCGAGATGAACTGTGACAAGTTGAGGCGACGACGGCTTGCTATGTATCCAAACAAGTTTGTGCACGTTTCACTTCTCGAATGAAAAGGGAGCGATTTCACATATCGGTCTCGAGTACCGCAAAAAGAACACAAGGGTAGTCAAGGGCATATGGCACTCGTAGAGCGTTTTTATAGTCAGCTATCACTGTTAGCTAAATAATAGCCGTAATGATGATAATAACGCCATTAGAGACGTATATCTTGAGTTATGCCAGATTACAAAACGTTTGGTCTCCAAACAAAACAGTGATTTAAAAAAAAAACATTTCTTCGTTAGTTAATCCGACTGGGCAGACAATGGGCATTCAGAACAGGTATCTCATGTTGCACAGTGTTTGCAAAAGCGAAAAAAGCAAATTAATTTGCACCTGTTGCCTTTGTTGTTTTTGTTCTGCGTTATACAGGAGTTAGCGTGATGCATTTTTTTCTGTTTTACTTTCTTTTGGAAAGAAAGATTTAAAAATATTAAACAAACAGCGGTGATAAACATTTTAAAAACATGCATTTCATGAACTTGACGTTTCGTGAGGAAGGTAAGCTACGATGGCCGAAGACCAAGAGTTTATAACACTGATAGATTGAACTCGGATGTAAGGATAGAATATAGGCGTAAAGCAATCGAGTAACCAGAAGCGCCATTTGTCAATGTCTTGCAACTAGTAATAACCAACGGTTAGGAAATGCGGGCGAGGACAGCGCATTTTTGGCAATGATTGGGTAATGAAAGATTTGGGAGCCCATAGGGAGAAAGGACATGAAAGGATTTGTTTTGCGGGGTTGAGATTTTTGTCCATGAGCCGTTGACCCGCTCCCTTTCTCCTCTATGTTGACACTAACAACACAGTGATTTTACAAAGCTGTGAAACAGTTACCAACACTGGATCATTCCACGAGATGCTAATTCCATTGTTTTGTTTTGCTTAGTTTTAGTAATATGCCGTAATTGTGATTCACGGTGTAAATAAAATCCGACTCTAGGTTATAAAATATGCGCATTGAGTAAAAACGCAACAATCATAACGAATAACAATGAAAACAAACAAATAAGGCACTTGTTGATGTGCATAATTAAATGTCACTACGTATGTGTTTGTAAAAACAACGTTGAGGCTCCCCTTCTCGCCCGCAATGACATAAACTGACCTCACGCTGGTCTTGTATTTTTAACTTAAAGCGGCACGTCGAAAACTGCAAAAAAGAAATACTGGCAGCTGAGATAACAGCAACAAAAAAATAAATACACACATAAGATATAAAATAAATGAAATTTAATGATCAATTAATAAAACAAATTGTCACCACACCTCACTTCACCTATCGTCTTCGCGTTCGGTCGCAAAAGAGGAATAATTCTTAAAGCTCGAAAATTAGACCTTGTCTTCTCATATTTACCGGAAAGTCTTACTCAGATATGATAGGAATGTTTTTGCGTGTTTTGATTGAATATAAACTGAGAAATTAGCAGTTAATATTATGTCTAACTAGCCCATGATAGCGTTCTCACTATGCTCTGTTAGAAAACAAATCATTACTGTAACTTGAATATTAAAGCTATATACGTATGGATCTAAGATTTAGCAGACATCATATAGCTCTGTATCATGGGCTTTGAAAATAACCATTTGCCGATATTTGTAACCATAAAATAGCCAATAGTTGGCAATTAAGTTTAAGTCCAGTTCAGTAACCATGGTAACCACCTCTATCTGCAGTATCCTGAAATGCCTTGTAATGAGAACTACCTGAAGTTGTAAGAAGTTAACATCTACGAGCGGAATAACTGACTTCCTTATGATGGAATAGTCTAGAACAACCATGGGTTCATTGGCAGCCAATAGGGGTTTAGAATTTCCTACTGACGAAACATTAGATCATTTGATTGGAGTCTAGCATAAATACAGATGTTTTTAGTGTAAATTGTTTTTCGGTTATGCCCCGTGGAAACCATGGTGAGACGCCGGATACCACTCTCCAGCATTAGTTATGTTCTTGGATCATAACTTGGATTAAAGCGACATAGTCGGACCAGTTCAATTCTGATTGCTATACCTATGTCTCTGAAGATACTTCGCTGTACTATATAGATTCCGTTACTGATCCTCGAGTTTCCGCAGGATTTTACAGAAGTGTTTTCCCAGGCCAAAAACCTGTTATCACAATAGCTGATCGGTAAACAATTTTGTAAAGCGGCTCTATGTAAAACTTTTAAACAATCATTAACTGCATCCTGATCATTAATTGCATCCTGATCATTAATTGCATCCTGATACTACGATAGTCAGTTGGTAGGACATTGGAGTACAGAGGAGATTGGACACATGATAACCTGAGAAAAGATATTACAAATAATTAAATAAAGAAATAAAATCAACGACTATTTATATGTATAAAAGCGAAAAAGATAAACCGGGATTACAAACAATGAACTTGAAAAATCTAGGCAACGCTTTTCAAGATGCGCAAATCATGACGTATTCCTTGAAACCGCTTTACTTTACGAACATGGCGGGTGTAAGGGATGAGATAGGGAACCTGGATGAAAATACAACAGCTGGAAAAGAGGAAAGTTCTGTTAATTCCGATTCAGAGAAGGTGTCTTTGGCATCGAAAAATCTAGAGACTGCTGATCAATTGCCGGAGAATCCAGGAGCAGAGAATGAGACAGAGGAGGCAGCAAATTCAGACTGGCTGTAAGACAACTTCGGGAGAATGCAGATTGGACCGTTGGCACGGAGATAACGCACTAAGTGATAGAATATCCGTTAATGCGACAATATCCTAGCCTCCCACGCAGACGTTCTCAGGCTTGTCTAGCGTTCCTTTCCACGAAGGGAGAAACCTACGCTTGACAAGCTTAAGAACGTCTGCGTGGGAGGCTAACAATATCGTTACTTAAAATAGTTTTGATCATTCTTTTAGAAACGTAATCCGCATTTGCTTCTTATTTGCGTCCGGACACAGGGTTATCTCTCCATTATCCAAACTATCTAATAGTACCCCCAGCACAAGGGCGTGGTAAATAGAGTAGCGTAGAGTATTGCTGCCTTTCTCGCCCCAGTCCTGCATTCCAATTGAGATCGATGAGACAACAAAAAATCAACAATCGCTCGCGAATGACACGTTTTCCAAGTCAGCTTGCAGTGATGCAATCATCGGTAAACTAGCTTTTGTAGTCACGACTTTCGTTTTTTCTACTAGTACACGTAATGTTGAAGCTCTTCCGATGGTTGGTGGGCATTTTCTTTTCAGCAGGCAAAACCCCAGCTGCGGCCATTGGTCATTCCAATAGAGCACGATGATCGTGGAAACAAGGCAGATGGTAGAGATAAGCCTTTCTTGATGCCTACATAAGTTATGGTCTAGTTTACCGATATTTCAGGATTGTGAACAAAGGCGAAGTGCGGAGGAGGAACGTGGTGAACTTAACTACATCTCAGTGTACCTTAATTAAGGCGTTCTTGCTAATTACATATATAAAATCCTTCTTCGCCAGTGCCCAAGTGACACATGGTCTAGGCCATAAGCCTCAAAAGGTTTGCTTACCATACTCGGTGAGGTTCTGCTATTTTTCGGTTGTGAGAACTACAAATGAACTCGAAAACTATACACTTGTGAAATGAGAATTGTTAACTTCGCACACACAACGCAGAGTTCAAAATGCTACCTTGTTGAATTTTTACATTCAATCAACATCCCCAACTTAAATGTCTTTGTGACTCTATTTGATGTGTTCGAGGATTAAGCTGAGGTACTCTCTTAGGGGCAATCAAATGATCACTCCCTGTGCTTTCTTTTATGCATAATTATTTCTTGTCACCAAGTGCTCTGGGTTATGCTAATTAATACTAAGTCATTAAAAGACATCACTTTTATTCATTTCGCCTACACCTATTTGCCTCTTAGACCCAGACCTGAAATATGGAGTTGAGTGCACCGAAGACCCGGGAGCGTATGTTTTTCGATAGGGGCGACCCATTACAAGCGATAATGATGATGCTTGTAGCATAAAAGGTAATAGATAAGATGGAACTAGTTGCGCTCTAACTTCACGGTTTCCTTTACGTTGCACAGAGCTATGAAACAGCAAAACGTTTCTAGTAGCATTTAACTGAAATAAAACGAGTGAACGAAAGTGCACTGATTTGCATGTGTCTTAGTCAGTCCTATTCCAAACATCTTGCTACTTCCGTGCCGAAGTAAACCCAGGAATAAAATTCAACCACAGCACGGCACACAGGGCATTTGAAACCACTCAGTTCGGGAAGCAAGCTGACTAAACGACTGCTAACAAGCCAGGTCTTGCCGTGCCGCACGGCAGTAGCGCGACTTAGCTTCGAGCGGTGTCAGTGCTCTCGCCGTGCTGAACTGGACTCGTGGCTTGGCAATGGTCTTCAGCAAAATAAACCTCTTCCGATCTTTGGCGCGACCGAATTAAATTCGACGTTTGAAACCACGCCGTTATTTTGTCATGCCACTTCCCAAACTTCCGTGCCGCAATCATTTGAGTTCTGCGAAGCATTAGCACGTCGCTTGGACTAGGACAAGATAGCTTGAGCATGGAGTGCTTTGAGTTCGTTTACAAGCCGCTGTTCGAAAACACATCTGCATTCATCTATTCCCCTCAGGGCGGTGTCGAGAAAAAGGTGAAAATCTATAGCTAGCCATTCATCTTCACAAAATTAAGATAACTGCAGGAACAGCTGACAATGTGACGGCGAAAGCAATTAAATGGAAATATCGCTCATTTAGTTTTGCGAAACACTCGGCTATTCCTATTTTCGCAATCAGTTGGAACTCAAAATGTCTTACATACAGTTGTTCCCTAAATGAATCAAACCTCTTTTAACTGGAATCCATAAATCACATTTAATCTCGCGTGCAGCCGTTTAAAACAGCCATACAACTTCTTGACTACATTGCTGTCGTCTTCCACTCTTCCCAAAATCTCAAAATAAAAAAAAATATAGTATATTTCGTGTTTGGGTTATTTCCCACCATCGACAGTCACGCAGTTAAAAGCTTGGCTTTCATAAACTCGAACGTTTCTTCAACTTAGTTTGATGTTTTGCTGTATGTCACGTTTCCACATTGCTGAGAGATTATGCCTGGTTAGTATGTAAACGAAATCAGTATCAGGGCATTACCGTGATTCAGCCCGAGACGCAGTTCAGTTGCGGTCTCGTAGCCTCTGCTTAGGCTACTCCGCTTGACGTTCTTTGAAAGCCTTTGAAAGCTTAAGTTTTATATGTTGAATTAGCCAGTCAAATCCAAGAGTTGCCAAATGTAATCACAAAGCTTTAGCCATCGATTAAGTCGCATCGATCAACAAATTTCGCACCGATGAACACATTACAAAGTACTACTCATCAAAGAAAGTTTAAAGCCTACTGACTTACGTTCGAATTCATCTCCCCCTCAAGATCAGGTAAAATGTCACTTAATTTACTGGTTCCTTTCCAGAATTTCAAATCCCCTCATATCGTTGTAAATGTGGTTTAAATCAAAGTGCAATCCGAAGTCGTTCTCTCGTATTCTCTATCCATAAGCCGAGGATAACACAAACAGGCGTTTGAATTCTCGGTGACGGATCGGTATTTCTTTAAATTTTCTTTTCACACTGATCATTTGCTGTAGTATTATAACTCATTCATGAACCTCGGGCAAATTCACCTGCCTGGATTTTACCAAAAGCAACTAAGCACTAAGAACTAAAGAGCTTTTTTTCCCGGCGGTAGTTAGCGTCTTTTTCACCTGAAACACGTGGTTTATCCAGTGGACAGATAGTAATAGCTCAATTGAGTCCTCAAAGCTCCTGCTGTCTCAGTTGTTAATATAATCGTGAGTTCGATTAGTTCAAGTATGGCTGTGTGTGGTCTAATTAGGCCTGGTTCACACTTGCGACATAACGACATAACGGAAGGGTCACGCAAACCAAAAAATGTAATTTCTGACGGTTGAGTGACTAAGGAACGAATTAGTCAGAAATTACTATTCTGATGGCACGATTGAGAGGTTTTAGTATTCTCAAGGGAGAGTTTTGAGTATTTAATGTTTT
>Ga0126343_10000779_pt1 | contig 13365 bp, 8 predicted proteins | sample Cyp2metagenome_FD_92531 | JGI IMG/M metagenome (GOLD analysis project Ga0126343, IMG submission 92531) | Coral microbial communities from Lord Howe Island, Old Settlement Bay, Australia - Cyphastrea 2 metagenome | ecosystem: Host-associated > Invertebrates > Cnidaria > Coral ... | reverse complement strand
TATTATGGTTGCCAAATTCGAACTTGTTCATTAAGGAACCTCAACAGTTGTCTAAATTCAATTAATAGGTCCACTTAAGCAATATTTGGCAGAGAAAATTTCAATTCAAAGATCTAATTGCAATATTTTAGGGCTGACAGACACTGTGGCCTTAACAGCTAACGAAGCCAGATTTTTCAGATTTAGGGTATTTTGGGGGCATGTTTTCTCCAAAACGAAGTCGGTGACCCCCAATTTTTTTTTGCCCTTTTGGCAATAGTGTATCATCACCTTTCTACGTGACAAGTTTTAAAAAAATCTGTGCGTGGGAACTTTTGGGCGCCTGCTTTATCCTGAAACCCTCGTAGAGAACACCATTAGAAATTTTATCGAAATGAGAGTTACTGAGAATGTGTGTTCTAAACAGCACGTATCCGATGAACAAGATGCCCCCATCAGAATTGTGTTACCGTTCAAAGACCAGAAATCGGCAAATGCGGTAAGGAACCAACTCGGCGATCTCAGTCGAAAGATTAATGCTGTCGTCCAGCCTGTTAATGTAAACAAAGCACGTAAAGGACACCTACTACATGGCTAGTACATGGACAACTTATGGAGTATCTAATTAGAAACAATAAATTGGTAGTACATCAGAGCGGAAACAGAAAACTGCACTCGACAGAAACAGCTCTGTTGTACGTTACGGATCAGTTACTCAAGGCTATGGATAGCAAGCAACTCTCCATCATGGTCTTCTTAGATATGTCTAACGCATTTGATAGTATTCGACACAATATCTTGTTATGCAAGCTACAAAATCTCGACTTTTCCCAGGGTGCGTTGGATTGGTTTCAGAGTTACCTTTCTAACCGACAACAGTACGTTTGAATCGGTGATGCAGTTTCTAAAGTGTTCCCACTCGAGTTCGGAGTTCCACAAGGTTCTATTCTAGGTCCAGTTTAAAATCTACGTTAACGACCTCCTTTCTGTTCCTAAACGTTGTCTATCTGCCTCCTACATCGTCCTACGTCGCTTACCGCAGCAGCCTGCCGCGGTTTTCCCGCCGTTAGGATCCGCCAGAGGAAGCCAAGCGCTGATTGGTAGATTTGAAACGGCCTGCATTCCTTGAATTCCTTTGGTCGCTGAGTTTTGCACCGATCATACTGAGAAAGCTATATTTGTGACTTTAGCATCGATTTCCTCGGAAACTGTTGGAGGGATGAAGCTCAAATTCGGCAAAGAGATAGAGATAAAACTCATCTATAAAGATCCGTCACCATTCCGGCGAGATTGTCAGTATTTTTGCGTTAATTCCAGTTTGAAGTGGAGGAGGTCGCCGCTGACGGCCGCTAAGTTGCAAGACTTGTCTTCCTTTCTTGTCTTAACCGTCAGCGGCCAAAAGTAATTTTGCTATAAGACGCTTTAGACGGCCCAAGAAGGCAAAAAAACACCATACATGAGTCAATTAAGGTTTCATTTAACTTTATTGAGATATTCAGACCAAGACGTGATTTAAATGTGCAATTTTTAGAGCTTTATTCATAACCCTCATAAATTCTCGTCGTAAACACGAACACATAGAGTGGTCTGTCTGTGATTGGCCAATTGGAACCGAGATGTGCACAGAAATGCTCAAAAAGTTGCGTGAAAAACTCAGAGCAAAATTTCCTGCCACTACACCTGGCTGCTTCATCGTAAAGATTGCCTGTCCCGATGAGGCTTTCCTAGAAGTTTTCTAACCACAAGCAAGAGCAGTAGAAGTTCAATCACTGCAGCAAAAAGAAAAGAAAAGGAGAAAAAGGAAAGGCGAAAAAAAAAAATTCAAAAATCGAAAAGCCTAAGGACATAGGTCACTTTCTCAAAATTTTGATTTCAGCGCATGCCCGAGCCTGAATGTCATAAAACGCGATGCAAGAACAGCAAGCTGTCATGTTGCAAATGCATTTTCGACCAGAATAAAACTAATTTGGCCCAAATACAGCCTGAAATCTGCCAAAATGTCCAAAAAACGCGTTTTTTGCAAAAAGCTGCGGGAGTCAATGGGTTAAAGAAGTGTCAGAGTAAACTTCACTGCTTGATTTTTGAAATGTTTTTTATTTGCAAACCTAAACCAAAACTGAACAAACAGAGTGACTCGATCTGCGTGAAGTTATTTACTTAGCGTTTCTTTATTATTCATGCCGCAATTTTTTTTGTGTTTTGTGTGTGCATGTAAATATTTTAGAGTTTTAGTCAGTATCTTATTAGCATTTTTATAATCACTTGTATATATTTTAGTGCATTCAAAAAATTTTTACTTTTCAACTTGAGAATGGCCGTCGAACGGTCGAAACATTGTTGTTTTCTACCATAAACTTTCGTAGTGAAAAACATAAGGTTGCTAGCTTTTAAATGCTATTTTTTAATTCGAAAGAACAATTTTGCGAGATCCTATAACTGTTTAGGTGTCCATCAGTGATTTGGCAATTTATGGTCCATCTTGGAAAAGTTCACTTAAAGTTGAAAGTTTGTTCGTAGAAATGCGTACTAATCTTTCTAATCTAAAACCATAACTGTTCCTTTAAGGGTAACAGGTTTCCAACAGTAGCAATTAATGAAAGAATGAAAGATGCAAATGCAGCCATAGCACTACAGTTACTAGAAATTTAACCTGAAAAGGGTGCAATGCTCTACCAACTGCTCTACCGGTGCAATCCTCTACCAACTGAGCTATCAAAGCCACATGAGAGCGGTCGTGTGTGGGTTTGGCCCTATATGTTCAATGGATGTAATACTCGGCTCAAGCATATGAATTCAATGGTAACAGGTGTCAAACAGTAGCAATTAATGAAAGATGCAGCCATAACACCACTGGAAATTTTTAAAGATTTACTTTTACTTTTCTGCGTATCCTGAGATTTCCTTCGATCTGCTGGCATCGCAAAAATATACATCGCTTCAGAAAATATCGTCACAAAGGCCTTAGACATTTGCTCCCTGCCTACCTGAATCTCTCCAGTGTAGCCAACATCAACACTAGCCTTCATCCACTTGTCACCCAGTTCTCCTGACCCTCGCCACACCAAGTAATTGTCTTGTTGTTCTCGAGACCAAAGTAGCACATCAAGGTTTCCAATATCGCTTCCATGCATGTAGTAATAGAAACGGAGACATTTCGGTCCCCGAACGAAGGGACTCCACAACTGTGTAGACTGATTCACGTGATTCACTTGTGATTTGTGAACGTAAATATATTCTCCATTTCCTGTGAAGACAGAAGAGTAAGTTGATGCTAATGAATAGTCACTATAGAGCAAGGAATTGACCACACTGAGACCTCAGTGTAGTAACTCTGTTCAACTGCAGATAACCTCTATTTTTTTCTGAAACAGCTCCTTTCCTGTTTAAACCTGATAACACCTTTCACGAATGCGAAGAGAAGCTAGTGTGCAACGTGACATTACAAAATGTAAGGATACTCCTCCTCCTCCTCCTCCCCCACCAATTAAGATCCCCTACATTGGAACATGATTTGGTTACCAGTGTGATCTTGACTCGGTCCAGTCATTTGGCCTTGGTTTCCAGATCGCTCTCGGTACCAACTGATTTGGTCATTGGGCAGTGTTAACATGTTACGCCATCCACAGTAGCTCTCATCAAAGGTACAGTTCACTAGAATTACAAATTCAAACAATCAACTGTGAACTAAAAGTTAATCTTATGAACAGGGATCTCTCCATTCACAACTGGGTACTGACCGCTAACTTCGGACAGCTTTGCGTGGAGAATCAAAAAGAGAACCTCTAGTAAAATACCTTATCAAATATTCCAATTGCCTGGTGTTTGCGATCAGGTTTACGTCTAGTACAGAGCGTAAGGCGAGGCAAATGAACAGCTACACGAGTATCCTCGAGTAAGGAAAACATTACCTTCAAATGTTTCAGGTGGCATTGGTTTGCCGACAGAGGCACAAGTCAAGTTCGGGCTGAAATCAAAGTCATCTACGGCGATGTTAGAAGCAAATGTCAGGCCAGCCACACCCTCGATTATAACCTGGAGTAAATAAATAGAGATATAAAGACCCTTCATAGGTTCTTCATATCTAAAATAAATTGTTTTTTTCAGGATCCAGTATGAAATTTTGACGTTCACTGTAAATTACGCACTACAAGTGTTTTACGTGCACACCAGTTTTTCAACAGCTTTAAAAGGAAATAACCACAAAATGTTTCTACCTGATAGATCTCATAGTTGGTTATAGCCACACAACCTTTGGTCCAGTTACTTGATAACTGGTTTCCATAGCGAATCCATATCCTTTCTTCACTGCCATTGATTTTAACATACACAGACAGGGACTCAACAGTGCTGCCGTACATGGAGTAGAAAAACGTCATCCGCTGTGCGCCTCTCATCCGAGGGCTGTTAAGCCTGGCCTTCTCGTTATATTTACGAGGACGTGACGTCTCGATGTAGATATATGAGCTATTACCTAGAAAAAGGGGAATTTTAAATGTATCAATTTATGAATGAAGTACACTACAATCATTTTACCTTAAGATCTGGAGAAACCTTTGTGCGATTACTTTGTTTTGTGGTCGATGTATTGTATCTAACAGTACTTTTTCCTTTCTGAATGTCTTTTGTCAGTTCATATTCTCTCACAAAAAGTTAAAACCCATAACATCCCAGAGGCCACAGTGGTGTTCAGAAACTCCTTTCCTGCTGTTTGAGACCACCAATATGGTGCCTGTAAAAATGCTCTTTTACGTTTTTCATACTCTTCACACATTTTGCATTTTGCGGTAGTTGATTCATCATTCGTGAAGTCCATCGAAGACTAGATCAAACAAGAGCTAAATGCAATTGTGTATTACATGTCGAATTATTCTCGCATTTTGATTTTAGGGGGAGCAGGGGTGGCACAGTGGTGAGAGCGCTCGCCTTTCACCAATGTGTCCTGGGTTTGACCCGTCGTCATATGTGGACTGAGTCTGTTGATTCTCTACTCTGCTCCAAGAGGGTTTTTCTCGGGGTACTCCAGTTTTCTCCCCAATAAGTGGAGCACCCGTGCTCAGCTAGAACGATTAGAGACTTATGATGATGATCAATAATGGAGAACAGATGCATAGATGCCGTCATTAACATTTTTTGTTTCTTTATCATTATACAAAACAAGTAGATTCCATATTGCTGTGCATCTGCTCAGTAATTGATCACAGACGACGTCAAAATGTGGTAAGAACATCAGTGACACACTTGGCTATCGCCTCGTGTGCCACTTTTTTGTTTTCACCACATTTGATGTCATCTATGATCAATTACTGAACAGATGAAAGGCAACATAGAATCTATTTGTTAAATAGACATCAGGAGGACTTAACAAGTCACGCGTGATACAGTTGCAAACATAAGAATAAGTACTCGATAATAATAATAATGATAATAATAATAATTTAAAAAAATTAATAAGACTTTTTGAGTACTTTTTCATACAAACTTGAATAATCGTACATGTATCTGTTATAAAAATTAAGAAAGTTTGTTGTTCCTTAAGTTTTTTTTTCCCTAAAATAACTTCTATACAAATTTTAATAGCCTACCTACATGTACATAACTATACTCCGTAAGCATTTAATAATAATAATAATAATAATAAACAATAAAAATACTTAAAAAACCATTTACAATAATTTGAAATGCGAGGGAAAATAATAATAATAATAATAATAATAATAATAATAATAGTAATAGCGGAGCACCCCACTTATCATGGGAAAGAAAAGGAAACCCATGAGTTGATTTTCTCGTGGTTATCATGGCTAACGGTATTGCTCATGGGCGCGTACGCATGATGACGACGACGACGAAGTTGCCCAACATGGCGACCATACTCTAAAAAAGAGTCACAGCCTTGGTTTACCATGTACTTCTTTGATATTGGACATCCATACTATAATCAATTGAGACCTGTCAAAACAAGGTATCCTTTGTCCAGTATCACATGACCATATCGTGGGCTCAAATTTACAGCTCATGGAGGTCGAATGTTTTTGTGAAGTTGATCGCTGACCAAGTGCTGGTTTTCTGATTGAATCACAGGCTCATGTCAGGTTAACTTGTTGAAAACAGGGCAGGATTGTTCTGTAGCTGGATAAAGGATTTAAAGTTAACCGATTTATAACTTTTTTTTCTATATAACTGTTTTTTGCTGCTTTGTTTTGTGTATATGGTGATTTTTGAAACTTAAAACAGAATGGAAGAAGGAAAACCTGACCACAAAGTTACAAAATTCGAATCACAATTTTACCTTATCCTGGATTACCTTAATCGGGTCTCTGAACAACCCACCCCAGGAGCTACGTTTTTAGGCTAGCCTAAATCTATATATTAATACTGTCTGTAAATAAAGATGATGCAAATCTATTAAACTATCTAGTTTGGTTTACCAACAAATAAAAGGGAAAGAAGAGTGATAAAAACGTCAAGTTAGGATTCTATACCTGAAAGATCGCTGGTCGGTCCTGTGTTATTGCTAGGAGTGCTTCCTTGCCTAAGCTGCCAATCAAAGTCGTTTCTATCTTTATCGTTAAACCAGCTGCAGAGTGTGTTCTCATCAAAAGAACAGTCTCCTAACATAAAGAGAGAAGCTACAAATTAAGCGATTCTTTTATTATCTTTTGTGATTGTACAAATCAAATGTGGTCGACTTTTGGACACTCTATTTCGCGTAGAGGTTTGCGTAGAGTTCTACGACTATACGCCTATATCTGACGTCTATAAAGAACAGCCTAACATGCATGTTAACTACTCTTGTTATTTATCCCCTAATGCGCTTATGTGTTGCCATGGTAACCTCTGTTGCATGTTGTAACATCCATATATTCCACACATTTCCAAACACTTCCTCGACTATATTGTCCTCTTGTAACCAATTCTCCCCAAATAAATTCAACTTAATGCACCGCTATGTTGTGAAACGCTCTCATATGAATTGTTTTCTTAATTACCTTTCACCTATTTTGTCTTTCTATTCTATAGCGTTATTGCTTTGTTCACCTGATTTAGTTCATTATTAATCAATACTTTTTCTTTAAACATTATACCCCTTTTCTGTCTGTACACCTCTACTCCTACTTCTCTACACCTCAACTCCTGTACCCCTCTAAGCCTATACACGCTTCTATGCCTGTATTCCACTACGCCTCTACACCTCTTTGTCTCCACGCCTGTAATCCTCTACGCCTGTAATCCTCACGCCTGTAATCCTCTATGCCTGTACACCTCTACGCCCCTACGCTCCTACGCCTGTACACCTCTACACCTCTACAGCTCTACGCCCCTATGCTTGTACACCTCTACACCTCTACACCTCTACGCCTCTTCACATCTATGTCTCCACGCCTATGCGCCCCGCCCGCCGCATGCTGCCGAATAGCCAGACATCATTAATATTCATACCAGACTAAGGACACATTAGCATAAGAGTGACGTGATAAAGCGCGAAATTTTAATTCGGACAACCTACATTTTAAAAGAAATGGCCTCAAAACTGGTCGAGCACCTAACTTCAATTATCGGTTTAAATGGCTTTAGGTGGAAAATGTCCACACTTGTAGGCTGCAAAATGAAGATGAAACTACAAGTATTCAATCGAGTCGCACAGGAGATAGAAACTATTAGAAATTTAAGTCAAAATGTGAAGGATTTTACAGCCATTTTACATACGAATTCAAAACTGCCTTATTTTGATCGTAAATTTCTAGGTTTTGGTCCATCTTTTCATGAACTTGTAACCTGCAAAAGTTTTTTTTTTGAAATGTCAATTCAGATACGCAACTGAAATATCTAGAGTAGCAGAAAGGGATTTAGTTGGAATTCATGTTCTCTGTACTTCGTATCACATAATGAGGCACTTGATCATTAATATGTATTTTTTCCGCTTCTCGGAGTTCATGAATCTTGCTTAAGCACCACTTTCACTGCTCCCTTGGGTGTTCAGTAATGGTTGAAAGTGTACTTTTCAGTCTGTCCGATTTTGTGCGATCTCTGACGAACATTTACGATTGCGACCAACCGATTGAGGTATCATCAGAGTGAGGAAATTCATGCGATCACGTGGCACTGAGTGCGGCATTATCACTGTGTAAGGCGGTAACTAAGTTCGTCTGTGCTCTGAGAAATATTTCAAATTATAGTCAGATGATAGAGCAAGTTTCTCGAAACAGCTACTAAAGCCTTTTAAAGTACTGACAAATTTTAGTTTTTCAGTGAACGCAATTGTCGTTGTTTGAATTAATCTTTTGACCACCGATTTGAATGAAACATTTGCTCATTTAAACATAGTTACCATGGTTACTAACTATGTTTAAACTGAAAATATATAGTTCTTATTTGCTTATTTGTCCAACAGAAGATAAATACAAATCAGAGTGTAAGAAAGTACACAGCATGCGAAAAAAGGCAAAAGACTTAACCTGTATGCAAATCACCCTGACAGTTCAGTTTTGATCATTTAGTTGGATTGTTATTTAACATTTGCCACCAGCAAAGATACCTAGCTTTCTTTTTTCGTGTATTTAAAGGATAAATCGATCTTTTTGTGGCTGTTTAAAAAGCCACGAGCCGCTGTGAAGCTTTGAAGTTCTTTCTGCGTCCTATTCCCACCTAAGGGAACTCGGATAGAAAGTCGGTTATCTCACTATAGTTTTGTGGCAATACAATCCTGAGAAAGCAAACAACTCTTTTCAAGTTTGAGATTTGCAGATCAACAATATATCCAGCACTGCATAAAAGGAAACAATGATAAGTCGGTGCCTTTTCAAAGAGTGTAAACAGGACGCACTTGCAAGGTGGGACATAAACTGTACAAGTAGCGCTCGTTCTTTTCTGTGCAGAATCTCTTACTAGGCGGGTTACTCTAAATATGATGTAAATGGTAAACAACTGGTTTGCCGGTCTAAAAGACATCATTACACCTTGCAATTAGGGAACTGTTGTTGACTATCAAAATTCTAAATAAAGTGTTTCATTCATTCATTCAACACAAGAACAAAAGAATCACTCAGGTGTTCTGTTTGTCACTCGCGCGGCAAAACGTACGTCAATTTGAAATTCTCATTCCAGTTCTATCTTATGGGGCTCCATTCCATTTAAGTGAAAAATAACTGTTCTTTAAAGAGTGAGCTGTTATTAAGTAATGACGATATTCAGTAGTTTATGTAAATGAGAGGTCGCACTGAAGTCTTCAGTTCGCGAGCGCATTTAACTGCGCATTTAATTCGCTCGAATGATTGATCAGTGGCGAGAGATCCTATGTGTTTTATTTTGGAGTGGCAAGGTATTCTACAGTTAAGCCCGAAAAAGATTGCTTCCGACAGGCCAAATTTTGTTGAACCGCTGATAAAATACATTCTGAAGCCCAAAAAGCGGATTCGAGGAAAGACTACTGAAATTCAATGGAGATTAAGCCCGGCTTCCCGGCGCAAATGAGAGGCAGGGTTAACTACCAAATGATCATATGATCGTAACCCGAGTACAGCTTTTGGAAGCCATCGGGATTGCTCAGAACTCTATTGTCTGTTGACTGCTTGTACAGTTGATGGACGGTTCAGTCCCACTGGGTATTCGCAACTGCAAGAGTTATGGTTAAATTTTCATTTGTGAAGGATAAACCGCAACCAATTAGAGATCACCGAGAATCCGCATGGGAGCTTCAGTGTGACAAAAAGACAAAATTAATATGCCAGCAAGTAAGTATATGTCCTTGAAACAAAAGCCATCCTGAGCCATAATTCTTTACGCCTTTACAATTGTACCATATTTATTAGCGAAAGAAAACAGCTCTGTAATGTTACATTTTGAAACGTTGCTACGGCTTTACGGGCCGTAAAAGTTTCTGGGCCTTGCGAAACACCTCTTAAGGCGACACATCGTCTTAAGGTACAGGAAATGAACAGTCTTCTCTCTTAAGTGTTGTATTGACTGAGAGAAGTTTCCAGTCAAAGAAATTTCATTTCCCAGATAAGTATAAGTTTTGACAATGTCAGTGTTTTCGATGCCTATTCAAAAATTACAGTCTTATTTTGTTTAACATCCACGATCTACAGTACTAGGCCAAAGTGTCCTAGCAGACTAGGCTATTTTGCCCCATATCATGGTTACTGGAGCCAAATTCTCGAAAATAAGTCGCTAAATATGTCACTCTTTAACCAACTCTGCCGTCATGTAAATCCTGTTTGGAAATACAGTCGAACGTCCCGCAAGCGACCACCCAAAATGTCAAGCAAAAGTAGGTGCCTTTGAGACATAGATCATAACAAAACCAGTTTCTTTTTTTTCATTGGAATATGGTGACTCCCAAGAGTTACACCATGGGCCAATGCCGATTCATTTCTTTCTTTTACGTAAAAGTCAATTTCGAGAAAAAAATTTGGTTCTTCCCACCGAGAAATTTCCGTTTCTTGCACTTGCAAAAACGCAATAATGTTTGATCACCGTATTAACCATTTTGCACCCCCTTTATTAATTTTGTCGAACCTTGGCTTTCTGGAGGTTAATAACAAGGGAAAGTTTCTCACGGATTTAACATTAAATCCGTGAGCCCCAAAATTAAAACATTACACGCTTAGCAGGAATTTAATAATATCCTGCACGTATTTCTTGTGGGCGTTTTTGCTGTTCAACCCCTACATGGAACGTTCTTTGTACGGTATAATTAAGCCGTATAAAACAAGTTCCTCATACTCTCTTGTTTAATCCCTGACGAAGTGTGTAGTAATCACATGAAACCGGTCGGATAAATAAAAGAGTTAACAAGATTCGTTGTTGTGTGCTGCTCACTAGTACCTTTCTTAAAATATAATAAAATAAAATTTAATCAATACTTTGCTAGTAACACTGAAAGCGGGGGGTAATTTACACCCAGAGTGCGCTTGTTCATACCCGAGTCCATGTTTTATACCGAGTCCGTGTTTTATACCTAGTCCGTAACGCTTAGTCTGCGTTTTATACCTGAGTCCATGTTTTATACCCAGTCCGTAGTCCGTAGTCTGCAGTCCGTGTTTTATACTGACCGCTCTCGCCTCGAGGCTCGGGCCCACAGTCTTGCACAATGGCAAATTGCTTCAGTTTTAACCAATGCAAACTTGTTACTACATTTTCTGTTTTGGTAATATCGGCGATGGACAGCACCAGCTTGAGTGATCAGAATAAAAGGTAATCATAATAAAGAAATTAACGCAGTATATCAAAAAGGCAACTACTGAAGATTACAACTACTCGCCGCTTCCAGCGTATGCTCAAAACTACTCACGCTGTTGACTACTGTTAACTATTCGCTATTCACGACTACTCAATATTAAATATTCGGGTATTACAGAAATCATTAAAAATGAAAGGTCTAATTAGAATTTTAAGTGTATAGCCGTTAGGGCGTAGAGCCATCGAGGCGTAGAGCCGTAGAAAACGAAAACTAAGTAGGGCGTAAAGCCGTAGAAGACGAAAACTATATAGGGCGTAAAGCCGTAGAGGCGTAGAGCCGTAGAGGCGTAGAGCCGTAGAGGCGTAGAGCCGTAGAGGACGAAAACTATATATTTAAATGGAATGTAACTGTTGCGGCTAAACATAAAAACAGGGGAGATAGTTTCAATATAAAGTATTCTAAAGAAAAAAGAAAATCCGAACTGACTAGAGCTATGGATGTATAAAAATCACCATGAAAGAGTTAGATTAGGTAAATAAAACAAGATTTTATTTTTTAAATCATCAGAATTACATATACTGCTCTACGGCTCCATGGCCGTATGTGCGCCTGTTAGCTTTAGAAACTAGAATATATAAATAACATTGATAACATTAGAGCGTATAGCCGTACAACGCTACGAAAACTTCTACGGACGATTCAGTGTCCAAATTTGCGCCAGGTATAGTCCAAATGTTGTTGGCACTTTTTCCACACATGTGTGGATCAGCTTGAACATTACACTGCATAATTGTAACGTCATTACGCGGTCCAGCCAAACTGATCCTGTTTAATATTTGTCACATGTACGCTTGCCGTAAAATCAATATTTATAAACAAAACATCTGGCTTTTAACGCACAGGACGAGCGCAAGTATAGTTACTAAAGCTCGTTGTAATAATGTGGAATCTCGATTTTTTGAGTCACTGAGGGGAATAGAGATTGGTTCAAAAAATCCAGGGTAAATTTCTCCTTACTTTTGTGCAAGGAAGAGAAAGATTTCTTCAAATAATTGGGAGGTTCGCCGGAAAACTAAATTGGCTAGGAAAATTGGGATTCCACTGTAATCCTGGCATCATAGATTAGCAGTGAATGCAGGGTATTAGCATTTGGACCAATTCAAAGTAGTGACTTAAGATACAAAGTTTTTCGGTGAAAAACACCCCCATAAGACATATATATATTAAACTAATCAGCTAATTTACAGGCATGTGAATTAATTAGCATTATTATCACTATCAATATAGCTGCCAAATAGAAAATTGGCATCTTGAAAACACGCGCTCTGCGGGCCGAAAATGCGGAACGTTTGTGCATTATCGGCCCTACCGTTGATTGGTTTACGTTCCGTCATCCGATGAATTTAAACCAATCAGGTTACTTCGCGGATGCGGGAAAACCATTTAGGTGCGTGTAGCACTCGCAGTTTGTCCCTGAATGAAAGAAAAACTCAAAGTCTTAAGGAAAAATTATAAGTCTGTTTGCTATAAACTGGACAAAAAGTAGCCAAAATTCGGATTTTAAAAATTTGGACAAAAGCTACAAGCAAAAGAACAAGGCAAAGATACTAATCACTTCTTGAAGTCTTTATACGAGAAAAGAATGCCCGTCGTTAACTTGAATTGTGTTTCTCTGATCGTATATTGATAACAATGATAATGACATGACTTTTTCCGGGAATATTGTTCATTTGCACCCTTGTCTAGTATCATTTGCAGCCCTTGCGCTGGGCGCTCGGGCCGCAAATGACACTACGCAGACTCCCCCAAAAAGACAGTAATTCTTTTTCTAAGTTTGAATTCTCGCTCAACGGTGCGCGTGGCGACCTCGTCTTTTGGTTCGCTTTCAACCATGCTGTACACTTCCGACCCAAAATGGCAGTGACGTTTAAATTCCCAGTTCTAAGGCGTACTAACTTACCATCTACCCCTGCATTTAACAGATTAGACACATGCACGTTACCTCAGAATAGCGCTATCCACACACTTTTCCTCTTCTTCGAGTGTTAGAAGGCCTAATTCCGGTTTGTGAAGCAACGTGTTCTAGTCCATCAGCTGAGAGCCGAAAATTTAGGTAAATGGCTCACTTGAGGGGAACAGCTGAAACATGTCTTATCTTAATCTTTGACTATTAAGCATCATAAAAATGTATGATAGCAAGGATA
>Ga0126343_10000778_pt1 | contig 13389 bp, 8 predicted proteins | sample Cyp2metagenome_FD_92531 | JGI IMG/M metagenome (GOLD analysis project Ga0126343, IMG submission 92531) | Coral microbial communities from Lord Howe Island, Old Settlement Bay, Australia - Cyphastrea 2 metagenome | ecosystem: Host-associated > Invertebrates > Cnidaria > Coral ... | reverse complement strand
CCATTTTTTGTTTTTTTTTTTTCTTTTTTTTTCCTGGTTGGAAACGGCCTTTTTTACTGGTTAATTCCAAAAAGGCCCACGCCCCCCCCCCCCCCCCCCCCCCCCCCCCCCCTCCGGGGCATTCCTCACTGTGTTGCTAGTTTAGACGGTCAAATGCCCCACCCGCTAGAGCTTTAAAGAGGGTCAAATCCCCCATCCTCCAAGCATGTTAAAGTAACTGTGCAAAACGTTTTTCCAAGCGTAAAACTGTTTATTCTATTGTACATATTCTGTAATAAACAATATTTGGCTACTGTTTGGATTAAGATTTGTGTGAACTGCAATTTTCATGATAATAGAGTGATCTGCTATATAAAAACACAACTAAAATATCTTAAGTCTCTCAAAGCTATCTTACGGAAGTTCTTAATTTAAATAAAAATTTCTTTTTAGAAAGCCCACATTTAATTATTGGGCATTTTAAAAGGCTCTCAAATGCTCCAACAAAACTGTGAACAAAATAAACTCTCTATATTTAAAAATATGGCGATTGATATTTCTCGTATTTCCCGATACCGGAAGCATTTTAAAACGTCAGCAGAGCTCGCCCTTTTATACAGACAAAATTTTCGGCCACTACAAAGTTCTAGTTCAGTCTGTCTTCGCTCCACACTTTAAAGAAAGGTATATTCCACGATATAACTATATAAAACTACAACAACAGAAAAACCCATGTGGAATCGACAAGAGCAATGACCCATGATTGCGGCTTATGTGCTTTATCAAAGAATTGCGAAATCCTTGTTTCTGACCACTGACAGGCGTTTTGACACAAAAGTCAAATGTTCGGGTGGGCCTCGTTTTGGGTCAAATTCCCCACTATACTGAACTTAATGCGGTTCAAATGCCCAGAGATTGCCTGGGGGGATGGCTGGTTTTGGAATTGACTGGTACATTACATAGGTATTGTGACCATATCAGGGGTTACCAGGAAATTGATTTTTAGGTAAAAAACTAACAGAGCATAGGAAAATTTGGGGGAAATGAATAGGGCCACAGACCGGATATAACAGGAAGTCATGTAGAATTTTTGGAATTCAAATTAATGGGCTGCAGGATATTTAGGCCAACAATGAATGGGAATTAATAGATTTAGACCCCCCTCTCCCCCTTCCCCTTTAATGAGATCTCCATTTTGTCACAAGAAGTGATGGTACTACCACTGAATTCTCAATTAACACAAAATTAATATGAGACAGTCAGTAGGAATAATTAACATTGTGACCTTGGGAATAGTTTAAGCAGCTGCTTCTATTTTTAAAGGTCCCTGTGCAGGGAAGACAACAGTGCAAGCAATGATGTCCACTTTCTTTGAAAATCTGGGCTGGAAGGTAAATTTTGTCTTATTGATAAAGTTAACAAGGATGGTTTTGTGACTTTGTGTTAATCATTTACTGCTAATAGTCCTCATGTTTAAGATGACCATCATTTTGGTTCTGTAACACTAAAAAACTTTACTGATTTTTATGCAAGTCAAGTCTATAATTAAAGGGAGGAATAGGTTTTTGGATTGATGGATTTGATCTTAAAAAGGGCATGGATTGTGGATTTTTAGCCGTAAATCCAGCAGATTCGCAGATTTTGAAAACACTTGAGATTGTGGATCAGCTGTGAATTTTGGCGTGGATTCTGAATTGTGCGTTTCTTGATGTTCAAATCTTGGATCATAGATCTGTCTTCAGCCTTGGTCGGCATGTTAATGAGTTCATTCTGATTATTTCTTTGAACAAATTTTTCGAATGAAGCTCAGTTAAACTCAGATGTTTGACTGTTTTTGTATTGGTACTGTGTTATCGTGATCAAACATGTTGCCTTGTTTACTATTTGTGGGAAATTACTAGTAACAATGGCATTCACACTTAACCTTTCTGGATGTAATTGGGGTTTTGGATTTGAAAACTATTGAAAAATATTGGCAGATCAACAGATTTTTCCAAAAAGACAAGGATCAACATATTTGCATACCCCTATTCACCCCCCTCTATAATCAAGACTGCTTAAAATAGATTACCCATTGTGTAGAAAAATTTCACCTCTCACTCAAGAAAGAAATTTTCGGTTTTTTTACAGGTTTACAGAGTGCCTGAAGCAGCCACAGTATTACTAAGGTAATTTTCAGTTTTCAGAACTATTTCTTTATTTTTCAATACAGTCAGTGGAACTGGCCTCTACTAATGTCCATCTCCCTTCTAAAGGCCCTCTCTGTGTTTGGCCAGGAAGTTTTCTTCCCATCAGTGCATTGATCTATACGCGTTACTTTGCTACAAGTCCTATCTCTATAAAACGGACACTAACATCTGAGATGGGTCCATGCAGGGTGGCCATTATAGAGCTTCTTTGTTTAAAATGTCAATCACTAATAAAAGCCATGTTGTTTGTTTTATCTTGGCAGTGGTGGTGTCAAGTTCACAGATCTTGATGACCAAGAAGGTATAATTTCTTCAAAGCCTTTCATCTTTAGAGCCTTTCATTTTGAAGGTTGACTGATGTTGTATTTTCTATTTCCAGTTTACACATTTCAAGAAAATCTTATAAGGACCTTGCTACAGTTAGAGCAGACGTTTTTTGACTTAGCTGCAACAAGCAAGAGGGACACAATAGTGATAAGTGATAGAGGGGCTATGGATCCATTATCATGTAAGTCACATGAACTATCACCTTATTACCTTCAGTTCTCTAAAATATGACCATAGTGCAGACTAAAAGAAAAAGTATTTGTTGATTTATTTTTTATTAAATTTTCAGACATGAGTGCAGCTCAGTGGGAAGAACTTCTTAAAAATAACAACTGGAACAATGTGTCATTACGAGATGCACGCTATGATCAAGTGATTCATCTGGTAAGTGAAAAGAATTTCACTGATCGGTTTCCCTTCATGTATTCTGATCCTGCAAGGGCATTACTCCTCTGAAAAAACCCAGTTTGCAGAAGTTGACATTCTGAAAATATTTACTTCCTCTTGTCAGTCCCTTGTAGAAAATACAGGATTTCTGAATATAGATTCAAATCAGACTGTGGCTTAAGTGAACTTACATCTGTCTTAATGTTGTCTACTCCTTTCTTTATATAAAGACATATGGTATTGACTTGAAACATGCCTTAGTGGTGATGATTTATTGCAAATGCCTCTGTTATGGCATGGTGTTTGATCAGTCTTGAATTTTCACGGACAGGTCAGATCTTGTTAGAGGTACATTTATCAGAAGGGAACTTTCTGGGTTGATTCTCTTCTTTCTTGAGCATACTACTCTATTTATGCAGCTATTTGCAAAGTTCCGTTTGTTGGGAGGTCTTGTCAGGATGACCATCTGTCTAACCGCTCCTCCAGTAGTTTTCCAGAGAGTTTGAGCTGCTTACCACGTTGTTTGTTGCATGTAATTAAAAGTGAGTTAGTTGTCAAACTGGCTGGTTATTGACTCGAAATACTTCAATTCCTCAGTGGCCTCGATTCAGCAGAAGGATCTTAATGAGCAAACAAATTATTTCAGAAATTGGTTTCACTAGCAAACCTACTGTACCTAATGTGGGAAAAAAATTATTCCTGTAGGTATCAGCTGCCCAAGGAGCAGAAGAGTTTTACACAACAGCAAACAACATAGCACGGAAAGAACCTATAGAACTGGCTATAGAGCTAGACAGAAAAACAAAGCAGGTCAGTGTTGCACCTACTAAATGAAGTTATTTTCAGATCTTTTGAATTTTGGAAAATAAATCATTACTTGAACTAACATTGTACATTTAAGGGGGTGCGTGAAAAAAGATCCCAAGTGACATCTGATTCTCCCTGCAAATTGCTTTTCGCTTTCATCTTCAATTTAGCAATAATTTTACACGAGATCTAGATTTACTTGGAGCTTTTTTCAGTCACTAATTGGTTCAACATTCGGTGACAAGTGATGTTTAGCTCTAACAAAATGCAAGTTATTTCAATCCAACACGTCTAGTTGATTCAAGTGGCTCAGGCCCACTAAAACTGAATGAGCCCTCAGTGCATATTGGCTTCTCTGATCTCTTTGATCCAAACTAACTTAATTAACTGTGCAGTTAAACAACAAATGAGGTCTTATCTGAGCTAACGTGTTTTTTTTTTCTTGGTAGGCATGGGTAGGACACCCATATGTAGACGTGATTGACAACTCTACAGACTTTAATAACAAAGTGCGACGTGCCATTGATGTAAGAATGTAAACAAAATTCACAGCTATCAACATCATACTAATCACCTTTTGTCAATATTTACTAGTTTGTTTTCTATAAAGTTATTGTTTTCAACTCCGTCATGTTGCAATAGCCAGGTAAGATTCTGTTGGCTAGATGAGAAATTCTAGCCACTCTTCCTACCAAACAGATTTGCTATTCTCACACACTCACACTGTGAAAAAGTAAAGTTTCTCATACTTCTGTTTGTTCAGGCTGTTTGTAACAAAATGGGTGTGTACACTGGCGATCGACTATCGCCAGAGAGTATCAAGCGCAAGTTCCTAGTTTCTTGTCTTCCAGATATAAAGGTAAAATTAATATAATTTCCTTGCTTATTACATAGTGTGGGGCAATGTTGGTTGAAATTTCATTAGGTTACCATCTGTAGCGATGTTTTTGCTCATGTTTCAAATATTTGCATTAACATTTTTCCTGACAGGATTTCATTGTTTAATATTAATCAAGACCTCATTCTCCCAGTGATTTGAATTTTGTGGAAACTAAAATCATTACTTTGTGCATTTTTTAAAAATTCTCTATAGTTGTTTCCAACCTTTCAAGACTTTGATGTGGTGCATGATTACCTGGCAACTTCAAATCCCAAAAAACAAGCACGTCTGAGAAGGAGGGGACAAAATGGCAAGTTGGGTTTTCATTTTTAATGAATTATTCCAGTCCTTTTTCCAGTCACAGGGAAACATGGCAACCTTTGGGCCAGTGTACCTGAGCTCAGATACAGATTTGTGGGGTTCAAGGCTAGTGGTTTGTTCATCCAAGGGTAGTACGTTGAAAAAAGTTGAGGAAGAAGTATAATCGCCCATAACAGACGCGTAAAAGTTTGAATGAGAATATAGTTCCTGTCACTTCATGTTGCAGAAACTGGAGTTCAAAAACAGCCTGCTAAGGAGCCATTAAACCTCTTTTTTGAACAGATTGTAACTGGTTTTCAGGAACCTAATGCAGTAGATTTGTACATGTGATGAAGACCATGATTACAATGATTCCACTTCTTTTAGGTCGCTATACCTACATGCATACTTTACGAGAAGAAACCAAGGTCAATGGCCAAGTTGTGGAGGTCAGAACTAATTTGTTGGAGAAAGACTATGAGGTACAGATAGATAAAGATTCCTTATCTAGATATTTCTCATCTTCTTTACTTTGATATCTCTCCATTTTCTATGTAGTATTTATTTTTTAAGCTGAATTAATTTCAGAGTTGAATTTCTCTGTAGATGTTGTACTCAACCCAGCTAGATCACAATCGTCAATCTGTGTACAAGACCAGAAGATGCTTTTTGTGGAAAAACAGTTACTTCCAACTTGACATCTACAATGAACCTTGTCATGCAAGGTATGTTAATTTATTACACTGGACAGTTTGTATAAATTTAGTTTAAAATATGGTCAAGTTTGACATTCTCCAGCTAATATTGTGTTGATTGGACTGCAACATGTATGTAAAATTGCATAAGATTCATTGGGAGATGCGTGGACCAAGAATGGTGACCTAACAGGCCACTTCTGAGTTGCCTTTTACCTTTGTGTCTAAACAAGTCTTAGGGCAAAACCATTCATATAAAACTTTTGGTATTAAAAATGTTTTCTGTTCATAGGTTCATTTTCATGAAACTCATGCTTATTATGAAAAGTTTTGTACGAGGACTCATTTTGCTACAGGCACAGGGTAACTCCAAAATGGCCTGCGATAAATATTTGACTAAGCGCCGCCTTCAAATAAGCACCCCACTTATTGGCTAAGATTTAAGATAAGCATCCTCCTCAAATAAGAGCCCCCTACCTTTGCTCTCATTTTGTGGACAAGTAATGAGACAATTTAGTATTAGATTTGTACATTGTTTCAGTTTTTGAACATGTTTAATGAACATGTTAAGTACAAACTGTGACACAATTTTAACTGGAGGATTAGCTTTTATGTCAGCTTATGCTTGCGTTTACAGGCAGAATATGTATTAAAACAATTATCATGTCTGGCCACAATTTGGCAAAAAATAAATACCGGTAAGCCCTCCTTAAAAAAGCACCCCTGTCCTCTTCTAAATGTGAAATAAGCTTATTTGAAGATTTACGCTATTTTTATGTTTTATCAAATGCACTGAACCCAAGCTGTATCACAAGATCTAATAGTTTAATTCCGTCAGCAGCTTCTATGAGAAATGAATCAAGCTGAGTAAAGAGAATTTGTTTTCAAGGATGGAGTCATACTAATGATTGTCTGGTATATGTCCCTTAGGTGTAAAGGTCTTTTAATTCTTGAAACCTACACCACAAAATTTGGAGATGACCTGGAGCGGCCAGATTTCCTGGACATTGTAAAAGAAGTTACTGGAGATCCATTTTATTCCATGTTTCACTTATCACTTAAACAATAATGGGTGTCTATGCACTAGCGCTATTAATTTAATTGTGGTTAAATAACCCAATGTGTGATCATTTTGATGTATATTATTTTTGGAGTGACAAGTACCTACCATGCTGTAAAATTCTTATATAAGGAATGTGTTTTTGTTAAAAGATTGTCCTGGTGGGCTAATTTTAAAGTGGGCTTATTATTTGGGGGATGGCTTTTTATCAAAACGAGTTCTCCATCTTCAAAAAAGAGATCGTAACAGACTTAGCATCTGAAACTTTTAAGGTACGCATAAGACTTCTGTACAATCATCAGATCAACATCAACAATCTGTGAACTTGCTGTTATCATGTTAGATACAGTGCATCTTCAACTGTAGGGGGATGTATGGTAATCTGAACAAATTACAGTAGGCTAATGTTCAGCATGGCTCACTATAGGAATTTTACAGTGTGCCTTGGTCTCTCTTCTTTTTGCCCCCTGGAGCAGGATGGTGGGTAAGAGGAAAAGGGACTCCAAAGATAGAGGTTGTGTAGTTGTTAAAAGTAATGTGTGTGTAAAATCATCCTGAAGTAAAATATTGTTAGACTACACTAAGACAGCCCTCTAATTAGTTCATTACACAATCAGTCTTAGACTTTCGTTTATAAAGAAAATACCTTTCAGCTGCTATCCATTCTTATTTTGTTGCAATGAACATAACAAGTTTCCTGACAGTAGTCAAATTCTTTGTGGACAATGCCAAATATTAATGTTAGAGGTAGTTTAATTCTTTTTCTACTGGTAATTTTAAACTTGTTTTACCCTTGTTTGCTATCCATGATAAGTTTATGAAATGTCGAGTGAAAACCCAATTTAATTTATTGCCTAAATCTTAGAAATATCGTGAATTCCTTGTTTTAGATTTCATTCAAAGGAGTGCCAGCAATATTTGGCAAAATATTATTTATGAAGATTACACAATTTTAAACTCTTTACAGAATTGAAAATTTATTTGTGATCAGTCTTTTTTATATTTGTACATTTTCACTTCTTAAAAACTGTACAAATTCAGAAATATCACTATTCCCAGATCACTAGATGTAAAAAAATTCTATGGTCAAACTTTTACCAAAAAACAATCAGGTTGAACATATGTTCTGAAACAGTCTTTTTCAAAAGTACATTATGGAAGAAAATAGTATATTTGCAAACAATGATTTGCAAGGAATCTTGGTCAGATGCTACAATATTATTATAGTCATTTCCTGGAGTCATTAGCTAGGCTATTGTAAAACCATAAAATGTGTATCACGTTTCTTTGTCTGAACTATAAAGTAATGTTCTAGTGGAGGGATGTTATTGTTACTTTTTTTTATTTGAATAAAACAAATACTTTTTACATATAAATATTAAATGGTGGTAATAAATGGTGGTAATAAATGGTGGTAACAGCCCCTAACCTTACAACCACAAGATTCAAAGTATTTATTTTTAGTTATCTTGTACAGACTGCTAATCATTTCCTGAGGGTGATTTGTAAAATTCCTTGTAGTGGATACTTTTCAATGGAGCAACCCCAACAGTACATACTTGTCTAAAACGAAGTTTTTACCTGTAGTTAAAATGTTTACCAAGTATGTAGGGGATGATGGATTACGAGACACAGTAAGGAGATGGTAGGAGGCAAAATGGCAGTAGCAACAACAACAATTTAGAAGGACAAAAATAAGGGAATAAAAAGGCCAATTTGCCAGTGACATGCTCCACACCTGAACTTTTCAAGTGAGTTATCTCAAACGAATTCATTGTGTAATAAAAGAAATCAAGAAAGAGGCAGAAACTATTTTTGAACAGAATGTTCCTTCTAAATAATGACAGACCTCTAAGACAGAACTGAAGAATAATCAAACAATACTCATGGGGGACTGCCGTATGAAAGGGTTGGGAATGGTTGCTATCAAACATAAGGGTGAACTTTGCAGAGGCATCAGGGGCTTCAGGGAGGACAGCAGATAATTAAAGCTGTTTGGATATATTTTAGACTTAAACAAAAAGTCATACTCTGTTTTTGAGTCGACTGATCAAGTACAACTTTTTTCAGAATACAGTCAAAGCTCTCATAGGTGATCACCTCAGACAATCGGTGAAAGTGGTTGTGACTAGAGCTGGTTGCTCTCAAGAATGAGCTTTGATAATTAACCACAGTGTAAAACAATAGGGGGTTGTTGCTTACAAGGACTTCAGAAATTCATTATTAATTTGTAAAGATAGAGAAAAAGAAATGTGTCTTTATATCTGGTACAGACAAGGCAAATCTGCACTGTACAAGGTCTTTATCAATGAACCATTTGCACAGTGTGCAGTTTCATGAAAGTATTGATTTATATGTAAAAGGATTAGTGGCTGCTTACAAGGGCAAAACACACAACCCTATATTTAGTTCTAAAGAGTGCAAATAATTGCAAAAATTATAATAAAAAGAACCGTTGAGCCTCCACACTATGCAAGAGAAATATGAAAAAAAGCATTCAACTCTAAAAATGCATCAAAACTTATCCATCCACACTGCACTGGAGAAATTGAATGCAACAATATCAGTCACTTTGTTTTTGTGTTAAAGGAAAACTGGTGCAGAAAACAACATTGTCAATTTTTTTTGGTGCACACTTAAAGCTAGCCTGCGTTGCAGGCGGAAATTTACCGGCAGTAGTTAACCTCTGCAATGCAGGCTAACTAAATGCCTGCATTTTCAAATTCCTCTGGTTTTAGAACTTTGAAAGAGCTCCATTTTTGTGACAAGTTGGTGTTGATGGCAGGCCCAATCATAGAAATCTCTATTTTCAAATTTCTCTGGTTTAGAGTTAGGAATACAACGTCCGAGTGTGGATAACATACTCATCTACTCGACTTTGGAAAGATCATTTAATCAAACCCTTCAAACTGTTTACAAATGTCTCAAATATCAGCATCAAAATTACAGTACTCCAATACAGGTAATTTTAACTCTTCTCAGCAACAGTAATGCAGGGAAACACATGCACATATGAAATATTACATGCTCTACTATTTTAAAAAACCTGTGATCACCTCAAATGGCAAGTGTTTGTTGGAAGTCTGGAACTAATACAAAATATGATCACCATGTGGAGTGGACAAACAGTTTAAGTGTTGGATACTGGGCCAAACAAACAGGTTGTGCTATAAACTGAACTCCAGCTTTCTACAAAAATTATCACAACCAAAACCTTTTTTTTTTTATAAAATAAAGCAATTTAATTTGAACTGCAAAATTAACAAATTACACTGTTTTCTATCTTTACAAGTTAGCTGTTGTCCATAGCATGAACCTTCGTAACCTGAAAGATAATCAGAACATAATAACTTTAATTTTTCTGAAACATGTACTGTTTTAATCTACACAAATTTCAGTTGCTTATTTGACCCCAGCCCAATTTGAACACACTAGCCACCATCTAAAGCCAGTTTAAATGAACGGATTCAAAAAACTATCCAAGGAGCAAAACCATCTTGGTGTGTGCCAGGGCAGCTGAAATATTTCAGACTTCAGGCATGACAGAGTACCCCTTGAACAAGGACTGTGAATGAGGGGTTTTGCTGATTTCACCCAACATCGAATGTTGTCAAATGGACAAAGAACTGGATCAAGACCACTCAACCAACAAACCTTTTGACAACACTACTGCCCTGGAGCTGACAGACTCTTATCCATGAACCTTCTTTTAACAAAACACATCCACCACTGAAAGAGATTCAGATTAGTGCCAATTACTGTAAGGTCGACATCTCCCTAAAGAGGACATTGCTGTCTTGCTAGTCTGTGTAAAACAACTCTCATTTTACAGCAGACCCATTTGTAAAGCAGACCCCCTGACCCATTCCCAGAATGTTGGCCTTAGAGAGAGATTACTGTCGTTAAGTAAAGTGTTGCCCTATTTTAAAATACTGAGGGTTATAGGGCTCGTCACCCCAGACAAGTGCTCAATTGAAGAAACTGGTGACTAGAGGTATTGCTTCCTCTCCCACCCCCTCTTCCCCCCGACTCCCAGACCAAGCTAGGGCATGAACCCAGGCTTCTTGATCCAAATTAACCATTATGCCAACAAGCCCAAGTTCCAATATATGTCACTGGATGATCAAATATTGTGAGGAAAATCATATTACAAGGACTGCTTAGTACAGGCACCTTTGATGGCTTGTCTGTTTGAGGATCAAACACAGCTTCAACAATTCTCTGGCCAAGTTCTTGTCTTAACTGAGTGAGGTAGGCTCTCATGGTGTCTATTAAATCAACAGAGATGCATAAAATGTCAGTGTAAACAGCACATTTCTGACACCCAAAAAAAGTCCTTTGACCCTTCACGTCAGTAAAATATTAAACTGCCACTTCTAAACCATGGGTTTATTCAAATTCATAAGGGGTTTCAAGTGAGTTTGCAAATGGAGAGGCTATAGCCAGAATGAAAACCATTTTGAGATTATCTACCTGTATCGCTGCTCATGTTGATCAAAGTAGGTCTCATTTACTGGTAATTAAGCTTTAAACATCTTAAGAAAAAATTCAAAACAAGGAAAGCTGGAGGGGCTCATAGCTGGATGTACATTTTTAGCTTACAGGGGGGGCGGCCTATAAGCAGTAGGTAAAAGTATTCTACTTAAGTATCCCCACCCCAGGCATGTTGCACACTGCCATGTGGAGTGAAAAAACATTACTTGAGTAGCCATAGCCATTAAATGCCAAAATAGAAGTGTGTCAAGTAGTTCACCTGCTTCTGACTTAGTAGATGGTTTTTGGTACATGGCATTCAGCGGAAAGCCACTGTCTCCTGGAAGGGAAAAATTGGCAATTGCTAATGTTGCCATCTCTTTTTTACCTTCCACTTTTGAATGACACTAGAACAAAACAAAAGATTTTGTTAGACAAAGGCCTGGAAATCTCACTGACGTTAAAAATAACTGTTCCTGTAACATCTTTAACTTATAAATAGCATGCAGCTGCTGCAGCACTTCAATTTTTCCAACAAGTTAAGATACAAAGTAAGACATGCTCAGGCCTGGCATGTCCCATGATGTTCTCAGCCAGGCCTTTTAGAAGAGAGCTCATACATATCTCTAGTCTGAATTTCCAGTATCCCTGTTCATTCTGCTTACCGGTATGATACTTATTTTATGCTTCACCGCCATTTAAGCAATAGTATGTTACAAGCAGCAGTGAATTAACATACAGGTTGATAAGCTGTTTTGTTGTGGACTGCAATACATGCCTCTTTTCCATTGAACACATCTTGTTGCAATACAAATTATTTGGGGCAGTAGTCCCATTAATACAGTAGGCGTGTGTCTTTAATGCACAGTCAATGAAAAGGATGCATGTTTTTTTCAGATAGCATCTTTAAGACACAGGAAAATGTTTCAAAACTTTTAGTAAATAGGCCAAGCACCCCTGGAAGGCCAAAAGAACCCCCAACTCTTTGGAACTGGGGGTCCCAAAGAACCTTAACTAATCAAAACTAGTGGGACCTGACCTCTGTTAAGGCTAAGAGGTATCAGCTCACCTTTTGAAACTTCTTTAAACATTCTGAGATATAAAGCGTCAAGTAAATCAAAACACGATCTGCATCAGACTATGAAAAATAAACAACACTAACAATATTAGATTTGTGTTACTTTCCTGAGCACTGCTGTCAACTAATCTCAATGACTAACTGAACTGTTTCCTGGCAAAGCAACCCCTCAGAGAGTCACATTTCCACCAAGCAATCAAGGCTTTCAAAAATTTCACTCTTTAAAACTAATGCTCTTGATACCAAACTTAAGCTATTCCGTTTCAGGTGTATACTGAATAATTTAATGTCTTCCACTAGTCATTGCTTGCTGAGAAAAGAAGTCAATCACACAAACTACAGTACAGCATTGAATTTTTGCATGGCAACAACAGACTTCTCTCTCAAGAGGGAAAATATGAGAGGAATATGATACAGAGGGAGGAGTTGCCGTCATTTCACCCGACTGACAGTCAGTTCACCCAGTCTGTTTTCCCATGGTCGTGAACTAAACATTGAGAGATAAAAATATGTGTAATTTGTTTTATTTTGCCCGCAACGTTCTCTTTGTGTGTAGTATGGTTAGCTTCTTTCGTGTTCTTTGAAGAAAGCAAAATTTTGACTACATCTTGCTTTAAAACTACGGTCTGGACGAATTGACATCAGGGAATTGGCTATCGGGTGAAACGACTGGTTTATCAGAGGAAGATGTCCTCTTTTATAATGTTTGCTTGTTTTGATAATAATAAACAAGTACGGTTTGATGCAGGACCACTTGTCTCGGAGGAATCATGCCACTTTAACTCATGAAAACCTGTATACCATCCCATGGCATATAAATTAGTTTTAACCTGATATCTCATGTCTGAAGTAGTACGTAAGTTCAAACTCGTATCACCATGCCAATAATAATGCACCTATCAATGGTTTGCCCCAGGATGGGGGGATCGGGCAACCCAAGGGAATTTGACTTCGTAAGGCGCACATGGGTTGGGATTTTGACATCACAGCTATCCCCAGGGTGGGAAATTTGACTCGACCGTCATCTTGAAAAGTCGAGAGCATCTGGGAATGAGTGACGGGTGGGTGCGCCATCTAATCTTGGAAAATACCCAGAATTCGTCTGAGCCAGTTTCCCGCGTCCAAGGATGTCAACGATGGCTTAACGAAAGTTTTGTTTTGCTTTATTTTTAAGCAAAAATGTTGTTTTTTTTATGCCCATCAGTGCTCTGTCT